>Ga0315279_10000032_pt1 | contig 312008 bp, 301 predicted proteins | sample YL17G06_20_MG_FD_203694 | JGI IMG/M metagenome (GOLD analysis project Ga0315279, IMG submission 203694) | Sediment microbial communities from Yellowstone Lake, YNP, Wyoming, USA - YL17G06_20 | ecosystem: Environmental > Aquatic > Freshwater > Lake > Sediment | place: USA: Wyoming | collected...
GCTTTAGATAGACTCGCTGATTTAATCTGTCTTAGTGGGAATATTTTGTAGGCTCGCATATACGAGCCATTGTAATGTCCTTTCAAGAATCATCAACTGTACGGAATGTATCGGGTCCTAGACAATTTAGTAGAATTAAGTGAAGGGGCGAAGGTTATGAACAAAGTTATTAAATTCATCCAAATCAATTTTTACAAAGGGAAATATCTTGAGGCGCTTTTAGATTTCCTAATCAACGAAAAGCCTGATTTGATTGCAATGCAAGAAGTCAGTTCGGGTTGCGTTAATTTTTGCGAAGATAAAACTGTAGATCTTTTTGAACTCATAAAGGAAAAATTGGGATTTGAAGGCATTTTCAATAAAGACTTTGAGATTTTGGAGCCTAAAGGTACTTTCGGTAATGCAGTCTTTTCCCGTTTTAAGATCGTTGATAAAAATGTTTTAACACTCAAGGAACCAATGGAACTTCCTTTTAAAAAGCTAAATGATGAAAGCTTCTCCCCTTTTATCCCAAGACATCTTCTTGATGCCACAGTTGATTTTGACGACAAGCAAATTCATGCAATAAGCTGGCACGGCACCTGGACAGCTCCACCGACTGACACTGATGAAACTTTGAGGCAAGCAAATTTAGTTGCTGGGTATTTGAAATCCTTAAATGAGCCTTTTATACTTGGGGGAGATTTAAATGCAACACCACAGAGTAAAACCGTTGGAATAGTCAACAGTGTAGCCAATAACTTGATGATGAATTCATCTGTTTTAGAAACTACCAATCTTAAAATCCATAAAATTGCGCCGAGGGGATTTTTGGTGGACTACATTTTTACATCAGATCATTTCAAACTGAAGAAATTAACTGTTCCACAAATAACAGTTTCTGATCACTTGCCGATTGTTGCGGAGCTAGAGATTTAAAATTTTAGAACCGGCCAGTATAGGTTTTTTCAGCTCTGCTTATTTCTCCACTATTACTTCTTCCTTTACGTAAGTTAACAGCGCACGTTGCATCCGGTCTCAGTGAACTATGGGGTATGAGATGACTGAGTTCTTCTGGAATGCTATTAAGGATTACGTCCTCTTGAGCGGATACTCTTCTAAGATAGGTCTCAGCATCTTCCCAGTGCCCTTTTGCCTGGGTTTTTTGTTCTTCTTGACGTTCTGTATTCATATCTGGACGTTGATGATAAGCTATTAGAATCGACTATTCAACAAGTAATCCTATTACAAAATGCCTTTCCAGCTTTTGTGAGTTAAGTTTATTTTTAATGATTTTCAAAAGTCAATCAACCAAAACAAATTTAGCTTTGATCTTTTGTAGATCTTCAATGTTCGATCTGATTACTACTTCAAATCCTTTTCTTGTGTAGTGACCAGCTGAAAATCTGATCATACCTCTTTCTCTCGATTTTTGACGAGAGACTTTCGGTTTTTCCACCACAGGAAGTGGTCCTTTGTCTGCAGGATAAAAATAAGTAAACTCTAATCTTGCGTAATGAAGAAATGAACGGTCTGGTTTTGCTTCCAAAACTGGGTACTGAGGAAATGTTAATTGAAGCCTGATGTTTTTAATTTTCTCTATAACATCATCACTGAATACAAAATCGTATGAACAAAGTGGATCTTTTGATTTCGAGATTAATCCTACTTTTTTAAGTATCTGATATGGTTTCGATCGATAAGCGAGCATGATTGGTTGAAAACCCATACTGTCTATATCAAGGTGCACTGGTGCAAGTGGCGAATTCAATATCGGATCTCCCGACTCTATTATTAGAGTCTTTAATTTTGTTACTCGAGTATTAGGATTGTAATCTGCCTCAGTTATTTGGTATCCAAGTTCTGGATCAAATGGAGTCAAAGACTCGTATCGCGATTGATATCCCCATGTGTATAATGTCTGAACCTGAAGAGGTAGAGGGATCTCGAATCCCAAATCTAAAGCAAGTAAGGTTTTAAATGTTCCGTATTTATTTCTGCTATTCTCCTCCTTTTTATAAGAAGTATATTCAAGTTCGAAAAGAGTGAACTCTTGGTTAGGAGTGACCAAACGAGATTTAATTGGCTCCGACTCAGATTTTCTTCTTAATATTTCTGGTGACATTTGAAAATCAATTATACGAAAGCGGAAGAACACCTGTCAACTATAGGATATCATGGGAGGCCGAGGGGAATCGAACCCCCAACCCTTCGCTCCACAAGCGAATGCTCTGCCGTTGAGCTACGACCTCCATCTCACTTCGTTCGATGTAAACTATTAATTAGTTCCTATATAAATGCATTATCCTAATACTCAACGATATAAACAACTTAAGGCATTGATAGTTTACGCCGAATTCTGCCTTGCAGAATGAGGCGCGCCTGGAGGGATTCCCTTCGACTTCGCTCAGGGTAAACTTCTCATCCCTCCAACACTTTAACAACCTCAGTGACAGCTTGCACTGAGCTTGCCGAAGTGCGCGCCTGGAGGGATTCGAACCCCCAACCGATCGCTTAGAACGCGATTGCTCTATCCGTTGAGCTACAGGCGCTCGTCGAAATGGATTTCGCTTATCAGTTTTGTTCACTGAAACAAAACTTTAACGCTCCATTATTTCTCCTCTTCAAAATGCAAAGCATTTTGAGCCCAAAATTCCTTGAATTTTGGAAAGGAAGAACAAACTAGAAGTTAAGCGAAGCAATTTATTGTCTTCGCGAGACCTCCAAGTTTAGTTCTGACGCAGAGCGGGTGAGGAGAATCGAACTCCCGTATCCAGTTTGGAAAACTGGTGTTCTACCATTGAACTACACCCGCAACTTGGTAAACGTGTATATTTTATCAAAAATAAGGGCTAGATCCAAAAAGATTATTGGGGTAGCTTTGCGATTAGATTTTCGATGTTTTTATAAGTAATTTTGTATTTGTAAGGGTAGTATAAAAATGTCGCCGGTGCATCTTCGACCAAAAACCTCTGAAAATCAGCATAAAGTTCTTTGCGCTTTTGTTCATCGGTAGTTGACCTGGCGTCTTCGAGCAGTTTATCGATCTTGACATTTTTATAATGAGTAAGATTGGTTTTGGTTTGGGTGGAATGCCAAAGCGCGTATTGATCAGGATCTGGATTCAATTGATTGACTGCTAAGAAGGCCTGGAAGTCAGCTGGTACTCCTTTTTCGATTTTAATAATTGTCTCTATGCCAATTGCTTCCCAATCTTTTTTAATTTTTCCGGCCAGTGTTTCAAGATCAGGACTTGTGCTGAGCGTAAGCTTGGAACTGGCAATTTTTTCTTTAGATAAAAGACTTTTTGTCTTACCCGTATTGTATTCGTAGCGTTTAACGCCGTTATTATAAGCCCAACTGGCGGAAGAAATTGGACTTGCCGCCTCGATACCATCAAAGTCAGTTTTGTTGATCGAGTAGCTTAAGGCCTGACGAAGATCTTTAGATGAGAGAAGCGGATCAGAAGTATTGTAAAAAATAGTAATTACTTTTGATTGATCAACAATTTTTTTTACATCCAAATTAGGCCACTTTTCAAAAAGTTGGGCGTTGGTAATTTCTGCTCTTTTTATTTCACCGATTTTTAAGGCATTAAGCGCTTGGTCTTCTGTTTGATAAAATTTAATATCAATTCTGGGAAGATTTTTGTCTTTAGGAACAAGACTAATTTTTTTGACGATATCTGCCTTTAGGTTAATATCAACGATGCGAAATTGCCCTGTCCCATAAAAACTTTTGGCTTTAAAAACCGGTTTGTTCAATGCCAGCGGAAAAGAAATAATCGGATTAGGAAGTTTAAATTCAATGGCTTTACTGTTGAGTGCCCTTATTTGGACATTTGTGATTGCTATGGAGATGTCCTTAGCATCAACTGGACTTAAATCGTGCCACAAAAGATTATCTTTAAGGAAAACCACATAAGTTTTTCCATCTTCGGAAACTGTCCAATGAGAAGCAAGCGAAGGTGCAGGATGGCCGTTTTCGTCCACGGAGATTAACGGTTGGGTAGCGAGATTAAGAACTTCGGTAGGTATATTTTCTATGGTATAAGCGCCGACATAGCCTATAGCAACAAGATTACTGCGCGAAATTTTAGTCCATATCTGATTTGCGGAAAATATTGAGAGCAAAATGACGAAAATAATAATCAAAAAGTGCAATTTGTATCTTACAAGGTAGGCAGTTGTGATGTGCAACCAAAATCTAATCCGCCTGATTAAAACCTTATGAAAATGCATCTGGTTTTATCTAATGATGACTTGGAGTACGGAAAGGACCAAGAATAAAAATGCTAAAAATATTGTTAGAATAACAAATAATTTTTCGACTCCTCTTTTGGATCTGTAAAAGCCTCCTGAGCCTCCAAAAACCGAACTTAAACCAGTACCTTCGGATTGGGTTAGAACGACAAGAATTAAGAGGACTGAAATGATTATTTGTGCAACAAAAAATAGGGTCTTCATTTATAGTTTACTTATTGCCTGGGCAATTTTATCACTGTCGTGATAAAGCGGATAATGACTATTGACATAATTCCCTTCGATAATTTTACCCTCGTAAATGCACAAATTTTCTTTGTCGTAAATTACATATTGGTAGTTTATCTTTGGAGGCATTTTGGGTTTTTGATTAGTGTTAACAATTATTGTATCAAAATAGTCACCGCCCAGATGTTTTTTGAGGGTTGAAAGATAGTCAGAAACTTTAAAATTGGCTGTTTCATAAGGTTTATTGGCGATATTGACGATAAAGATCCGACGGGTCTTACTATTTTTTAGGACTTTTTTGATTTCGGGCACAATTATAACAGGCAAAACCGTGCTAAAGAGATCACCGGGACCGACAAGAACGATATCGGCGTTTTTGAGTGACTCAATTGTCGGCTTATAGGCTTTAGCCTGAGGTGGATCAAGGTAAACCTGGCTGAGAGTACAACCACCGTTATACCTACCAAGATCGATATTTTCCTCACCATAAACTTTAGAGCCTTTGGTGGTTCTGGCCCAGATATTGACATTACCTGTTGTTGCTGGTAAAACTCTGCCTTTGGATGAAATAATTTTGGAAAATTCCTCGAATGCCTTTTCGATATTTCCTTTGTAGATATTGGCAAGAGCCACAAAAATTAGATTGCCCAGTTTTTGACCACCCAGATCTGTGTCTTTTCCATAACGTTTGCCGGAAAATCTATAGACAAATAACTCTTTTAAAATAGATTCTTCTTCGGAGAGTGCAGCCAAACAATTGACAATATCCCCCGGTGGAGGTACCAAGAAAGCTCTGCGGAGTCTGCCAGCTGAACCGCCATCATCAGCCATTGAAACCACGGCAGTTAAGTCGTACGGATACCTCCGAAGACCTTTTAGGATTTGAGCCGTACCAACTCCTCCACCAAGACAAACAATGCTGGTCCCCTTTGAAGGGAGTTCTAAGTAATGCTTAAGAAATGTCTGAAACATTTGCGGTAATCATACCAAAGAAGCAAAAGCTATTCAAAGATTATATGGAGAATTCTTTGGACAAGGGTAATGATTGCCGCAATCAAGACAATTGTGGCAATCTTATTGAAGTTTGCGGCCGGTAAAATTAATCCTTGATAGTTGGCTCCAGGAAAATTGTAGGCTCCGATATGAAAACCAGGTAAGAAGTTAAGCAGGGCAAATATTAAGGCAATATTTAAGGCGAACGTTACCAAACCAAAGGTCAAGTGGTTAATAGGAAGAAGTACGAGCGAAAAAATTGGATTAATTACTTGTTGAATGATAAAGATTGCACCAATAAGTATCAGCAAATTTTTAGGATCGGCGCCAAAATTGATTGTTGGGACAAGAGCGTAAGCAGCATAAAATGCCACGGATGCGATTATGAGGGTTTTAAGATAATGACGCACGGCAGTAAATTGACGTTATAAATACATCATAACAAATATTTTAGGTTTTTGGTCCCAAAAGTTTTTTTGATCGTAACAACCGATGATAGGTGATGGCAAATCGGTGGGCTTCATCTCTGGCCGCTTGAACCAGAAGTTTTGCTAGGTTTTCTTTAGGTAAGTTGATCGGCAGAATTTTGTTCCAAGTATAAATTGTCTCAAGCTTTTTGGCTATTGAGATAACCGGTATATTTTGGTGATATTTTGTAAGTACGGAAAGAACTGTGTTTAATTGACCTTTTCCTCCGTCGATAATTATCAGATCTGGTTTAGGCCAGTTATTTTTGAATCTTCTTTCGATAGTTTCTCTGATCATCTGATAGTCATCAGGTTTGTTTGAGAACTTAATTCTAAATCTTCGGTACTGGCCTTTTTCCGGTTTTCCATTGACAAAGACAATCATTGCGCCGGTAGCGTTTTTCCCGGAAATGTTTGCGATATCGTAACATTCGATTCTTTTTGGAAGATTTTTAAGGTTTAGTTCTTCTTTTATGCTTTTTAATTTGGCGGTAGTTATGTCGTCAACAAGCGTTGGTTGTTCTAAAAATTCCTGAGGTTTATGGTATTTTCTTAGGATATATTCAATATTTTCGATTTGCTTTTTGACTGCTTGAGCCTTTTCGTATTCCAGTTTTTGGGATAAAGCAGCCATTTCTGAATGCAGAAGCCTGACGAGTGATGACGTTTGGCCGGACAGCAGCTTTTTGATTTTTTGTATTGTTTGTAAATAAATCTTGCGTGATTGCGGCGAAGTGTATGGATAGGGACAAAGCCCGAGATGGACATAGAGACAGGGTCTTTTGGGACTTTTATGATGACAGAATGGAAAAACTCTTCTGACAAGTCTTAGGACCTCACGGGTTTTAGCTGAGGAAGGAAACGGGCCCTTTAGAAATATACCTTTTTGATCTTCCTGTCTTCTGGTAGTGGTGATAATGGGAATAGGTTTGCCAGAAATTTTAATATAGAGGGGGCTTTTATCATCTTTCCACTGGACATTAAAAAACGGTTGATTTTTTTTAATCAGATCTGATTCAAGAAGCAGGGCTTCAAATTCGGAAAATACCTTGACATGGTCAATGCGGTGAATTTGACTAAGGAGGAGATCGGTTTTTGGGCCTAATTTTTTCCGGCTGAAATAAGAGGCAACTCTTTTTTTGATTGAAACTGACTTACCAACGTAGAGCGTTTTTCCTGTATTGTCATAGAAAAGGTAAACACCTGGGCTTTGGGGTAATTTTTTGATTTGTGTTTTGAGATTGAGTTTAGACACATGGGCATTTTACAGCAGCTTTGGGCGGATTGTAAGCTTTTTGCCATGAACCTTTTTGTAAAGTGCCAGGCCGGCGATAACTATAACTAGCGAAAGTGCAACTATGGCAAGAGCCGTGGGAGAGAAAAATAGATAATAAACAGGAACAACTGTAATGGGCTTTGAAATTTGAGTTTCCCCAAATGTCAGGATTAAGGTATCGGAAGTTTTGGTAAAGGCACTTTTACTTTTGAGATCGAAAACGTAATCTTTATGGGAAAAGGGCGGCAAGATTCCTAATTTAGCGGTGTTGGGCTGATCACTGGTAAGATAATTACTTTCAAGTGTCAATTGGCCGCCAAGAATTGACGTTGTCCCAATATTTCTGATTTGAGTACCTACTTTAATGGGTATACCGGAAAGGACTTTATCAGGGACTGTCAGTGACAATTGCGGTGTTAAGGTAATTTGAGGAAGATTTTCGGCAAAGGTAATGGTTACATCTTTTTTATTAGAATCCTCTTGTTTTTTATAAGAACCAGCAGGAAAAGGCAGGATTGAGGAAATTCCTCTTTGAGCTAAAGTAACGTGGTTGAAGTCTAATTTGTTGAAATAATCAAGACCACCAGAAGTAGAACCCCACGTTGGGTCGACTTGAACCCAGCCAAGGTTTTCATCCCAGTACGCGGGCCATGAATGCAAAAGATCACCCTGGGCAGCAAATGAAAGAGGCCTAAGCCTGGAGTTTTGGCTGTAGGCAAAGCCAATAACTTCTCTTGACGGAATTTGGGCGGCACGTGCCAGGGCAATAAATAAATCAGTGAACTCCATACAGATTGCTTCTTTGGGAGAGTTGTAGACAGTAAGTGCTCCGAGTCTTTCAATTTTTGGGGCATCTAGTTTTTCCTGATTGTATGATAAGTAATTTGAAACGAAATCATAGATCTGCTTGGGGGTTTTGAGTTCTTTTGCCTTGTCCTTGATCACGGCCGAATCCGTTTCCCAATACATTTGTGGTTGGGTATATTTTTTGCGATCTTCTTCACTTAACTTGTCATCAATATTTCTAAATGATTTACTAAACACCTCTACATAACCGGTAACTTCTATATTCAACTGTTGATTTGGAGAAAGCCGGTATTTGGCGATAAAATTGCCGTCATCGTCAACTGAGATATCGGCAGGCTGGGGGTCAATTTTTTCAAGAACAATTTTTTGGTAGTTGTTATCGGGAGGTAAAGTAATTTCGGAAGTTCTACTGGTTAAATTTTTATTTTCAAGGAAGTAGGAAAGATTGAACTGAAAAACTTGCTTTTGACCAAAGGACATTGAAATACCGGAAGTGGTAAGTTGATCTTTGTCGAAAGTAAAAATTTGATTGTTGCCTTGCCGTATATTGGTCTTTGGACTGGGTAAAGCAAAAGCAAGTGGACCTAGGGTAACAGGTACCAAGACTTGAGTTTCATAATTGGCAATATCGGGACTTTTGGCAACTTTGGGTATTGAAATTTCCCATATTTGTCCCGATTTGGTAGCAAGCTCATTTGAACTGTAAGAAAGATTCCAAGAGAGGGTTTTATTAATCCCGATTACTCTTTGATTAAATTTAGCAGTAATCGTGGTGAGATTATCTTCAAATTTAACATCAGTTTCCAGCGGTCCTACGTTATCTTGGGCTTTGACGTTTTCGACTTTTGTCGAACCGATTTTAAGTTCAAACTTTTCGGCATAATAATTGGCTGTATTATTCTTAAGATTAATTTGTTGTGTGACATCGGTTCTGCCATTAGTTTGGACTGAATAGTTTACTTTATAGTCTGTTTGAAATTCACCTTGGGCGGTAGCTTCGCTAGTAAATATTAAATAGAAAATAGTAAATAGTGAAAGTAAACAAAATGAGAAATAAAAAAAGCGGCGGCGCATTACAAATTAGTATCTGCAATTAAACCACGATAGTCAACTACCTCCCCTTGCACCCCAGAGGTGTTTTTGTGTTCACACCTACGGATTTTGACACTTAGGAGTGGCTCAGAATCTTTTTTAAGAACTGACCCGTGTAGGACTTGGAAATTTTGGCAAGTTCCCATGGAGAACCTTCGGCAACAATTTCGCCACCGGCATCTCCGCCTTCCGGCCCCAAATCAATTATCCAGTCGGTGTTTTTAATAACTTCCATATTATGTTCGATGATGACAACGGTATTGCCAAGATCGACCAATCTACGCAGGATGTTAAGAAGTCTTTCAATATCGGCAAAGTGCAAGCCGGTTGTCGGTTCGTCCAAAATATATAAAGTTCGGCCTGTGGCTCTTTTAGAAAGTTCGGTGGCCAATTTGACCCTTTGGGCCTCGCCGCCAGAAAGGGTTGGTGCAGGCTGCCCGAGTTTGATATAACCTAAACCAACATCATTAATCGTTTCGAGTTTTTGTCTTATCCGGGGAATGTTTTGAAAAAAATCCAAGGCTCTTTCGACAGTCAAATCCAGCACTTCGGCAATGTTTTTGTCTTTGTAATGAATTTCTAGGGCCTGTTCGTTGTATCTTTTGCCACGGCAAACTTCGCAGTCGACATAGACATCAGACAAAAACTGCATTTCGATTTTAACCTGGCCTTCACCCTCACAAGCCTCACAGCGACCGCCTTTAACATTAAAGGAAAATCTACCCACTTTATAACCGCGGATTCTGGCTTCGGTAGTTTGGGCAAAAAGTTCTCTTATGTGAGTAAAAACTCCTGTGTAAGTCGCCGGATTTGACCTGGGTGTTCGACCAATTGGTGACTGATCAATCAAAATCACTTTATCAATATTTTCAACGCCTAAAATGCCTTCATGAGCTCCGGGCTTTTCTTTGGACTTGTAAAAATCTGCTGCCAAGGCCCGATATAGAACGTCGTTAACCAAAGTTGATTTTCCAGACCCTGAAACACCGGTTATGCAGATAAATTTTCCTAAAGGGAAGGTAACGTCGATCTTTTTTAGATTGTGCTGCCTGGCACCGATAATAGTCAGCTGGTTATTAGTTATCGGTTCACGGTTCACTAAATTTTTCAGACTATCAACCTGCCTTGCCGGCAGGCAGGCTGTCAACTGTGAACTGTGAACATAGATCTTTTTCTTTCCTGATAAATATTTTCCCGTTATTGAGTTTGGATTTTTAATAATTTCTTGAGGAGTGCCCTGAGCAATAATCTTACCTCCGGATTCGCCGGCACCTGGCCCAAAATCCAAAATAAAATCGGCACTTTCAATAGTGTCACGGTCGTGTTCGACGACAATAACAGTATTGCCAAGATCACGCAATCTTTTTAGGGTATCTAAAAGGCGATTATTATCTCTCTGGTGCAGACCAATTGATGGCTCATCCAGTACATACAGAACACCAGAAAGGCCAGAGCCGATTTGCGAAGCCAAGCGGATTCTTTGGGCTTCACCGCCGGCAAGTGTTTGAGCCTGGCGATCTATCGTTAAATAATCGAGCCCGACATCCAAAAGAAATCTCAATCTAGTTAAAAGTTCCTTTGAAATCGGTTTTGCAATAATATCTTCACGCTCGGATAGTTTTGTCTGCATTTGCAGACCTTTGATCCATGATAAGCATTTGTCAATAGACATCTTCGAAATATCAGAAATTGATTTTTCGTTAATAGTTATTGAAAGCGATTCTTTTTTAAGTCGTGCTCCATCGCAAGTTGGACAAACCTGAATTCTTATGAATTTTTCAATCTCACGCCTGACGTAATCTGAAGCTGTATCTTTATATCTTCTCATCAGATTAGGGATGATACCTTCAAAGTTCATATCCCAAGAAACAATTCGGCCAAAGCGATTTGGGCCAGTGACCGTAAAAACACGATTGCCGCCTCCATAAAGAAGAATTTGTTTGATTTTGTCTGACATTTGGCTAAGCGGCTTGTTGATAGAAAAATCTATATCCTCGGCCGTTTTTTCCAAAAGTCGCGAGAACCAAGTTTCGTGGGTTGAAAGTCTGGCCCAGGGTAAAATTGCGCCTTCGGCGATTGATAAATTTGGATTAAAAACCAGATCCGGATCGATTTCCGGAATCGAACCAAGTCCAGAACAAGTCGGACAAGCACCGTGTGGGGAGTTAAAGGAAAAAGAACGTGGTTCAATTTCCGGAAGTGAAATATTGTCGAGGGGACAGGCAAAACGTTCAGAAAATAGATGATCCCTCATTTTTTGCGGGAATTGGGGAATTTGGAATGTTTTGTCCAAAATCTCGGCAATGATTAAGGAACCCTCACCAAGCTTAAGAGCCGCTTCGACAGATTCTACTAGTCTTTGTTTGTCTTGCGCAGGCAAAATTAGGCGGTCAATAACTGCATCGATTGTGTGTTTGTTGGTTTTGATCAGGACAAAATCTTCATCTAGGGATAGAACTTTACCATCAATGCGAACGGTTCTGTAGCCCTTTTTTTGCAAATCGTCAAATAGTTCCTTAAATTCACCTTTTCGATCTTTGACAATTGGCGCCAGAATTAAAGCTCGCAAGCCACGTTTGCCGCAAGACTTGCCCATTTTTTGGATTTCGTCTGCTATTTGATCTTTACTTTGGTAGGAAATTTCGCGGCCGCAAATTGGACAATGAGGATGGCCGATTCTGGCAAAAAGCAAACGTAGGTAATCGTAAATTTCGGTGATGGTGCCGACGGTTGAGCGGGGGTTGTGAGATGCTGATTTTTGATCAATGGAAATGGCTGGAGAAAGTCCTTCGATGTAGTCAACATCGGGTTTGTCCATTACACCCAAGAAGTGCCTGGCATATGAGGCTAATGACTCCACATAACGTCTCTGGCCTTCGGCATAAATCGTGTCAAAAGCCAGAGATGACTTTCCCGAACCGGAGATACCTGAAAAAACGACGAGTTTGTTCTTGGGAATCTCTACGTCAATATTTTTGAGGTTATGTACTCTGGCTCCTTTGATGATAATTTTGTCCATATCCATGTTCCCGCTTCCTACTTCGTACTTCGATACAGAATCCTAAATTTTATCACCAATTTCAATGATTGGGCAAGTGGTTTATCGCGTTGTGTCAACTTAGGGTATCGACCTAAAATTTTATTTGACAAGATATTTTTAACTACTGTATAGTTCGTTCCCATGGTAGAAGATATGAGGGATATGAGTGCCCGGGAAGCAACGAGACGTTCCTTGGAAGGTACCTCTTTAGAAATATTTACTCTAGAAGAGCCTGAATTAGGTACTTATTATGCTCATAAAGTTTGGGAAGTCCAATATGACGAATGGTGGCAAACTAAGTACATGGGATTGCTTCCAGAATATTGGCGACAATTGATGATTGAAGGAGATAATTTATCAATTATTTGGGATTATTTAGAGCACTATAAACCGATTTCTGATGTACAAATGGAGGCTGTATTAACTTATCGGCATTCAATATTACTTGATACGGTAGTAAGATGTAGAAGACTATCCGTTGAACAATTAGCTTTGGTACTTGCTCATCCGAAAGTTAGAAGGGATACTCTAGGAATCAACAAATCAGAACCTAATTGGGATTGGTATTTACCTAAAATTTATTTGGAATCTCAAAGAAATAAGGGTTTTAAAAAAGATGAAATTGATCGTGCAAAATTAATTGCAAGACAATTAACGGCTTCAATAACAAAATCCTCCTAATTCTTAGATGATGGACTTCTGTTTGCGCGAGAATGGTGAGTTGTGGGCTGTGGAATGACAATAAGTGTGATGGCTTTGTCTTGCCCCTGTTATTGAAGACTATTGCCTTTAAGGTTTTGAATTTGATCGCGGAGGGCGGCGGCCCTTTCGAATTCCAAATCTTTGGCTGCCTGGCGCATTTGGTTTGTGAGAAATTTGATGAGTTTTTCCTTGTCATCTGCTAAAAGTGTTCCCTCTTTGGCTCTGTCTATTGAATGCTTGATAAACTCGTCTAGACCTATTTTTGTGCGCCAATCCTTTTCTTCCCTTTGGACGAGTTTTTCCCTGATTGGTTTTTCAATACCTCTTGGCTTCATTTTATATTTTTGGTTGTATTTGACCTGAACCTGACGACGGCGATTAATTTCGTCAATTGCTTTCTTCATTGAGCCGGTAATCGTGTCAGCATACATAATGACAGTGCCATTTGCATGGCGGGCGGCTCGGCCCATTGTTTGGATAAGAGAGGTTTCGGAGCGTAAAAACCCCTCTTTGTCTGCATCTAAAATGGCAACCAGAGAAACTTCGGGCAGGTCTAGACCTTCGCGCAAAAGGTTGATTCCCACAACCACATCATATTTACCGAGTCTTAGATCATCTAAAATATCAGTTCGATCAAGAGTTTGAATTTCTGAGTGTAGATAATGAACTTTAATACCTTTTTCTTCAAGAAAGCGAGCTAGCTCCTCGGCCATTCTTTTAGTAAGGGTTGTAACTAAAATCCTTTGATTGGCTTTTGTTCTTTTTTCTATCTCGGTTATAAGATTATCGATTTGTCCATTTGTTGACTTGATAATTACTTTTGGATCTAATAAGCCCGTTGGTCTGATTAATTGCTCAACAGTCTGATCGGATATAGAGAGTTCATAAGTATTCGGTGTAGCTGATACGTAAATGATTTGATTTACCATTTTTGCAAACTCATGATAACGCAAGGGTCTATTATCCAAGGCCGAGGGAAGTCTGAAGCCAAATTCGACAAGTGTTTCTTTTCTTGATCTGTCGCCGTTGTACATGCCGCGAATTTGGGGAATTGTCATGTGGGATTCATCTATAAATAAAAGATAGTCTTGCCTGCCGGCAGGCAAGGCTTTTGGAAAATAATTGAGCAGTGTATAAGGAGGTTCCCCTGGCTTGCGTCCGTCAAAATATCTTGAATAATTTTCAATGCCGTTGCAGTATCCAAACGTTTTCATCATTTCGATATCATAGATAGTCCTTTGATGGAGCCTATGAGCAAAAAGACCTTTGTTTTCTCTTTTGAGTTTTGCTTCCTGGGCTTTGAGATCGATTTTAATTTGTCCAATTGAAGAATCCAGAATGTCTTGGCTTGTGACGTAGTGTTTGGCCGGGTAGATGACTGCTTTTTGAAGCTGACCAAGATTTTTGCCCGTTAAAGGCTGAAAGACATCAATTTTTTGCAGTTTTTCGTTGGTAAAGTGCAGTCTGAGGCCTTCGTCAGAATATGATGGGTATATTTCGATGCTTTCACCTCTAACCCGAAAGCTGCCTCTTTTGAAATCAGTTTCGTTGCGACTATATTGAAGTTTGGCAAATTCCCGAAGAAGATCATGTCTTGTCCAGATTTGGCCTGTTTCAAGTGGAATAATAAATTTTCCGTATTCGATAGGCGATCCAATATTGTAAATACAGGAAACCGAAGCAACGACGATAACGTCATTCCTGGTCATAAGGGCTGTCGTTGCAGCCAGCCGCAGCTTGTCGATTTCTTCATTAATTTCTGTCTCTTTTTCAATGTAAGTATCGGTAGATGGGAGGTAAGCTTCAGGCTGATAATAATCATAGTATGAAACGAAATAACAAACAGTGTTTTTCGGAAAAAATTCCTTGAATTCCTGATAGAGCTGGGCTGCTAAAGTTTTATTGTGGGATATTACCAAAGTCGGCTTTTGAACTTGGTCGATGACATTGGCCATGGTGAAAGTTTTGCCGGAACCGGTTACGCCAAGAAGGGTTTGCTGCTTGTAGTTTTTGTTTAGGCCATCGACCAGCTTGGCAATTGCCTGTGGCTGATCACCGGTTGGTTTAAATGTTGATGAAAGATTGAAATTCATGAGAATCCTTGAGCATAAATTATAACTTATCGGGTAATATCTTTTAGTGAAGTAAAATTAATCGTTAGATCTTCTGACTATTTCAATAGTCTAAGCGCTACTTGAGCAGCTTTCATGCCTAAGCCAAAGACAAAAATGCTAATTACGTCGCCTTTTTGTAGATAAAGCCTCTGACCATTTGCTTCCCATCCGTTTTGGAAAACTTCTAATAAAAGATTCGGCACCGTTGCGGAACCTATATTTCCGTGAATTCTAATATTTTCAGGGACATAGACATCGCCCAGACCCCGATCAGGCATAAGGCCCTTAATAAATTGCGTCATTTTTCCAACAGCCTGATGAACAAAGAGAACTCTTAAACCACTCTCCCGTGTTTGCTTTCTTACATTTTCCATCAAATCTGGCAAATGTCTCAAGGCCCAGGCAAAAACAGCTTTGCCATTCATATCTCCATATCCCTTCTCATTAGTAGAGGGTTTTGCTTCAGCGAATGAGATTATTGCTTCTTGATCAGTTAAAGATGGTTGCGATGGGCCTTCAAAATAACCTACAGTGCCGGGAAATTCCTGAGTGTCTGCTGCAATTACCTCAAAATCCTCGCCAGGTATGAAAGCTGCTGCCACTGCGCCATCTGAGAAAAGCCCACGATGTTTATTGCCTGGGGCTCCCCAACTGGAATTCACTTCAGATGTAACATAAACAACTTTTGCATCTCGATACTGGGAATTTTCCCAAACATGCTTAAGTGTAGTGCCTAGGCTAGAACACTCATCCCATACGTCTCCATCACGTCCTTTTACCCAAGGTCTCATATTCATGGCAGCTTTGAGTAGTTTAGAAGGTGACGGTCCTATTTGATCTCCATGAATTAATGGAGCACTGGTTGTAAACAGGAGAGCGTCGACATCACTAGGCAGCCAACCTTTATTAGCAAGAGCTTCTCTTACGGCTTTTTTCGCCATTCCGATTACTGCCTTTAATCTAGGAAGTTCTGCATCATTTTGATCAGGGGTCTTGTCGATCGGAAAGAGATAGTGACGATTCTCGACACCTGTGCTATCTCTAACCCCCTCTGCGGTATAAGGTTCTCCATGACTTCTTCTTGCTCCAGCTCTATTAAGGCGTTCAGCAAAATCCGCTGCAGAAACTGTCCATCTTGGTAGAAAACGTCCAAATCCTATTCCTCTTGCTCTTAGAGCTTCTTCTTGCAGATTCTGCTCTATGATTGGAATTTCTGGCATCGCCATTTTTCGATCCTAGCATTTTGCAAAATATCTGTCAATTGAATTAGGGTAGAACTTGATACTTGACCCCGTTTAATCTTAGCACTCGCCTTTTCAGTACTATCCGTACACGGCTCGTGCTGCGATTTCGACGGGGTCTTCGTCCTAAACCGAACTTCGTTCTTGTTTAGGGCTTGACAATTTCGGGTTTTATTTGGTATCTTATGTATATGGCAACAGTTCTTTATCGCAGACAGAAACAGATTCTTGATTATCTTTCCGATTACATTGCTAAATTCGGCAACGCGCCGACCCTTGTGGAGATTGCCAAAAAACTTGGTGTTAAGTCTTTGGCAACTGTCCATGAACACTTGGAAACACTTGAAAAGAAAGGCTTGATTAAAAGGTCTTCGGGTTTGGTCAGAGGCTTAGAAATTATTGATAAGAAAATTGGTCAATTTGTTAAAGGAATTGAACTTCCCCTTCTCGGTTTTATTGCTGCCGGTTCGCCAATTGAACCCTACACTGATCCAAATGCTACTTTTGCGGTTGCTGAGAATATGATTTCCCAGAATAAAAAATCTTATGTCTTGCAAGTCAGGGGCGAGTCAATGGTCGAAGATGGCATATTGGACGGCGATTTTGTGGTAGTTGAGGAAACAAACAAAGCCAGTGACGGTGATATAGTTGTGGCGATGATTGAAAACGGTATCGTCACTCTAAAACGTTTTTTCAGAGAGAAAGATTGTGTAAGACTGGAACCTGCTAATTCGACAATGCAGCCAATTTATGCCAAGAACGTGATTATTCAAGGCAGATGTGTAGGAGTAATTAGAAAATACAACTGATAAATTTTACCTTTGAACTAGAAAGAAAAACATTAAACCGACCGCAGTAGCCACAAATAAGGTGGTTATTAATCCCAGGTAATTAGAAAGTTTCTTATTAGTATATTTACCCATTATTTTCTGATTGTTAGAAATGAACATAATGATAACCAAAAGCGGTACGGAAACAACACCATTGATAACAGCGGCGTAAATTAAGGCTTTAATTGGGTTAAAACCGATGAAATTAATTAAAAGACCAATTAATGTGGCTGCTACAATAACTCCATAAAAACCATGAGCTTGTTTAAACTTACGATACAGACCTTCTTTCCAGCCAAAACCTTCACATAAAGCATAGGCAGCCGAGCCGGAAAGGACGGGGATTGCCAAAAGTCCGGTACCGATAATGCCGATTGCGAAAAGCGATTTGGCAATAAAACCGGCGTAGGGGAATGTTTTAACCAAAGGCTCCAAGGCCCTCGCCGCATCTTGGGCGCTTCCAATATCGGTGATGCCATTTTTAAACAGAGTCGAAGCGGTGGTGATAATAATAAACCAGGCGACGATTTCGGAAAGAAACATTCCGGAAATGATGTCTATTCTCATTGATTCAATTTCTTCACCCTTAACTAAGGGTGTTCTGATTCCCGGCGAAGTGATCTTTTTTTCAACTATTTCTTCTTCGACTTCTTCTGAGGCTTGCCAAAAGAAAAGATAAGGGGAAATTGTTGTTCCCAAAACTCCAACAGCGATCATAAAAAAGTTTCTATCAAAAATGATATGAGGCAAAAATGAAGCTTTGGCAATCTCTGGCCAGTCAGCACCAACTACCAGCGCAGTCAAGATGTAAGCCACTAGTGAAATTGTTAGCCATTTTAAGACTTTTGAATAAGACCGATAGGGCATCATGATTTCCAATGAAAGTATTAGGGTTGCAAACAGAAGTGGCGTGATAATTTTGGGAACGGGTATCAGAAGGTCTAAGGCGGCTCCCATTGCTCCGATATCAGCACCAATATTGATCGTGTTGGCAATTAAAAGTAAAGAAGCTGCTATGTAAAGAATGGTTTTAGGGTAATTTTTTCGAATAACTCCGGCAAGTCCATTTCCTGTTATCATTCCAATGCGAGCACACATTTCCTGTACAGCAGCCATCATTGGAAACATGGCAAAAGCCATCCAAAGCTGGCCAAAGCCAAATTGAGCACCTGTTTGGGAATAGGTAGCTATACCTGAGGGGTCATCATCTGAAGCGCCTGTGATAAGCCCAGGGCCAAGCTTTTTGAAATAATCTTTTATTTTCTTAATCATTTAGTTTTTCTGAAAGCTGGTCTTAATTTGTAATAAAGATACCAACCAATTCCTATTATGATTGCCAAAAGAATAACGATGTCAAATTTGCGAAAATAAGGTCTTATTATTTGCCAGTTTTCACCTAGGATTACGCCAAGATAACCTAGGAAAAAAGACCAAATAAGCGAGCCAAAAAAGGTCAGAGCAGAAAATTTAATAATATTAAGTCTGGCTATACCTGCTGGTAGGGAAATAACGGTTCTTATTACAGGTAAAACCCTGGAAATAGCTGCTACCCATTGGCCGTATTTGTTAAATAGCCGCAGCGAGGTATCAAATTCTTCTTCGGTTAAAAGAATGAATTTTCCATATTTGACAATGAGTTTGCGCACTAACGCTTTTTCGCCGAAGTAGCCTAAAGCATAGGCAACTAGTGAGCCAGAAAGATTGCCCAAAGCACCAACCAAAACAATTAGCCAGAGACTAAATCTTCCTTGGGAAACCAAAAAGCCGGAAAAAGGCATGATTATTTCTGAAGGAATTGGAATTAGCGCAGATTCAAGGGTCATCAGGACAAAAATTCCAGGATATCCTAAGTGTGAAATTACACCCATTACCCAAAAGACAATAATTTCTAAAAATGATTGCTCCATTTTCTATAATTGACAACTGACAGTTGACAACTGACAATTGACATTTAGTCAAAACAACAATGGGTACTTTATATATTGTATCGACTCCAATTGGCAATTTGGAAGATATTACATTTAGGGCAATCTCTACATTGAGAACTGTCGATTATATCCTTTGCGAAGACACTCGGATAACCGGGAAACTTTTAACTCGTTATTCAATTAATAAAAAAATGGTTTCAATTACCGACTTCAACGAGGAATCAAAAATCCCTCCGATTTTGAATGATCTAATTTCCGGAAAAAACATCGCTTTAGTTTCTGACGCAGGTACTCCTCTGATTTCTGATCCCGGATTCAAGTTGGTTAGAGAAGCAATCAAGAATGGTATTTGTGTAGAATCGATTCCGGGTCCAACTGCGGCAATTGCCGCCTTAACAGTTTCCGGCTTACCGACTGATAAATTTTTATTCTTAGGCTATTTGCCCAAAAAAGGGGGCAAACGTCTGAAAATTTTGGAAAACCTCAAATCTTCACAAGATTTGATTAAATTTACTGCGGTTATATATGAATCCCCTTTTAGACTTTTAAAAACTTTGTCAGCCATTAAAGAGATTTTTGGAGATGTTAACATAGTCATTTGTAGAGAATTGACTAAGCTTCATGAAGAAACTCGGCGGGAGAAGATTTCAGAATCCATTAGGCATTTCTCAAGAATTGAACCTAAAGGCGAATTTACGATTGTAGTCTAGTTGCCCACTCTTTACGAACTACTTCTCCATCATCTCGCTCAAGATAGTAACCTCTTCCTCTAGCACTTCTAACTGGAATTTTGTGAGATTGCCGTAAATTCCTAATAGCAACTCCTATACTATCTATAGTTCTTGATAGTTTATCTCCAATTTGGTGATCGCTTATTGGATTTTCTCCATTTTCCAAAAGAATCCTTAGAACTTGCAGATTTAATGGTTCTATATTATTTGGAGGTGATGCCTTTTCTCCGTAATCAGGATTGATAGTGGTTCCTCTACTTTGTAATATTAGGCGTAACTTACTTAATGCTCTACGTCGACGAGTTTTGATGGTACCTAATGGAATATTTAGCTCTCGAGCTGTTTCGGGATCTGACATTCCATCAAAGCTTGTCATTCGGATCACCCGATAGAGATTTTGAGGTAATTGTTCGCAAGCCTGTAAAATGGCTTCTGCATCCATTTCTTTTTGAACCAACTCGTCAAGTGAAGGACCTGGATCTATTAGTGCATATTTCACTGAACTTGAACCATTTTTGCGACGGGCAGGACGTGTTTCTTCGCGTAGCATATCAATGGCTTGGTTGCGAGTTATATACCGTAGCCAAGTTGAAAATAATCCTTTAGCTGGATCGTAACTTGTAATCTTCCCCTCTACCAATTTCATGAGTACTTCTTGTGTCACGTCATCTGCCTTTTGTTCATTATGAAGAATTCCGAAGGAATAGCTATATATTCCAGGCCGACAGCAACCACACAAATCATTAAGAGCTATAGGGTCACCACTTTGTGCTTTAACAATAACATCTTCTGGTGGTTCTATAAAGCGTCTTCTTTCTCCCGTTTGAGCGAACGACTGTTCTCTTTCTACTACCATGGTAAAATTTTATAGGATATCGGGAAGTTTTACAACAAACTGCGGCCGGTCATTTGGGAAGGTTTGGGGATTTTGAGAATTGCTAGAATTGTGGGAGCGACGTCGGCAAGCAAACCTAGCTGAAGTTGAATGTTTGAACCACGCAGTTCAGTAAAAGCCAGGATGCAAGGCGCGGGATTGAGATTATGCTCGGTATCGATTTCTCCTGTTCTAAAATTAACCATTTCTTCAGCATTGCCATGATCGGCAGTAATTATGATTCCTCCCCCAACAGTAAAGGCGGCTTTGGCGATGATACCCAGGCAGTTATCAACAGCTTGAAGGGCTTTAACTGTTGCCTGAAAATTGCCAGTATGTGCAACCATATCAGGATTAGCAAAATTAACAACAATAAAATCATAGGTCTGATAATTAATCCGCTTGATAAGTTCTTTGGTTACTTGACTTGCGGCCATCTCTGGGGCAAGATCATAAGAAGCAATCCTAGGTGAATCAATTAAAACTCTATCTTCTCCAGGAAAAGGTTGTTCTCTACCGCCATTAAAAAAATAAGTAACGTGGGCATATTTCTCAGTCTCGGCAATATGAAGTTGACGCGCATTTCTTTCAGAAAAGACTCTGGCAATTGGCATAGTTATTTGTTCGGGTTCGTAGGCAACTGCAGAAACTGGTAAATTCTTTTCATACTCGGTCATACTTACAAAAAAAAGGTTTGCAAGTTTAGAGCTTCTTTGAAATGCATTAATTTTTTCACCGGATGAAGTTTTTAAATTGGATAAATCATCAAGAACGAAAGCCTTGGTTAATTGACGAGCTCTATCTGGGCGGTGATTGAAGAAAATAACTGCGTCATTTGCGCAAATTGGTCCAATAGCTGTCCCTGAAGAATCAACGACTATAATAGGTTCTATGAATTCGTCAGTTTTGCCTTCAACATAAGATTTTTCAATAGCATCAAGAGCACTTGTGGTACTTTTTTCGGCTTTTCCAAGAAGACAATTATAGGCTTTTTCAGTTCTATCCCAACGATTATCTCTGTCCATTGCCCAGTAGCGGCCACAGACCGAAGCTATTTGACCCAAATTAGCCTCCGCAAGTTTTTTCTGTAAGGTTTCCAGATAAATTTTTGCAGACGTCGGAGGACTGTCACGACCGTCGGTAAAGACATGGATTTTAACACGAGACGGGGGAACGTTTTCTTTTTGTAATAATCTTAAAAGTGCATATAGATGTTCGACCTCACTATGAATAGAACCAAGTCCTACCAGCCCTATAAGATGAATATTTGATCCGTACTTTTCAATATGCTGGATAGCAGCCAAAAATGCTTCATCTTCATAAAATGTCCCGTCGGCTATCGACATATTGATACGCAAAAGTTCCTGAAAAACTATTCTACCAGCGCCTAAATTAAGGTGGCCAACTTCGCTGTCACCAACTTGCCCTTCGGGTAGACCTACTGAGTGACCGGTGGTTGTCAAAAGAGCATGGGGATATGAAAACCAAAGATGATTAAAGTTAGCACATGAAGCTTGGGTTACTGCATTGCCTGGACTGTCTTTGGCAATGCCCCATCCGTCTAGAATACAAAGAACCAGCGGTTTAGGTTTTTGGGTAATTTTGAGCATAAAGCTGTAATCTTATGAAAGATCATGTTCAATTTCTAAAAGCCGGTTATATTTGGCAACTCTTTCTCCTCTGGCAGGCGCCCCAAATTTGACATAATCAGCAGAGACACCAACCGCAAAATCAGCGATAAAATCATCATTGGTCTCGCCTGACCGGTGAGAAACGACTATTTTGAAATTACCGTTTCTGGCCGCTTCAATTACTTGAAGGGTTTCGGTAAGAGTTCCAACCTGATTTGGTTTAATAACTATTCCGTTGCAAGCCTTATCGGCTATGGCTTTCTTCAATCTTTCAAGGTTAGTAGCAATCAGATCATCACCGATGATTATTATGTCCGTGCCGATTTTAGCTGTTAAACTTTTCCAGTCATCCCATTCGTCTTGCCCAAAAGGATCCTCAATTGAAAGAAGGTGATATTGATCATTTAAGGTAATAAAGAAATCAACAAAGTCATTGGATGTCATGGCGACTGGATGATCTTTAATCTTATAAGAGCTGCCTCGCTTAAGATTCGATGCGGCAACATCTAAACTGAAAAAAACATCAAGACCCAAATTATAGCCAGCCTGGTCGGTTGCCTCCTTGAGTAATTTAAAGGCATCAGCGTTCGAGTAAAGAGTGGGCGCGTAACCGCCCTCGTCGCCGACCAAGTAAGTTGCATTATGACTAATAATTACTCCCTTGAGAGCATAGTAAACTTCTACGCCCATCTTCAGATTAGTAGAATAAGAATTTGCCCGGGGAGGAACAACCATGAATTCCTGGAAGTCCAGATTGCCACCGCCATGCTTACCGCCATTTAAGATGTTAAACATCGGGGTGGGAATGGTAAATTCTTTGGTATTTCGATTTGACATCTGGGCTATGTATTGATAAAGCGGAATCCTTTGTGATGCTGCCTGGGCTTTAGCAACCGCTCCAGAAAGAGCCAAAAGCGTATTTGCTCCGAGATTTGATTTGTCACTAGTACCATCGGCATCAATCATTTCCTGGTCAATGGCCTTTTGGTTTTGGGCATCCTTTCCAATAAGTCTTGGGGATAGAATTTTGAAGATTTTTTCAAGATTTTTCAAAACGCCCCTGCCTATGTATCTTTTAGGGTCACCATCTCGGAGTTCAAGAGCTTCATGCTTACCTATTGAGATCCCGGAGGGTGTCGAAAAAATACCAACAGAAAGGTCAGCAAGCTGAATAATGGCCTCAATGGTTGGACAACCTCGACTGTCAAGAATTTCCCTAGCGATAATTTTTTTTATTTTGGCCATTTAAACAAGTTTCTTCTCGGCTTCATAAATATATTGTCTGGTTTCCTCGATAGCATCAGGGTTGACTGAAATAGAAGTAATTCCCCAAGAAACCAATTTTTGGGTTAACTCGGGGTAAATTGAAGGTGCTTGTCCGCAAATAGAACATTTCACTTTAAGTTTTATCGCAGTTTTGACAATTCGTTCCAACGCCCAGAGTACGGCTTGATCAAGTTCTGAAAATTCTTCGGCAACTTCCTGGTTGTCCCGGTCGGTTCCTAAAATAAGCATTGTCAGGTCGTTGGATCCAATCGAAATTCCATCAATTCCCAATTTAATAAAATCTTCAAGCAAAATAAAGTTTGAAGGAATTTCTACCATCATCCAAAATTGAAAGTTTCTGTCTTTAAAAAGACCGAAGTTGGTGATTATTTCTTTAACTTGGGTAAGCTCGGCGACATTTCTGACAAATGGAATCATTAGATGAAGGTTTTTATATTTTTGACGAGCACGCTTTATTGCTTCCAGCTCTAATTTGAAGACATCCGGGTCTTTGATATAACGAAAGGCTCCCCTAAACCCGAGCATTGGGTTTGACTCTTTTGGTTCATATTTGTCACCGCCTTTGAGATTTTTATATTCATTGGATTTTAAATCACTGGCCCTGTAAACTACAGGTCTGACACCAAAGGCTCGGCCAAAGGCAGAAAGTCCATCAGTAAGCTTGCCAATGAATTTTTCTTCTTGACCAATTTCAATCATATGTTTGGGGTGGACACCGAGCTGTGCAAGCATAAATTCGGCTCTGAGAAGTCCGACGCCATCGACATTTTTGGCGGCAACCTCGCCGGCTAACTGGGGTTCGGCCAAATTCACGTAAAGCTTGGTAGCAGTTTTAAATTGAGTTTCGTTTTTGGAAATTTTCGAAGGCAGCAAATTTTTGTCTTTTTGGATCAATTGCCCTTTAAAAACTATACCTTTGGCTCCATCGACTGTGACAACCATTCCGCTTCGAAGTTTCTTAGTAGCATTGCCTGTTCCGACAACACAGGCGATTCCCAATTCTCTGGAGACAATAGCCGCATGGGAAGTTCTGCCTCCCCGGTCAGTGACGATGGCGCAAGCCCGGCGCATAGCTGGTACAAAATCAGGGTTAGTCATTTCAGTCACTAAAACATCACCCTTTTTCACCCTAGAAAGTTCTTTAATGCTTTTGATAATAATTACTCTTCCGATACCGATTGACGGGGATGCCGCTGCACCCTGGACTAATACCTCAAGTTTTACCGAAGGCTTCTCTTGATCGACCTTTTCGATTTTAGTTTTGGTCTTGGTAGTTGTTACTGGCCTAGTTTGAACGATATAAAGCTTACCTTTTTCATAAGCCCATTCAATATCTTGAGGAAAAAAGTAATGCTTTTCGATATTTTGGCCAAGTTTTGCAAGTACTATAATTTTTTCATCTGAAAGTTTTTGAATATTACGGTAAGGTTTTGAAATAGAAACAAGTTTAGTGCCTTTGACACCTCTTAAAAGCTGCTTGTCTTGAGAAGCCACAGTCTTTGAAGTTATTCTTAGATTGTCCTTTCCGACTTCATAGTGATCTGGAGTGATTTGACCACCAACAATTAATTCACCGAGGCCAAAGATAGCTTCAATCACCATTGTTTTTTTATTGTTGGTGACCGGGTCTATGGTAAACATTACTCCGGAAACTTCTGATTGAACCATTTTCTGGATTGGTACAGCCAGACCTACTTTAAAATGGTCATAATTTTTTTGGACCCTGTAAAAAATTGCCCTAGCCTCAAATAAAGACGCCCATGTCATCTTGAGTGACCAAAGCAAATTTTTCTTGCCGGAAACATTGAGAAATGTTTTCTGTTGTCCCGCAAAGGAGGCTTCAGGCAGATCTTCAGCTGTTGCTGAAGACCGGACCGCTACGTAAGAACTGCCAGAACCGGAGAGCTTTCTATAAAAATTCAAAATCTTTTTTTCAAGATTAGGGTCTAGTGTTATACTTTCAATTTCTTTCTGGCAGGCCTCGGCTTTAGTTTGGAGGAGTGTGGGGCTTTCGACATCAAGATTATAGAGGATACTTTTGAGCCGATCTTGCGCGCCTGACGACTTTAGATTATCAAAATAGCATTTAGAGGTAACAATAAACCCTTCAGGTACTGGTACTTTGAGTTTAACAAGTTCTCCAAGATTGGCACCCTTGCCCCCTACTAACTCGACATCATTTTTGTCAACTTGTGAGAACCAAACAATATCTTCCATGCCAAGTCTAACTTGGCCCTATCGAGTCAGACTCGATGGGCAGAACTTCCTTTTCATTGTAACATTTAGCTTCTTAAATATTTAAGAAGAAGAATGGGGATAAGATCTGGTTCTTTTAGATTAGTCAGTCCGGATTTAAGCATGAAGTCCAATTTTATCAAGCCATTATAGAAATCCAAAAGAGTTTGGAGATTTAAAAGTTTTGACTGTCTGAGTACTTTTTCCCATTGCCAATCGGCAATGGGCTTTCCGGATATTTTAGTTGCCTTGCTCCTGTCAATTCTTTGCTTGGCAAGAATCAGAAGCAATGTTCTAAATGCCAAGTGCCAGATTAAGTTAGAATCTGGCAATAGGTTGAGTTTTGCAAATTGACTTAGCAAATAATCAGGTTTTGAAGAAATTGAATCCAAAAACGAAAAGAGGTTGGATTTTGGTTTAAAATTTTCGATAATTGCTAAATTGCGAAACTTGGAAATCTTTGGTCCTGGAAGTTGTGAATGTTCCCAGAGTATCAATGATTGATCTTTGGGAATATTTTTTAGATCCTTTAGGCTGATGACGTTGCCACTAAGAAAATTTTCACAAACTATAATTTTTTCTTTTTGAAAAAAATCGGACGAGAAAGCAGCTAAATAAAAATTTTCAAGATTATCTTTCCCTGTTAATCTTATTTTGATGTGACGTGGATAGGCGGAAAGAATCTGCGACAGGCGCCTGTATGATGCGTCGATATCCTCCCCGTGGAGAATGTGAATCATGTAACCTTGAACACTTCTGTTTTGGGCTTAACCGGTTTTTCCACTTTTAAGCCAAATTCATCTCCTGCTTTGGCAATTTCGATTGCGGCATGTTCAATCTGCATCGAATCCACTTCTTGGGTAAAGTCAGTTCCGTCTAGGGTGACTAACTTGATTTTGTCGCCAACCTTTAAATCAGCCTTTGCAAGTTTAACAACAGCAACACCAATCTTGTCATAATAATGGGTAACTGTTCCAACTTTCTTATCGGCCACTTTTCAACTCACCTCCTTTTTGATGGTAAGTAGTTTATCAACTTTACTTTTAGCACCACTTAATCTTTCTTGGCATTTTTTATGAAGTGCAATTCCTTCCGTCAATAAACTAACTGCTTCTTCCAGTTCTAAATCTTGACTTTCAAGTTTTTTAACTATTTCCTCAAGCCTTTTTAGAGCCTTGGAAAAACTAAGGTCTTTGGACATTATAATACCTGTCTTGCCTGTTTTTCTAAAACCTTTGAGAGAAGCAAACCCTTGGATAATCTTACTTTAATCTTTGAACCGATAGCAACACTCTTAATATCTCTTAAAATACGGTTTTGGCTATCGGTTGCAATACTGTAACCCCTTGAAAGGGTATTTTTGGGCGAAAGAAGATAAAGCTTATCAGTTATTTGCTTATGTCTTTCTGAAGCATTATGAAAATTTAATCCCCAGCTTCTTTTTAATGAGGCGAAAAGCGACTGAAGAGCATTTTGACTGTGATCAAATATTTTGCGTCTTGCGCCACTTAGACTTTGTTCCAAAAAAGCAAACCTTGTAGAGATTTCTTGGTAACTTTGTTTATGGAAAATAAGTTTATTCAACAATAAATCAAGATTTTGAAAATTAAGAGAAAAGAAAATTGTTATTGATTTTGACATTTGATCCAAATAAAACCTAAGCTGATGGGTCAGTGTAACAAAGTTAGCAGTGATTATTTTGGCTGCATCGGTTGGAGTAGAAGCAGCGATATCGGCGACTAACTGAGCGATAGTGACGTCTTTTTCGTGTCCAACCCCGACGACTATCGGTGTTTTTGCTTTAAAAATTGCTTCTGCAACAGCTTCGTCATTGTAAGGAGAAAGATCTTCGATGGATCCTCCGCCCCTGACTAATACAATGGTGTCAAAACTCATCTGATCTGCTTTTTTTAGGGCACTTATTATTTGTTGTGCCGATTTTTCCCCCTGAACAACAACATCAAAAAAGGTTATCTTGATGAGTGGAAATAAGTCGATGCTGTGCTTTTTAAAATCCTGCCAGGCGTCAGACACGCTTGAAGAAATAACTGCGATGTTGGTAGGGTAGGCTGGCAAAGTTTTTTTAAATTCCATTTTAAAATAGCCCCTTTTTTCTAGTTTCTTTTTAAGCATTTCTAATTGGGCAAGCAAGATCCCTTCTCCGAATTCTTCGATTTGGTGGACATACATTTGATATCGGCCATCTTTTTCCCAAAGTGTGAGATTGCCAAGGGCAATAATCTTTTGACCGTCTGTGACTTTAAAATTAAGCGCATTGTAGATTTCTGGTTCTAGAATACAAGGGAGCTTATATTTTGTTTGAGAGTCTTTAAGATCAAAATAAAGATAGCGATAGTGAGTATTTAAGCCCTTAAAAGAGGAAACCTCGCCTTCTACCCAAAACGACATTTTCTCTAAGCTGTCCCGAGCAAAACTATTAACTTCGGAAACGCTGTAGACTGGCCGACCACTTATTAATTTCATGAGGAGATTTTAACAACGATTTCTCTTTTCCTTGGACCATCAAGTTCCAGTAAACAAATCCGTTGCCAGGTTCCTAGTTGTAGAGCTTTTTGGGCAAATGGAACTAAAACTGATTGACCGATTGTCGAAGATAAGATATGAGCAGACGTATGTGAGGTATTACCATAGCTACTATGTTTGAATGGACCTTTAGGCCCTTCTTTTTCGAGAAAATCAATGATGTCATACTCTAGACTATCTTCAATTTCCGAAATTATAATAGAGCAAGTTGTATGCTGGGCAAAAATACAAATAAGTCCTTCTTCAATCTTTGATTTTTCTAAAAGTTTTTCAACGTGGTTGGTGATATCAATTAGTTGTTTTTTGGAAGAAGTGGCAATTTGAATTTTTGAAACCATTTTTGAAAGTATAACATTTCGGCCACAAATTGGGGGGTTGACAAAAAAATTTTCCCGTTGTATAAAGGCTGATGCTTATCGCAAGATAGGCAAATTGAAAGGGCTTCTCGCAAGAGAGGCCTTTTCTTATGTTTAAAAGAAGTTTAGGCTGGAAGTCATTTCCGAAAGGGCATCTTCATACATTTTTGTATCTTCTTTCTCATTAAGTTGTTGGTAGGAAATAACCAGAGAAGTATTGCTACTTCCTATTAGATACCTGACTGTGGTAAATCCTCTCGGTAAAAATCCTTTATCAGTAGTCTCTGCTTGGATTTTTTGAACAGATTTCTCGTTAATTTGGATATTTTGTACTGATATTACATTTTGAAATTCATTGGGATTTTGGTAAAACTTGGCAGTTTGTTGCCAGTTGTCATTTTTAACTACTTCTATTTTTATTGGAACGAAGGGATCCTGGGTATCTTGAGGAACTACAAAAGAGAAGGGTGCAAAAAAAGTACATTTTTCAGGTTCCGTGTTGAAGGTTGTAAACCAATCTTTGGGATAAGCTATCTCAAAAGAATAAACCGTATTTGAACAGAGTTTGGCAAATGAAGAAATGACAGTTCCCGATTGGGTATCTATACTGGGAATAGGTGTTTCTACCGGACGGACAATTTCATTGTTTTTTAATTTTTTTAAGTCAATGAAATTATTTTTGATTGTGACCCTTCCTAATAAAAATGCCGTCAACCCGTAGATAAAAAGAGTTGTTATTATGGAGATTTGCCTAATTCTGGTTTTGAATATACTAAGAGTCAATGACCCCTCCCTCAACAAGCATAGAATCAATTGCTCCTAGGTGTCAATAAAATTGGATCTTGGGAGCAACTTCTTTATGAGGTTGGGTTTTCTTCTGGTTGAGGAGTTTCCTCCACTACTGGCACTACTGGTGGCGGTGGAGGTACTTCTTCTGGCGCACCGGGTTCTGGTGCAGGACTTGGTGCTTCCTCAGGCTCTGGTTCGGGTGCTGGTGGAGTTGGTTGACCGGCTGGTTGACCTTGATCGCCTGTACCACCTTGACCTGGGTCTGGTTGCCAACCTTGACCCTGACCGGCTTGATTTTCGTCTGGATCCATATTGCCTCCTTTCTATAAATTCTAACAAATATTAGTGGACGTTTGTAAACCCCCTAAAAAATTGGTCCATTTTGCTCTGTGGTTGAGATTGAAAAGAATCGTCAAATTTTGTTTGCAAAGAATTTTGAGCCAAATTTAAAGAGGAAAATTTTTCCAGATTAACTTTTAGGTCAAAGAGCTTTAGTCTTTCTTCAAGAAGTTTTTGCGAGATTGCTTCATTTTCTCTAGAAGCGCCAACCATGATTTGATAGGCTTTTTCGATCTGAGTGGCCGAATCCGCATTTATCTTCTCCTTGCTTTCCAAGGTATTAATAATATTGTTTGAAACATTAATTACCAGCTCGAAATATTTCATTTGGACATCAAAATATGTCCGAAAATTGTCCGGGACAGATAATTTTTGCAGTTTTTCTAACGTCCCATCTGCCGATTCTTTGGTTTTTTGATAGTAACTTGCGATTTCTTGTTCTTTGCCGGAGTGCCAGAGTGACTCATTGGAGAGAACCGGCAAATAAAAATCCGGGCCTAAGACAAGAAGTAATTCCTTGGTAAATTGATAATCTGCGGATATACCATCGATTAATTCTTCAGACTTCTGGTAAAAATTCAATAGATCGTTATTTAGTCCCGAATAAACTTCGGGAGTAGTTTTTTCTTCCAAAAGATTTTTTTGAAATTTAATATCTTCTTTTGTTGATTGGAGTTTGGATAAAGTTTTTTGAATATCATCAAGCGAGACAAAAAAGCCAGCCGCAGAGGCTGAAGATTCTTTCGATTTGTCTATAACTTCAACCTTGGCTCCGGCAACTTTAAAAGCAGTCAAAAGTTCTTCAAGCGACTGACTGACAGAGGTAAAGCCTCCATGAGCAAGTTGAAGATATTGATTTTGAGCCTGAATCGGAAGATATTTTTGATATTGATAAAAAAGGATAGCAGAAGCAGTCCCAGCAAAGATAAAGAGTACTCCAAAAAATGTCAGAAGAATTTTCTGGACAAAAGAAATTTTAGATCCTTTTTCTAAAAGTTGCAGATAATATTTATAAGGATAGACAGCCATTAAATAACCTAACTTGATTTTATGTTATCTGTCTAGCATTTGCCAAACGAGGGTTTTGGGCAGCGAAAACATCGATTATTCGAAAGTGGTGCCTAGGAATGGTTATCGTATTTCTGGAAAAATTGGAGGTTTACCTTGATCAAGAAGCTCGCGATCGTCATCAAAAGGTCTAAGGTCTTGAAAACTCATTTCTACGATCATTCTTGAGCAATCTTCTGATTTAACTGTTGAGTTACCATCTTCTTTTCGTTCGTGAATAATATATGGATGAATTCCGACACTGTATACCGCGTAGGGTACTTCGGAGCCGATAAGATGTCCTGCACTAAAGTCTAAAAAGGGACCAATTTGTCCATGCTCACGCAAAAGTAGAAATCGTTCGTCCCATTGTCCAATGGGCCAGCTACCCTCACCTTTTTTAATCGATCCTATTTGATCCGCTTTTTTCTCCTGGGCTATTTCTTCTTTAAGGACTGAATCGAGTTTTAAGTGTCGGGTTGTTTCTGCTCTAAAAAGAGGAGCTTTTCTTTGCCTACGTATTTCTATAGGAGGATTTTGTGCTTGAAAAATAAACTCGACTGCAACATTCCGCCACTTATTGGTCCCTATTGGAAGGTTAAAACATCTAAATGCTTCTGGCGTCCAGCCTTGTTCTTCTCTGAACCAAGAATTTGTTGTGTCTAGAACGGTCTTAAGTTCAGAAGGCAGCTGATCAAGATCAAGCCACTCTTTAGTTGTAAGGGGGTTACCTACAATTTCCTCAGTTGATTTTTGTCCCGCAACTCGTTCTTGAACACTCATCGAGTGCTGATTATTACCTAAATCATAATTTTTGTCAACTTGATTATTGATCTTCCACTTTTATTTAACCTACGGGGTATTGAGCTTGCAACCTGCAGGATTGATATTTAATTAGTGAAGACTTGGGTGAACATTTCGCCGTAGACTCCCCCATCAATTATGCCGATTCCGACTTCATTAAAAGCTGGGTCTAGAATATTTCTGCGGTGACCTTCGCTATTCATTAAACCGGTGTGGGCAGTTGTTACATTAGGGGCAAGAGCAAGATTTTCGCCGGCGACCGTATAGCCGATGCTTGCTTCATCCAACCTATCTCCGACATCCTTACCTTCTGGTGAATAATGAGAAAAATATCCTCTTTCAAACATATCTTGGGAATGGGCCCTGGCGACTTGGGTTAATTGTGAACTTAAAACAAGTGGTTTGATACCGAACTTGGCTCTTTCTTGATTAACCAGCTCCAACATTTTTTGTTCACTTGCCTGATCAATTGTTAACTCTCTTTGGGTAAATTCAAGGGGAATTGAGCCTTTTTCTTCTGGTTTAACTGTTAAAAAAGTCAGGGTTTGCTTGGCAATAGGTCCAAAAATGCTGTTAAAAGGTTTTTCAAAAACGGTGGCACTGCCAACTAAGGTTGATCCAATCCTAGAATCAAAAATGTCTTTTTTAATATCAGGTCTAATCGGCAAAGAAACAACAAAAAGAAGTACGAAAGCTAAAAATAGGAGGGCGTTGATTGTTGAAGGGACAAAACCCAAAAATTTATCAATATTGTTCTTAGCAAACTTTGATAGAAATTTCTTGAATAGACCACCGAGGATCGTAAAAAATATTGTCTCTGTTACCAACCAAATAAGTAAAAAACCGACTGGGCTTGCGGCAATTTTTGGCAAATTAAATAATTTAATAAGCAGTTGGGCTCCTTGCGGATAGAAGGTTAATGACGCAAAAAGAGAAATTAGAAATCCTAGAATATCAATAATCTGGACAAAAAAACCGCGCCTTTGGCCTTCGAAAGCAAAGACGATTATTACCAACAAAATAACCAAATCTACCCAATTCATAAAATGTTGGGATATTTTAACATAATTGAAGCCCAAAGCTAATTTAGGTATAATGAAAATCTCGGGGGTATATCAGCACTTCGTCTGATGTACGCCCCAAAAGGAGTTTTGGGGGTATAGCTCAACTGGCAGAGCAATCGCCTTTTAAGCGATTGGTTCAGGGTTCGAGTCCCTGTGCCCCCACTATCCTTCGCTAAAGTTTCACTTTAGCTTCGGATAGCAAGCTGTTTAATGTATTATGTTTATATTTTGTTTAACAAAATTACAGGACGATATTATATTGGCTATACTCCAGATTTAAGAAAAAGAATTCAGAAACATTACTCTGGTCAAGTACTTTCAACAAAATCTAATCTTAACTACAAACTAATGTTTTATTGTGCATTCATAAGACGTGAAGATGCATTAGCCTTTGAGAAATATCTAAAGTCTGGATCTGGAGTAGCATTTATGAAGAAACATTTTCTTAAATCTGTAAAGAAACTTTAGGGAAGAATATGAGGGCAAATTACTACTCGAAGCTCGAAAAAAACTATTTCGAGCGAAGTGTAGTGCCCCCACCCTTCGACAAGCTCAGGGTGTCAACTTTGAACTTGGCGAAGGTAGCACAAGGGACGAGAAGTTTACCCTGAGTTTACCGAAGGGAGTCCCTGTGCCCCCACCCTCTCACTTTTTCACTTGACCTTTTCATAGAATCAGAGATAAACTCAGGATAAGGGAAAACCTGCCTGATCTTACTTTTCGAACCCGTTTGACGGGTCTCAAAGGGCGATCATTGGCGGGGAAGGAAGGGGGTGAGAAAGTTTGAGTGTAGAAGATTTATCTGTTGCTGTCTCTTCGGCAGTATTAAATTCCTTGACTACTTTTGTCAATTTTATCCCGGCACTGGTAGGCGGTTTGATTGTTTTGACAATCGGTTTGATTATTGCGGCAATTGTTTACAGGCTGATAGTTGCTCTTTTTAAGACAGTGCAGCTTGAGAAATATTTAGCAAAATACGGGATCACCAAAGTCGAGGGCAAAGAAATTGAGTGGACAGAGATTTTGGCAGAACTTGCACGTTGGTCAATTATCATTATCTTTCTGATTCCAACTCTTGCAGTTTGGCGGTTGGGAGCAGTTAACGTGGTCTTGACCCGGGTAATTTTGTATATTCCCAATGTGGTAGTTGCCGTTATTTTAGCAATTGTCGGTCTAGTTTTTGCCAAACTTGCTTACAGGATAACTTACAGTGCCAGCCATAACTTAGGGCGCGAGGTTGCCCATACTGTCGCACTAATTGCTCAATGGTCACTGGTTGTCTTTGTGGGATTTTTGGTTCTTTACCAGCTAGGTGTCGCCCAGGATCTACTGAGGATATTGTTTATGGGACTTGTAGCAATGGTTGCGGTTGCCGGAGGACTGGCTTTTGGTTTAGGCGGCCAGGGAACAGCCAAATCGATTTTGGAGTCCCTTTGGGATAGATTTAAGAAGTGATGCAATCGGATTCTAACTTGAGGCCAAATATGATAAAATCTTTTGGCTAATTGGCCTTATCGTCTAACGGTTAGGACGGCACTCTTTTCCACCGAGGTGGACCAGCCTTGGCGAGCAAGGCTCAAGATAGGTTAATGTGGAACTTATACATTTTAAAAAGTGTCAGATTTGGCAGAAGTTATACAGGCATAACGCACAATGTTAACGAGAGATTAGTCAAACACAATAGTGGCAGTGTAAAATCCACAAAAGCATATAGACCATGGGAATTAGTATACAAAGAAGAGTTTGAAACAAAAAGAAACGCAAGATTGAGAGAATTAGAGCTCAAAAAGAGCGGGAATAAGAGAGAAGAGTTGTTTAAATTAATAAGGGAGGCGCCATCGTCTAGTGGTTAGGACACAGCTCTTTCAAGGCTGCAATACGGGTCCGACTCCCGTTGGCGCCACTATTATTTAATCCTTTTCCACCGAAGTGGATCCGCCTTGGCGGGCAAGGTGCAAACAGGGGTTCGATTCCCCTTAGGGCCACAGCCCAGAACCTATAGTTTGCTTATACTTTCACTATCTGTTATAATATCTTCAATTAGCAGATTGAAGTGATAAATCTGCTTAACTTTGAATAATTTTTGATTAGACAAGATAAAGATAGTTTATTTAAGTTAATTTTACTTTAGTATCTTTTTCCCTACTCAAGAATACAAATTCTTAATTAAGTAGATTTATCTCTTCAAGTAGGAAATAAATAAATATTTCATGCGAGAGAACATTTACCTGGACATTGATGGAGTAATTTTAACAAGAGGTGTAATGCCAGCTTTGCATCTTGATAAATTCCTTAGATACATTTTAGATAAGTATTCCGTTTTTTGGTTAACTTCCAGATGTCAGGGAGAAAGCAAAAACGTAATTAAATACCTATCTCAATTTCTCTTTCCCGAAACAGTTTATTTACTTAAAAAAATTAAGTCAACTGATTTTCGTCTTGATAAAACCGAAGCTATAGATTTTACAAAAAGATTTTTTTGGCTAGACGACGATTTGTTCACTTCAGAAAAGAATACGCTGAGAGAACACAATCAGTATGATTCCTGGATCGAGGTAAATCTTATTGAAAATCCTAATCAGTTGCTTGATTTAATTAGCAGTAAATTCCGCTTAAAAGTGTAGAAATTTTGCCTATTTAACAAGCGTTAGGCAAGTTCAACTTTCGATTGGGAGATGATTGAAGTTTGCATCCCAGTTCTATTGTTTACCCCTGATTAGCTTCGGCGAAGTGGGGCGAAGGTTTTAGAGCCATAAAACTTATAGTATACTCAGATTGTGTACTTGTGGTAGAATTCCATTGTGACAGAACGACGAAACACTGGTGTACCAGAACAACCCATAATTGCAGAAGTTGGACAAAGTTTTAAACCAGTACCTGATGAAGATGAAGTATGTTTTCCTGACTTACCTATGCCTTTTGAGTCTCCTTTAGGAGAACCAACAGTTGAGTATACCTATTCTGACAGCAGAGAAGTGCCCCTAAAGACTCCATTACAATTAATAACTTTTGCGACAATCGACTCCATTGATAAATTTAACATATTAAGTGGCCATCAACTTAAAATCCAACTGGGTGATGCAGTTTATTATTTAGATTGTGCGGAGAAAATGGCCGATGAAGACGAAGCCCCAGAAATAATAACTCGGGGTTTAGAAGACAATAGGGGTGGGGGGCATTTTGTAAGCAGAGGGAATTTATATGATACCGAGGGTAGCTTAAAAGACGTTGTGCTTCCTTACGACCCTGCTAGGCTTTCTACCATTGAAGTTACAATTGTTCCAAATGTGTTTCCGCCCTCGCAAGGCTCTTAAATCAACAGGTTATTTCAATTCTTCATCTGAGTAAGATTCAACTTCCAAGGGGGAGACAATTATCCACATTCATTCACTTCCGAAGTGTTCTAGCTTGACACATCGGGAGTGGATTTTGGGTGGATTTTTGCTAAATCTTAAGGAGTGCTGTCGATTAAGCTTTGAAATTGGCTTTCTTGAATAACACCGGGATATTTTTTACCGTTTATAAAGAAGGTTGGAGTTGAGTCTACGCCTACCTTATTACCATCCGAAAAATCCTGTTCGATAGGACCTTTGACTTTATCGAAATCATCTTTAAATTTTTCCAGATCAAGACCAAGCTCGAGGGCATAATCTTGGAAGATTTGCTTTGCGTCGGAAGAACTAGCCCACTTGTTTTGATTTTCAAAAAGAAGATCAAACATTTCCCAGAATTTACCTTGGATACCGGCTGCTTCAGCAGCCTGAGCAGCCACCTTGGAATTTTGATGCATTGCAAGCGGGTAATAACGAAATACAAAATAGACTTTGTCCTTATTCTTTTCGACTACTCTTTTAACTATCGGATGAGCAGCAGCGCAGGCAGGACACTGGAAGTCGGAAAACTCAACAATTTTGACGGAAGCGTTAGGATCACCTATAGCATGCCGTGAGTCTGCCAGTAAAACATTCTGATCGACAGATTGTTCCGTGCCAGTGTTTTGACCACCACCCCGGCCTAAAAAGAATACACCGGCAGCAACTAATGCTATGGTGAGTGCTCCGATACCGACTATAAATTTTGTTTCAGTACTCATTTTGCCGATTTTGACTTTAATACAAATAACATCATAACGCTAATTAAGACAAATGCAGCAAGAGAAAGAAAAGGGATTGTGACGAATCCAAAATAGATTATTTGAATTGCGCTGCAAGATCCAAGGGCATCACAAGAAATGACGCTTGGTTCTGAGAGAGGCGTCATTTGCAAGAGATCTTGATAGAAAGCCACTATTGCTCCAATAATTGAAAATGGCAAAACATAGTAAGCAACATTTTTATCTTTGCGGATGATAGCAACCCCCAGAATGATGATCAGTGGATACATTAAAATTCGTTGATACCAGCAGAGAGTACAGGGCGGCAAGTGTTTAATCTCAGAATAATAAAGACTGCCTAAAGTTGCTACCCATGCCTGGAAAAAAGCAATGGGGAGAGCATATTTGGTTAAGAATTTGATGAGTTTTTCCATTTTGTAATTGTAAAGAATTACTCAATGTAATTGCAAACAAGCCGCAACCTTACTATCCATCTCCACTCATATTCTATAGGTTTGATTTTTGGGCATGTTTTTGGTAAAATTCGGGCGAGAAAAATATATGATAGAAGCGTTACGAGAAGGGCAATCAGCGGTTCAAGAAGCATCACTACCGGAAACACCGGAGTGCAGACATTATTGGCTTATTGAATCGCCACACGGTCCTACCTCTTTGGGAATATGCAAATACTGTGGAGCTCAGAAAGAATTCAGAAATAGTGCTGGCGATTTTCTCTGGGAAGATGAACCACTTTCAGAGTTGCATGGACGCGATTGGAAGTAGAATTAGGATGGTTAGTCGAAACTCAGATGAGCAGTCTTTTGACTAAAGATCAAATTTGCTACTAAATACACTATTTAATAAAACCCTCGACTCAATTATTATTAAAGTATGGCAATTATTGTTCCGGGAATTTTGGTTGCTGACGAAGAAGAATACCATAAACGACTTCTTACGGCTGAGCATGTTGCAGATCTTATTCAGATTGATCTTGTTGACGGTAAATTTTCGGCAAATACTACGGTTGGAGTAGACGTGATCCAAAAATACCCCTCTTCAAGTATGCTTGAGATCCAACTTATGGTTATTTACCCCCAAAACTACATTAGCGAACTGGCAAAATTGGAATATGTTTCTCGAATCATTTTTCCGTTTGAAATTGATAGCGATACCAATCAGGATCTATACATTATCAAAAGCTATGGGAAACAGGCGGGTCTTTCTTTAAATCCGGAAACTCCAGTCAAAGCTGCTTTTCATTTCTTTGATGACATTGATCTTTTGCTTTTAATGGCAGGCGAACCCGGGTTTTCAGGACAAAAATTAGGCGAGAATACTCATGACCGAATTAGAGAAGTGAAAAAGCTTGTTCCTGATTTACCATTGGAAATAGACATTGGAGTTAATTTTGAAAATGCGGACAAACTTGCCCAGGCCGGTGCAGATTTTTTGGTTGCCACTTCGGCTCTTTACAATGCCCCCGATTTTCGGATTGCATACGAAAAACTTGCGAAGTTAGCACAAACCAAACACAATTGAAGTGAAATATGTCTAAAATCCAAAGACTAACCTTTTTAGGCTATGCTGATGCCAAAGAGGCAGATGAACTTTTTAAAACTGTTTTTGAAGTAGCCAAACTCTGTGCCCAAAAGGGTTATACGATTGTTAACGGCGGCGGGCCGGGGGTGATGAAGGCATCAACACTCGGTGCCAAAAGTGTCGGCGGTAAAACAATTGGGGCAACCTTTTTCCCAAAAGATATTCCGGTTTTTGAAGGCAGAGATGAAACCAATACGGTAGATAAGTTAATAATCGAAAATAATTATGTAGAAAGAACTTTAAAATTACTAGAACTAGGACAAGTTTTTGTGGTTTTTAAAGGCGGAACGGGGACGATCTCGGAATTTGCGATGGCTTGGGGACTGGCTAGGCTTTATTTTGGTCATCATAAGCCTTTAATTCTTTATGGTAATTTTTGGCATGACATTATTGGCGCCTTTATAAAAGGGATGTATATAAAACCAGAAGCAAGACGAGTATTTAAGATTGTTAATAGTCTCCAAGCTGTCATCGAAGCAATTGGCAGTTTTCAGGAAGAAATCAACCGGAGAAAACATAAGCACCAAAGACAAATTTTTTCAATATGAGCCAAAAGCTGCCCATGGAGAAACTTCTTAACCTGATTACGATTGGCGATTCGACAATTGATACCTTTATTAAGATTCATGATGCTTCTGTCCAGTGTGATATTCGCCGCAAAGAAACTAAGATTTGCGTCAGTTATGGAGACAAAATTCCTGTTGATGCTATTGGTCATACTGTTGCCGGCAATGCTGCCAATGTAGCCGTTGGCTGCAGGAAACTGGGGCTGACAACAGCAATTTATACAAACTTGGGTGATGACCAGGCAGGTCAATCGATTAAAAAATACCTTGAAGAGAACAGTGTTATTGTCGATTATGTCAAGATCCATCAAGGTAAAGAATCTAATCTATCGGTGGTATTAACCTATCTCGGTGAAAGGACAATTTTTGTTTACCATCAACCATGGTCTTATAGTTTGCCTGCACTGGCACAAGCTTCTTGGATTTATTTGACGTCGATGGCCGAGAGTTTCACAAATTCAAATGTCATAAATGATGTCTGTCATTATTTGGACGGAACAAAAGCAAAACTTGCTTTTAATCCCGGTACCTTTCAGCTAAAAGTTGGGGTCAAAAAATTTCCTAAAATTCTGGAAAGATGTCAAGTATTAATAGTAAACCTTCAAGAGGCCAAGAAAATTCTAGAAATTGATGAGCGAGAAAATGTCGAGACTCGCGATTTGCTTTCAAAACTACTGCTCTTGGGCCCTAAGGTTGTAGTAATTACCAATGGTGAGGATGGTTCTTATGCTTCGGATGGCCAGAAAAATCTTAAAGTAGGTATTTTGCAAACACAGCTAGTCGAGAAAACTGGCGCAGGTGATGCTTATAGCAGCGGATTAATTTCGGCAATGTGTTTGGGCCATCCAATCGAAGAGGCGATGATCTGGGGCACTATCAATGCATCTTTTGCGATTGGTAAACTTGGCCCGCAAAAAGGTCTGGCAACAAGAGAGGAGTTAGAGAAAAATCGCAAAGCTGTTAGTCATTTAGTGGCTACTAGCTTTTGAACTTATTTTGTTTGATCAAAAGCCGGAGAGTCTTGGTTGATGTGCAAAAACCCTTAATGCTACTTTTTTTTCTTCGGTGAGTCTAAACTCTTCTGAAACGATGTCTACAGTCCAAAGAAGAAAATTATCGATCCATCTAAATTGAGAACCTCTTGCACGTATATCGATAGCTTCACTCCTGAATTTAGCAACTATATCAAGTGCTCCAATTGGCTTGAAGCGAGTTGCTCTGATTGCTTTTCTTAACTCTCCCTCTGCGTTAGTTATAACCATTTGCGCGGAAGTGTACTCGACGCTCTGATTAGTATCTTCAGCCAATTGGGCAGATTCTCCAAAAGCCCATGCTTGTGCTGTTTTTATGAAACGTTGCCTTCCTAATTCATTCCACCATTGATTTACTACTCGAGCTCTTTCTGGTGGCAATATTCGTTCTTTTCTGGATCTCTTTTTCCTTTTTAATTTAATCTCGCCCGTGTCTAAATTTTTCTCAACTACTAAATGGTGGCTAGAGGAAAATCCTAACTGTCTATCTAGACTCATGGGGGATTATTATACCTTTTGTCTCAAAATCCTGCATTTTTGATTAGGTTAATTTTGGGATTTGATGGATTAGTGAAGTCAACAGCGACAACATCGATTCTTTCCTGGAGTGGTAAGTTTTTTCTGTTGTTTCTGTAGAATTTAGCGGCTCTTTCTAAGAATTTGATCTTCCAAGGAGTTACTGCTTCTTCTGGGCGGCCAAACCGGTAACTTGAGCGGGTTTTGACTTCGACATAGACCAAAGTTTTGCCATCAAGGGCAATGATATCGATTTCTCCGCCCCTGATTCTAAAATTACGCTCGACTATTTTATAACCTAGCTTTTTGAGATAGGCGCAAGCCAGATCTTCACCATACTTGCCTTCAATCTGTGTAATCATCTAATTAAAAAACTAAGGTTAAAACTCCTGCGATGGATCTTAGAAAAACCATACTGTTTGATTGCGTTTTGATGAATAGTCGTGCCGTAACCTTTGTGTTTGGCAAAACAATAAAGTGGATAAATTTTGCCTAGTTTTTTCATCAGATTATCTCTATAGACTTTAGCGATGATCGAAGCTGCGGCGATTGAAGCGGATTTTTCATCCCCATGGATAATTGCTTTTTGGTTTTTCCTGTTTAGCTGTTTAATGTAAAAAGCATCTACTAATAAAAAATCAGGTCTTGGTGATAACATTCGAACAGCTTTGCGAAAGCCGATGTGGGTAGCCTTACCGATACCAAGTCTGTTGATAACAGAAACCGGAATCTCAGCGATCGACCACGTTTTAGCATGCTTATAAATGTATTGGGCAAATTTTTTCCTGGCAAGGGATCTGACATGTTTAGAGTCGGCAAAACCAGAAGGAACGACGAAATTTTTGGGCAAGATGACTGCACCAACGACCAGTGGCCCAGCCCAAGAGCCACGGCCAACTTCATCTATGCCAGCTATATTGTTGTAATTTTTGCTCCATAGGACTTTTTCAAAATTTAAATCCGGCATTAAAATTTAGGAATTTTGAGCTATTTTAGCTTTTTGCGCAAGTAATACAATTTCGCCCGCCCGGCATTACCTGCTTTGACTACATTTATTTTTTCAATGGCAGGGGAGTCAAGAGGAAATATTCGTTCAACTGCAACATGTGAACTTGCGATTTTGCGGACGGTAAAAGTTTTATTGCCGCTTTCTCCTCGGATTGCAATCACAACGCCTTCAAAGGACGTTGTATGAACTTTGTTATCCTCTGTAGATTTGAATGAGATTCTAATAGTATCTCCGACTTTAAAATCTTGCCTATCCATAAGTCAGTAGTATAGCCTGATTTTAGAGAATTTTACAACCGAGTACTTCAAGATCGTCCTCAAGAACCGGCGATTTCTGAACGGAAAATGGAACAGTAAACTTTCTTGACTTTCCATTTTCGCCCGGCAAGACTAAAAATGTTTGATTTTCGCCGGGATTTTCCTTGAGAACTTGATAAATTTTTGACAGTAAAACCCTGTCTGCATTTTTGGGAACACTAATTTCTAAAACTTGTTTATCTTGGGATATCTTTTCAAGGGCTTGCTCTAGCGACAAAATATTTTCAGCAATCAAGATTGGCATTTGCTCTGTTGTTTCCAACTTTCCCCAAACAACAATTATTTGATCCGGCAGCAGGCTTTTTTTTGCTTGCAAATAAACCCGAGGGAAGACAATAACTTCAATTGAACCGGTAGTATCCTGAAGTTTGAGAAAGCACATCTCCTCTTTTCTAACTTTGGTGAGGGTTTTTCTAATTGAGGCAACAATACCGCAAATTTTGACCGAATTTTCACTAAATGTAACTAGGTCTATTTCGGTAATCTTAGTGCTTCCTATTTGTGAAATCTTTGGCTGATATTTGGTAAGTGGATGCTCAGTTAGGTAAAATCCTAGTAGTTCTCTCTCCCAGGAAAGAATTTCTTCCTTTGGCGCTTCTTCCATCGAATGCAAAATTGAATCTATCGAAGAAGCGGCTGAGGTTTGTTTTTCCAATTCCACTTCATCAAACAGACTCCCCTGGCCTTGGGCAATTGTTTTGGAGACGGAAATACCAGAGCTTTTTATTTCGTCCAAAACGGAAAGCATGGCATTTCTTTTGCCAAATTTATCCATGGCACCGGCTTTAATAAGACTTTCTAGGGTCTTTCGGTTAACGACCCTTAAATTGACTCTTTTGACAAAGTCATTTAAGGAATTAAAATTGCCTTTTTCCTCTCTTTCTGAAAGAATTGCCTCGATTGCCGCTTTGCCAACATTTTTAATCGCCGAAAGCCCAAATCGTATCCCTTCTCTATCCCCTACTTTTTCAATCGTAAAACCGGTTTGCGAGAAGTTAACATCTGGTGGCAAGACTAAAATTTTCATCCTCTCGCATTCGTCGACTGCGGCTGCAATTTTGTCGGGGTCGTCAGACTCAGCAGTCATTACTGCCGTCATAAATTCAACAGGGTAATTTGCCTTCATATAAGCTGTTTGGTAAGCGATAACTGCATAAGATGCTGCGTGGGCTTTATTAAACCCATAGGCAGCAAAAGGTTCAATTTGCTTAAACAATTCTTCCGCTTTTTCTCCGCTTGCTCCGTTGGCAATGCATCCTTCAATAAATTTTTCCTTCTGTCTGGTCATCTCGGCTGGAATTTTCTTACCCATGGCCTTGCGGAATTTGTCGGCTTCCTCCCAGGTGTAACCAGCAATATTAATTACCGTTAAAAGAACATCATCTTGATAAACAATTACACCGTATGACTGCTCAAGATAACCGGCCATTCTCGGATCGAGATACTTGACTTTTTTGGGATTATGTTTTCTTTCAATGAATTCTGGGATTGAATTCATTGGTCCTGGTCTAAAAAGCGAAATCATTGCCATAATGTCAAAAATATTGGTTGGTTTTAGTTCTTTAAGGTAACGAGTCATGCCGGAACCTCCCAACTGGAAAAGGCCAATTGTTTCGCCTTTGGCCATAAGTTCAAAAGCCTTTTTATCGTCAAATGGTATTTTGGAAAGATCGATCTTTATGCCATAAGTCGTGGTCACGATTTCAACAGACTGCCCCAGAATCGAAAGGTTTCTTATCCCCAAAAAGTCCATTTTAACCAAGCCAATTTCTTCAATGTCGTACATGTCATATTGGGTAATTATTTTCTGGTGAGTAGTTTCCTTTTGGAGTGGGGTGAAGTCAGTTAATTCACTTGGAGAAATAACCACACCTGCTGCATGCACAGAAACGTGTCTGGCATTTCCTTCCACTTTTTCTGCAAGATCCAAGAGTTCTTTGACTTCCCTATCTTGGTCGTAAAGAGTACCAAGTTCTCGGTTGACTTTCTTGGCATTTTCCAAGGACATGGGGAAGCCTTGGGCTCCGATAGGTATCATCTTGGCAACTCTATCTGCTTTGCTGTAAGGCCAATTCAAAACTCTTGCCACATCACGGACGGCTGCCCTGGCCATCATTGTCCCGAAAGTACCTATTTGGGCAACCTTATCATGACCATATTTCTCCCGAACATAAGAAATAACCTCATCCCGGCGATTGTCGGCAAAATCAACATCAATATCAGGAAGGGTGGGCCGATAGAGATTTAAGAACCTCTCAAATGGTAATTTGAAGAAAAGTGGATCGACTGTGGTTATCCCAAGCGCATACGAGACCAAACTGCCGGATGCCGAGCCGCGAGTTGTCGAAATAATTCCCTTTTCCCTTGCCCAATTAACAAAGTCGGAAACGACTAAAAAATAAGTAGAATATTTCTTCTGGATAATTATTGAAAGTTCGTATTCCAACCTCTCTTGAATTTCGGGAGTAATCTTTTCTACTCTTTTTTTGAGTCCTTCTAGGCAAAGTTTTCTTAAATATTCATCGGCAGAACTTTTGGGGACATCAAATTTTGGAAAAGCTACTTGACTTAAAGGTATTTCGATATTAATTTTTTGGGCGATTTCGAGAGTATTTTTAATCGCCTCGGGTATATCTCCAAAAAGCTCACTCATTTCCTGTTGGCTTTTCATATAGAATGTTGGAGAATCTATCATTCTTAGCCGTTTTGTATCTGATAAAACTTTGCCAGTCTGGACGCAAATAATCACGTCTTGAGCATGAGCATCCTCGGGAAGTAAATAATGAACATCATTCGTCGCAACTTGAGGAATTTTCGTTTCACGGGCTAGTTTTTTTACTCCGTCAAGAATCTTTTTTTCGTCCGCATCCATTTTCCTCAACTGATTGTAAATCTCAGAACTTTCCTCGTGAGCCGACATAAATTGACCGTAGAGGTGCTTTTGAACTTCTAAGAAAAAATTTCCTTTGCCGAAAATTTGGCGATACTCGCTTGCATACTTTTTGGCCCTTGGAAAATCCCCCACACTTAAGGCTTTTGAGATTTCGGAGGTGTTACAACCGGAAAGAGCAATTAGTCCTTTTGAGAACTTGGATAATGTATCTTTGTCAATCCTTGGACGGTAATAAAATCCTTCCAAATTGGCGAGTGTCACCAGCTTCATCAAATTTTTATAGCCTTCAAAATCTTTTGCCAATAGCGTCAAATGACTGCTTTCATTGTCCTTACCTGCTTCTTTGTCATGCATGGAACGCTTAGCTATATAGATCTCACAGCCAATAATTGGATTTATACCTTCTTGTTTGCATTCTTTGTAGAACTTGATGGCGCCGTAGAGTGAGCCGTGATCTGTCAGGGCTAAATGTTTCATCCCCATGATTTTGGCTTGGGAGACTAATCTGGGAATTTTAGGAAGTCCGTCCAGAAGGGAATATTCACTATGAACGTGAAGGTGAACAAAATCAGACATAATTGATTTTAATTATATATCAGAGGTGAATAATTACATACTGCTTTACTTCTATTCTCCTTCTCTCTTGAAAAAGGACCTCCAAGTGCACTAATATTGGGAGCCAGTTGGCACTTAATATAACAAGTTTAGCCTAACTAAAAGTTCTAAAAATACACAATTAAGATTTAAAAATGCTATGGCAAGAGAACTTGATGAACCCTTGAGTATTATGGAAAGGATATCGCCTCGTGATAAAGAAGTGATTCTCTTAGCCACAATCTTTTTTTGGGGGAAATATATGAGAAGGAGAATTAATTCTGAAGGCTTTGAGCCGGTGGTGCCTGAAGTGGATTTTAATGACCCCATATCAATACTCAGAGTGGGATTTGATTTGCGTAGACAGGCAAATAGCGATATTGAGGATAATGTCGTAAGTGCTGTTTCAGATATCATTTCAAAACATCCAATGAGAGGCGAGATTTTTCCTCATCTTGATAATGCGCAAATAAGAAGTATTTGTGGTGAGCTTGACGAAATATTTGAAAATCAAGAATCTTGTGCACAATGTGAATCCTGGTCACATTATGAAGAAGGACCAGAAGAATTTGCAATTAACGTTGCTGATGACATGCTTTGGTTACAAGGCAGACATCTTGGATTAGCCTGGTTTAGTAGCATCAATGACTGGAAATATAGACGACCAATTATAAAAGCAGTTTTGAGAGAAAAATTATTCAGTAGGATTAGTGGGTTATTACCTTCTGGCGGTGATGAGTAATTTATTTTGTTAGAACAGGATAACTTTAAAAAACCCAAACCAGGTTTGTGCTAGCTAGACAAACCAGGTCCGAACTCGTTGTTTAATGATACTATGTTTTTATTTTTTCAATTAGTAATTTTTGAATTAAAGTAGGGTCTGATTTTTTAGCAAGTTTCCTGACAACTTGTCCTATCAAAAACATCAAGGCGTTTTCTTTACCTTCTTTATAATCTTCTACGGCTTTTAGATTTTCAAGGAGGACTTGGTCTACAATTTGTTCTAATTCTTCTTGCCCGACGGTTGAGGTTTTAGTTTGCGAAATGATTTTTTGAATAAGTTTGGCTGGCATGACAGTTGCTATGTTTGGCTTTTGATTGATGATTGTATTGGCAATTTGCTTAGGCGTAACTGCATGTTTGCTTCCGACTTTAACTGCTTCTTCGAAATAGTCTGCCAAGTCTTTTTCGCGAGCTAAAATTTCGATATCATAATCGGTTAATTGATAGTCCTTTTTAAATCTACTTCTTTTTTCATCAGGTAATTCCGGGAGGTCATTCTTTAACTTTAAAAAATAATTCTTATTGAAAACAAAAGGCACTAAATCAGGTTCGGGAAAATAGCGATAGTCATGGGCAAGTTCTTTGCTGCGTTGACTTACTGTTCGATTATTTTTCTCATCCCAACCTCTGGTTTCCTGATCGGGAATTTTTCCTGACTCAAGAATTTTCTCTTGACGTTCTACTTCATAATTTATTGCTTTTTCTGCAAATTTAAAAGAATTAATGTTTTTCAATTCCACTTTATAGTGAGGAATGCTCTTATCGCCCATTTTTCGCAGCGAAATATTGGGTTCAATTCTCATACTCCCCTTTTCCATGTCGGCATCAGAGATTTTTAGATATCTGACTATTTGCTGGAGCTTCTGAGAATAGACTTTGGCTTCTGAAGCAGAATTTAGATCTGGTTCGGAAACTACTTCCATGAGAGGAACTCCACTTCGGTTAAAATCGATGAGAGTAACTCTTTGGTCATTAACAACAGCATGACTTAATTTGCCGGTATCTTCCTCTAAGTGGGTACGGGTTATGCCGATTCTTTTAGTTGTTTCTCCTGTCTTAATTTCTAAATAGCCTTTTTGAGAAAAAGGCTTGTCGTATTGGGAAATTTGATAACCTTTACACAAATCTGGGTAAAAATAGTTCTTGCGATCAAATTTACTACTCAATTGGCCTTGACAATTTAGTGCCATGCCTAATTTCAAGGTATACTCGATTGCCAAACGATTGGCTTTTGGCAGGGCTCCTGGTAATCCTAAACAGATCGGGCAAGTGTGAGTATTTGGTTTGGCTCCGAAATAGTCAGCACTACAAGTGCAGAACATTTTGCTTCCTGTTGAAAGCTCTATGTGAATTTCAAGTCCAATAACTGTTTCAAAGTTGTTCATAGTTCATAGTTCTGGTTTGCGTTTATACCACTTGGTTTCTTGCTCATAAGCATATCCGACTTGGTATAGAAGTTTTTCACTAAAATAGGGCCCGATTACTTGTATTCCAACAGGCAAACCGTTTATAAGAGAGCTTGTTTCTCGCGGACTCGAAATAAAACCACAAGGAACGTTTAAACTAGGCACTCCTGCAAGATTAGCATTAACCGTAAAGATATCAGATAAATACATTGCCAGTGGATTATTATTTTTTTCACCGAGTTTAAAAGGAAGAGTTGGCGAGACTGGACAAATTAAAGCATCGACTTTTTTAAAAGCATTGATAAAATCATCTTTGATAAGTCTTCTGACTTTCATTGCCTTAAGATAATAAGCGTCATAATAACCAGCAGAAAGTGCATAGGTTCCTAGGATTATTCTTCTTTTGGCCTCGGCGCCAAACTTTTCTCTTGGATTTCCAAATCTAATGCCATCATATCTAGCTAGATTCGATGAGACTTCTGATGTCTGAATTATGTAATAAGTAGCTACTCCATATCGGGTGTGAGGAAGCGAAACATCAATAACGATAGCACCCATTTTCTCTAAAGTTTTCACTGCGGAAATTATCAATTTTCTAATATTTGGATCGAGTCCGTCGAAATATTCCTTTGGAAGTCCTATTTTTAGACCTTTGACACCTTTTTCGATATTTTGAGTGTAATCGTCAACTGGTTTTGCAGAGGCTGTTGAGTCGAAATTATCTTGGCCAGCAGTCACATTTAATATAAGAGCATTGTCATAGACTGTTTTGGTGATATGACCAATGCTATCAAGTGAAGAGGCCATAGCGATAATTCCATAACGCGAAACACGGCCGTAAGTCGGTTTTAGTCCGACAAGGTTGCAAAACGAAGAAGGTTGTCTTATCGATCCTCCGGTGTCGGTTCCGGTGGCAGCCAGACAAGTCCCGGAAGCTACAGCTACAGCCGAGCCGGAGGATGAACCTCCGGGAACTCTTGATTGTTCATAAGGATTAAGTGTAGGGCCAAAATCAGAATTTTCGCCGCTTGCCCCATGAGCCCAGGCATCCTGATTAGTTTTACCAACAATAATTGCGTGATTATCTTTTAGCCTGGAAACAACTGTTGCATCATAAACCGGTACATAATTTTCTAAAACTTTCGAGGCGGCAGTCGTTCGTATACCTTTTGTTGAAAAAAGGTCCTTGAGAGCGATTGGAATTCCGGCAAGAGGACCTAGCTTTTGGTTGGATGCCAATAGTGTGTCGACAAGTTTTGCTTGTTTGAGGGCAATTTCTGAACAGATGGTAACGTAACAATTAAGTTTTTTGTTGAGTTTTTCTGATCTTGCCAAAACTGCTTCGGCAAGTTCTTGGGCCTTAATTTTTTTTGATGCTAAAAGACTAGCTGCATCCTTTATTGTCAGATTACAAGTATCAATCATTGCTCTTCGAAAATGGCATCTACTTCAAAAAAACCATTGTGAGTTTTTGGGGCATTGGCGAGAGCGTCTTTTTGTGTAATTGAGGGAGCAGCTTTATCTTCTCTTGCGATATTTACAAGTCCGGTTATATGATCAATGGGCTCAATTTTTCGGGTATCAACTTCATTAAGTTTTGAGAAGTAGTTTAAAACTTCTTTGAGCTGCTTTTCGAAAGTTTTCTTTTCTTCTTTGGTCAAAGGTAAATTAGCGAGTCTCGCAACATAATCAATATCGATCTTTCGTGATGAGTAATGAGTGATGAGTGATGAGTCCGATTTAGATTTTTTTTTCATTGCATATTTCTTAGTGCTTTAACTCGTTCCTCAATCGGTGGGTGAGTGTTAAAAAGGTTGGCAAAAGTTCCTCTTAATTTGTGTCCTTCTTTAAAGGGATTTACGATGTAGAGATGAGCAGTTGCTTTATTGGCAACTTCCAAGGGTTCCTGGTCGGCAGAAATTTTAAGAAGCGCATCGGCAAGTTCATCGGGGTTTCTTGTTAGAAGCGCACCAGACGCATCTGCCAAAAGTTCTCTTTTCCTGGAAATAGCAAGCTGAATTAAGACAGCAACGATTGGCGCTAAAATTGCCAGAACGAGTGCTATTATCATAAAGATGGCACTTGAAGAATCTCTATCGTTATCTCGGTTCCCCCCACCCCACCAGGTAATTCTTAAAAACCAATCTGCTAGCAAGGCTACTGAACCGACCAAAATCGAAACTATAGACATAAGTCTGGTATCAAAGTTACCAACGTGGGATAACTCGTGAGCAGCTACGCCTTCTAATTCTAATTTAGAAAGCTTTTCCAAAATACCAGAGGTAAAAGCGATTGAAGCGTGTTTTGGATCACGGCCCGTGGCAAATGCATTCGGGGCGCTGTCATCAATTATGTAAACTTTTGGCATAGGTAAGCCTGAAGCGATGCAGAGGTTTTCAACAGTTCTAAAAAGCGTCGGGTTCTCCTTCTTTTGAATTTGCTTAGCGCCTGAAATAGCCATAACCATTTTGTCGGAGTAATAATATGAAAAAAAGTTCATAATTCCGGCAATTATTAAGGCAATACCAGAAAATCCTAATGCTGAAGGTCCTTTAAAACCTAAAGCATTGGTAAAAATATAGACCACAAAAGTAACAAAAAAAGCAAACAAAAGCATTATTAGCCAGGTCTTGTACCTATTTGATGAAATCTCCGTATAGGCTGTCATTTGAATGAATTATATCAGCAGGTCGCCCTTCGATAAACTCAGGGCGCTCCTCTGATATATTTTCTTTCACTTCACTCAAGAAATTATACCCCAATTGATTATTTTTGACAGAAAGAGCAAGCTTACTTGAATTTTGCCGGTCGTTACAATAATATGGATGAATAAGCGGAGCTTTTCTGCGAATAACAAATGAAAGCTTTTTTAAAAGAGCTAAAGTTTGAATCTTCCAAAACCACGTATATTCGAGATATAACCGACGAAATTAATAAGGCGATAAAGAAAGTTTCTGTAAAACAAGGTTTTGTTTTTGTCAATTCTAAACATACTACTCTTGGTATTGTCATCAGCGAGATAGCGGAGCCTAATTTACTTAAAGATATTTTGCACTATACGCTTCAGACGATTCCGGAGGATAAACGTTCTGCCAGGGTATCAAAAGGCTATAAACATCCGACTGCCAACTACCGACACCGTTGTCAAGATAATCCTTATTGCAACGAGATTGATGAAGATTACAATGCAGCTGCCCATATAAGATCTTTGATATTTTCTCACCCGAGCGTGGTGATCCCGATCTGGAATGGAAAATTGGAAGTTGGTAAATATCAGCAAGTGGCTGCTTTTGAATTTGACGGTAGAGACGGATCAGGAAAAAATCCGATCAGGAAACGAATAATTCAGGTTTGGATTCTGCCGGCTGAAAGTATAAAGAAAATTGACTAGCTTTTTAGAGTGTTTTTAGTTTCCCTTGAAAATCTGAAAGTTTGCTATAACCTTTTTCCTTCATTATTTCCCTAAGTTCGCGCCGGACTGTTTCAAAAATACTAAAACCCTTTTGCAAGAAAGCAGTTCCTATTTGAACAGCACTTGCACCGGCCAAAATATATTCAAAGACGTCAGTTCCTGTATAAATTCCACCAACTCCAACGACTTGTACTTTGTCACCTAAAAGTTCATAAAACTTGCGTACATTACCAAGACCGGTAAATTTTATATATTTACCGGCAACTGCGCCAAGACCACCTTTAGGTTTAATGATCGTTTTCTCTGTTTTTGGATCAATAGCAAGTCCATTGCCAAGAGCATTAACACAAGTAACGAATTTAACAGGATATTTTTTTATAACATTGGCCATTTGTTCAAAATGGGTAAGCTCAAAAAATGGAGGGAACTTGACACCAAATGGTTTTTTGGTGACTTTTGAGATTGAATTTAATAATCTATCCATTTCTTCAAAATCATAGCCAACAATCGGTTTACCAATTATATTTGGGCAACCCGAGTTAAATTCGATTAAGTCTACCGGCGTATCATTAAATGCTTTAAATACTTTTATGATGTCACTTGTCGAGAAACCAGAAATACTGATGATAAAGGGTTTTTTAGATTCTTTTTTGAGGATTTTTGAAAATTTAACGTAGGCCTTGTACCCTAAATTAGGAAATCCCATTGAATTTATTGAGCCATACTCTAAATTTGCATAACGCGGGGGCGGATTACCCTTTCTTTTCTTTAGGGTACAAGTTTTCGTTAGGATTGCTGAGGATTTTGATTTGGCAAGATTTTCAAGATCTGAAAGGGTTTCGTCTCTTAGCCCAGAAGCATTAAAAACGCACCCGTCCAGTTTGATACCAGTAATATCTGTAGAAATATCTATCATATTATTCAAACCCCATTTTCTTGCCCCAATTTTTAGGGTCTTTTGCCCAGTCAAGTACAAACTCGCGATCCTTGGGTTTTAAATAACCTTTTCGGGTAGCAACTAAAACTAAATCAGAAAGTGTCATCAGGGGTATTAGTTTTACTTTTAATTTCTTAAATGATTTTGCGGAAATAGGCATTTCATAATCAAAAATCGCAACAATTGTATCGACTTTTCCCCCATGCCTTCGAATTGCTCCAACCGTATTTAAAACACTACCACCAGTCGAGATTAAATCCTCAATTACCACTGCTTTCTGGTTTTTTCCTAAAACACCTTCGACTTCTTTGCCCTTACCGTGATCCTTGCTACCCGATCGTACATAAATCATCGGCAACTTCAGGGCATCGGCAACCCAAGCAGCATAAGGAATCCCAGCGGTAGCTGTACCAGCTATAACTTCAGGTTTGATTTTCGCTTCTTCTATTTTATCGACGATAAACTTAATGATTTTCTTCCTTTCTTTAGGATAAGAAATCAATAAGCGGTTATCAGTATAGATTGGGCTCAAGATCCCTGAAACAAAGCGGTATGGTTTAGAAGGACTTAGAGTTATTGCTTTAATTTGGAGAAGAATTTTGGCGATTTCATCAGCGATATTCATTTTTTCCCCTATATTTGTTGATTTCATCTCGCAAGTTTTGAGCTGCTGATTTTGGATCTTGAGCATAAATTATACTTCTCGAAGCATTGAAAATGATACCCTTGCCATTTTTATCTACTCCCGCCCGTACTGCGTCTTTAATCTGCGCTTTTTGGGCGCCAATTCCTGCTGAAAGAAAAATCCTATCGGGGAAAATTCCTCTAAGTTCTCTCAATTGTTGAGGATAGGTTGCGCCGACAAAGATACCAAAATTACGATAGTTCCATTTGCTTATAAGGCTTGCCATTTCCAAATAGTAAGGGCCATTTTTTGTCATGAGGTTCTGAAACATACCTGAATCCGGATTTGATGTTTTTATAAGCAGAATAATAAGTTTGTCTTTATATGCTAAAAAGGGTTCTATTGAGTCAAATCCCAAGTGTGGATAAACAGTCACCGCATCAGCTTTCCAATACTCAAAAGCAGCTTTTGCATACATTCTTGCGGTGTTTGGAATATCGGCTCTTTTGGCGTCAAGAATTATTGGAATATGGGGATAGTTTTTTTTAAGGTAGGTTATTGTTTTTTTAAGTTCGCTTAATCCTTCGATTCCAGCCGCTTCATAAAATGCAATGTTGGGTTTATAGACGCAGACAAAATCGGCTGTTTTATCGATAATTTTTTTATTGAAACTAAAAAGGGATTCCTTCTTGATCTTTTCTTGATCAGGGTCAAGACCAATACAAAGGAGGCTTTTGTTTTTTAGAATTGCTTTATCAAGTTTTTTTAAGAAATCCACTAGACTTCCTGAGCAAGACAATCTGCTATTAAACCAGCGACAGAAACAATTTCTAATTTAGAACTTTTAACGTTTTGGGCAATGCTGTCTGTGACAAAGACTTTGTCAACGATGCTTTCTTCAATTCTTTTGATGCCACCTCCGGCGAAAACTCCATGAGTAGCACAAACAATAATTTTTTTGACCCCTCTTTTCTTCAGGGCGTGCGCACTTTCGATAACCGTGCCTCCGGTTGAAATAACATCGTCAACAATAATGGCTGTACCTCCAGATACTTCCCCAGATATTGAGAGCACTTCCATATGATCTCGGCTATTAACATCACGACGTTTTTCGATTACAGCAAGAGGAGCATTCAGTATTGAAGCAAAGTTTCGAGCCCGTTTAACGCCGCCAACGTCTGGGGCAATGACGATAGGACGTGCTAACTTTTCTTTTTTAATTCTTGCGGCTAAAACCTCTAAAGCAGAAAGGTAAATAACCGGAACATCAAAAAATCCGACAATTGCATCGGCATGAAGATCTAAACAAACAATTTTACTGATCCCGGTACTGATGATTAGATCGGCAATAACTTTAGCTGAAATTGGTTCTCCGGGACGGGTCTGTTTCTCTTTACGGCTGTAACCAAAGTAAGGAATAACTGCTGTTATCTTATGGGCACCGCTTCTTCTGAGGGCATCGGCAATTAGGGCCAATTCGATAATGTGATTGTTAACGGGCATAGAATTGGACTGGAGTATAAAAACGTCCGAATTGTTAATATCTTCTTTGACCCAAACATCTATTTCGCTATCAGAAAAAGTACCAAGCTCAATTTTGCCTAGAGGTATTTTTGATTTTTGGGAAACGGCTTGGGCTAACTTGGGGTTAGAAGAACCTGTGAAAATTTTAGGTGAATTCACTTTTGGCTAAAATTTAACTTTGACTTCTTTCTTGGCTTCTTCTTCCGCTTCAAAAAATTCTTCATCTGTGAATCCAAACAAGCGAGCAAATATCATACCAGGGAAAACCTTTATTTTAGTATTGTAGTCTAGAACATTAGAATTGTAAAACTGACGGGATGCGGCAATTTTTGTTTCTGTATCCGAAAGCTCTTCTTGAAGTTCCTTAAAATTTTCAGAAGCCCGAAGATTTGGATACGCCTCGGCAACTGCAAATAAAGATTTTAGGGCTCCGGCAAGTTGGTTATCAGCAGTTGCTGCATCTTTTGGGCCCTTTGCCGAAAGTAAAGCACTGCGAGCTTTAGTAACATTCTCAAAAACCGACTTCTCATGTTTTGCGTATCCCTTAACAGTCTCAATTAAATTTGGTATAAGCGAGGATCGTCTTTTGAGTTGGACCTCAATGCCTGACCAGGCCTCTTTTACTCTGAGTCTGGCAGTTACCAATCCATTATAAAGAAACCAAACGTAGATGATTATTAAAACTGCAAATGAGATGATAATTATGGTGGGCGACATTTTAGGTTGATGTAATCATACCTTAAACCCCGTTAGAAGTCTAGATTTTATTTTACGGGGTAAACAATTTGCGAAATTCAACCCATGGTAATGTATTGACGATGTCAGATTTGGTTGCCCAACCCCGTCTGGCAACCGCGACCCCAAAAACCATATTCTCCATTTGACTAATTTGATGGGCATCCGTGTTAATGATTAATTTTACGCCGTTTTTAATCGCTTCTTTAACCAGTACATCCGGAAGATCCAGTCTAGTTGGCCAGGCATTAACTTCAAGTATCGTATCAGTTTTAAGACAAGCTTCAAAAATTTTTGGCCAGTCTACTTCATAAGATTCTCTTTCCTGTAACAAGCGACCGGTTGGATGCGCAATGATCTGGATGTACGGTGATTGACAAGCATTAAGAATTCTTGCTGTCATAGTCTTTTTGTCTTGATGGTGGCTTGAATGGATACCGGCTATTGCTCCGTCGAGAAACTTCAAACCTTCTTTGGGTACAGATAATTCTCCATTGGCTAAAATATCGATTTCGAGTAAATTTAGTATCCCAAATTCTTTGTGTGAGGATTTTAATTGCTCAATTTTCTTTGTTCTCTTTGAGATAAGATCAATAATCTGTTTTTTGGTATGAGTTGAATAACCAGGAGAGTGATCAGCAAAACCAACATATTCATAATTTAAACTTTTTGCTTTCTCGATAATTTCTGCAAAACTGTCAGTTCCTAAATCATGGCTTGGTTCAATGAGATAGTTTGAATGGATGTGAATATCACCTTTAATATCTTTAAGTTCCACCAGCTTGGGCAAATTGTGACGAGCTGAATGTTCAATCTCACCTGAATCCTCCCGGAGCTCTGGTGGTATCCAGTCCAGTCCTAAAAACTTATAGAATTCCTCTTCAGTTTTGAACTTATTCAATTTGCCTTTTTGTTTAATTCCGTACTCTGACAAAGAAAAACTCTTTTTGAGAGCGTATTCTCTGAGGTGAATATTGTGGTTTTTTGAACCTGTGAAATGCTGCAGAAGTGCACCAAAAGCTTCTGGAGGTTGAACCATCAAATCTACTTGCATGCCGTTTTTTAAAACAATTGAGGAGGTTCTAGGCCCAGCTTCCAAAACTCTTGAGACTTCCCTAAAAGCTTTGAAGTGATGTACAACTTTCTGCGGATCTTTTGAGGCTACAGCAATATCGATATCACCGACGGTTGCTACCATTCTGCGAAGTGATCCCAATGGCTCTACTTGCACACATTCTCTCAGAAGTCTTAGATGTTCTAAAACCCTTTGGGCAATTGGAAATGCCTCAGTTAGTAGATAGCGACCACTTCTTTGTCTGATCCTTGAGATAGAAGCAAGAATGTCCTGTTCGCTTTTTTCTCCAAAACCTTCAATCGTACGAACCTTACCTGCTTGAGCTTTAGATTCAAGATCATCAATGCTTTTAATTTTTAATGCCTTGGTCAATTTATAGGCGCTTTTTGGTCCCATCCCAGGAATATTTAAAAGCTCAAACATACCCGCCGGTAGATCTTTTTTAACTTCCTCAAAATGTTTAACCTTGCCGGTTCTGAAAAGTTCATCCAGATGCGACTGAATATTTTTGCCAAGGCCGGGAATTGTGTCTAGCTTGCCATCATCCCAAAGATCCTTAAGTTCACTAGTCGCATGCTCGACGCTGTCTGCAGCTTTTTCATAAGCAGTTATTTTGAAATAATCGTCACCTTTAACAGTATAGACAGCGGCAATTGATCTCAAAAGCTTAGCTATTTCCTTATTGGAGAAGAATTTGGTCATAGACTAATTATATTTAAAAGTATCACAGGTAGCAAAAGCGTCAGGGTCTCACGGGCTGATTGACACTTAACCTTAGTCATTGTAAACTACACTTCGCTGTGCTCAGTGTAAACTATTGTTGACTAAAAACTGTATTTCAGCGTTAGGTTATAATTGGACATAATACGAGTTTGTACTGAACGAAGAGAAGTGGGACCGTAGCTCAGACTGGCTAGAGCGCTTCCCTGTCACGGAAGAGGTCGGGGGTTCAAGTCCCCTCGGTCCCGCAAAAGAATCCGGCTCGCCCCGTTATATTCGAAGAATTATACGGGGTCGCGACCGCAATAAATTTTACTTTTAAAACCTCAAATTCTCCTGCCTGAAAGGAGGAATTATGGCAAAAGGTGGTCTGGTAGTACAGACTAGAAGATATTTTAAAAACTTCAATTGGCAGGAATCCTATGCGTCTTTGGTTCTGGGAGCAATTATTGTGATCATTTTAGGACTTTTGGTTGCTAATTATTTCACTAGAAGAAATCAAGAACAAATCGGGACCGGTCAACAAACTACTCAAACTGAGGAACAGGCTCAACAAGCTGAACGAGAGTACAAAGTTGTAAAAGGAGACTCATTAGCGAAAATCTCCGAAAAAACTTACGGCAGTCAAGAATTCTGGCCAGTTTTAGCAAGCGTCAATAATATTGCAAATCCAAACTTAATATTTGCTGATACAGCTTTAAAACTTCCATCTAAAACTGACGTGGAAACTATGAAAACCGAAATGACAGTGACAAGTTATCAAGTTCAACAGGGTGATACTTTATTCTCGATTGCACAGAAAGTTTATGGAGATGGATCTAAGTGGACTGTTTTGGATAAGGCTAACGGCGTCGGACGACTGACAAACGGAAATCCATTGATCTTTGCAGGAAGTACTTTGGTAATACCTCGTTAAAATTGGTGTATAATTGAGACTAAACTCGCGGGAGTAACTCAGCTGGTAGAGTACTTGCTTCCCAAGCAAATTGTCGCGGGTTCGAGTCCCGTCTCCCGCACAACTCAGGAGTGAGCTCCATATTGCTCGCGTCGAATGGGGACGACGCAAGCAAATTATGTGGTGAATTCGGCAAAAACGAAATCCGTTTATCTTCCAAAAGGTAGTTCGAGCCAACTTTTTTTGCAGTTTGTGAAAGCAAAGTGCAATTATTATTTTCGTGTGCAATTTTGGCCGTCGCAACGGCCTCTTTTATAAATGTTCTCATTGGTTCGACCCAGTATGTTCCTTTCTTGCGAACAGTGGCAATTTTCTCTGTAATTTTAACTTTTACTTCTAATAACTCTTTCTTTTTCTGTTGGTAGTTTTGAGAATCGACTAGCTCTTCAAGGTATCCCTCTAAAAGTTTATCTAACTTCTTTTCAGTTTCAGTTAAAGAAAAAGAAAGATTGTCTAATTCGGACTTTGCGAATTTAATCTCCTTTTCTTCATCTTGTTTAAGCATTTCAAGAAGTTTATTAGCCCAAATCTCTTTTAAGGAGAGTGAACCTACTAAATCTCTAAGTTGAGTTTCGATACTAGTTGAATTTAAATATGCTTGACTACAAACTCCATTCTTTTTAGTACAACGGTAGTAGGTATATTCAACTTTACCTCTGGTTTTGGGATAATTCTTGAAATGCTTTTCTGCAGTAATGCCACAGCCACATTCAGCGCACTTTATGAAACCTGTAAATGGAAAAGTGTTGACATGAGGTCTTTTGTCATCTCGTTTGGCTAATTTTTCTTGAACCAAATCAAAATTTCTTTTTGATACAAGTGGCGTATGTGTTCCCATTACAGAATCTTTTCCGTAATTCATTAAACCAAAATAGAATGGGTTTGAAAGCATCTTTTTAACTTTAGTGAGAGTTATGGGTCTACCAAACTTACCAATAATTTTATTTTTGGTTAAAAGATTCTGTACTTCTTTAATTGAAGTAATTTCTCCACTTACAAACTTATCAAAAGAAATTTTAATAACTTTACTTATTTTTGGCTCAAGAATGATACCGCGAGTGTTTCTATCATTCATATATCCAAATGGTGCCAAGCTTGGCCAAGTGCCTTGTTTTAACTTGTAGTGAAGTCCTCTAACTACATTCTGGGAAAGATTATCTACATAATACTTTGATTGCCCAAATGAAATTGACAACATAAATTTCCCTTGTGGGGTGTTATCAAACCAATGAGTTGGAAATTTCAAATCAAGAAGTTTACCTTCGTCAATCAAGTAGATAATCTTTCCTCCATCTATTGAGTTTCTAGCAAGTCTGTCTGGGTTCCATGCAACAATGCCTTGTACTTCGCCTTTTTCTATTCTTTCAATTAAACTGCCAAATACTTTTCTTCCAGTAACCTTTGCAGATTGTTTCTCTATCAGAAAATCAACAATTTCTATCTTCTCCCTTAAAGCAAATTCTTTTAACTCATAAATTTGCTGGTCTATTGAAAGAACTTGCTTCTCCTTTTCATCTGTTGATTTTCGGCAATATCCTATGTATTTCATTTTGACAGTTTAATCAGTTGTGCTTTGCACAACCAAATTTTTACATTTTTTCTTTTTTCTCCTTTTAAGTAAACGGATTTCGTTTTTGCCGAATTCACCACATAATTTGCTTGCGTCGTCCCCATTCGACGCGAGCAATATGGAGCTCACTCCTGAGTTGTGCGCTATATACTCGAAAATTCGAACCCACTTCGAACAAAACTCGTAATGTTCGCTCCGGCTCGGCCTTTGGCCTTCGCCTTCCGCAAAAAGTTGGCTCGTTCCGTTCTGCTTTAGCAGAACAAAAAGAAAAAATGTAAAAATTTGTTAATGTTCTATTTCAGTTTACCACTTTTCCAAAAGTTTATGATATACTTTTTATTGAAAGATATTTATGGAAAATCAAACCAACACTGGAGAGCAAAATATCCCACAAACTGGTCAAAATCCTGTTATCCAGCCTGTTGCAATAGCAAAAACAAATTATTTAGCAATAGGAGGAGTAGCTTTGGTTTGCTCTTTAATCTTTGGGGTTGGTGGGTATTACTTAGGAAAACAATCATCAAACCCTCAATATGTAAATAATGAAGTGCAAACCAGTCCTACAGCTACTCCTTATCTAAATAATCCAACAAATGCGCCTACAACTCAGACTAGTACTTTGCCAACAGGCTGGAGTTATAAAGATAATAAAGAATGTGGAGTGAAATTCGCAATTCCACCTAAAGAAGCACCTTATTACTATCCAATGGATGCAAATCGTCAGCCATCTGTGACCAATGAACAAGGTAGTGGTAGATTTTGGGATTTTCCAAGAGGAGGGACATATCCAAACCTCTTAGCTAAGTTCCCAAATGGATACGACCAACATAAACAAGCAATAACAATGTTTGCAAGCCCAGACGAAGCAAGTGGATATGTTTCTCAAGCAGTAGCTGTTAGTTGTATTCCAAACAACGGTCGTTTTGCTAATAACACTGCTTTAATTTCATCATTAACAACGGAATTTGAAAAATATAATAGCCAAACTGGGGAAAAAGGAATGCAAGCATCAACCTACAAAATAAATAGTAATACGCCAGCTACAAAATGGGGTAAGAATGTTGTGAATTTGGTAATTAGTGAGGATACAGCTAATGTTGCTTATACAATGTTTGTAACTCCCCAGTATGTCTATGAAATTAAAGTTTTTGGTGCAACCAGTGATAGTTCTGTCAAAGATACAGCCAAAAAGATTTTTGATAACCTCAGCTTTCAATAATTCCATTTTTCAGTTAAAATACTAATTGTTTGCTCTTTGTGTTGTTCTACTCTCGCCCGCAGGCGAGAAAAATTGCACACAGAAAATAATAACGCGGAGGCGAGGCCAAAGGCCGAGCCGGAGCGAACATTACGAGTTTTGTTCGAAGTGGGTTCGAATTTTCGAGTATATAGCGCTCAAATTTAGGCGGGCCAAGTAGAAGGTCGCCGGTCCGAATCCGGTCCACCGCTCAAGAAGAGTTTATCCTGAGTGAAACCGAAGGAACTCCCGTATCCCGCTCACAGAACCCTATAGTTGTTTTAAGGCCTGCATTTTGGTAAAATTTCTCCATGTCTCTCGAGCGAAACGAAACCTCTGGTGCTATAGTCTGCATGCCGTATTCCTCAAATATCGGTTTAAATGGTAAAATCCGTCTTTCATACTGGTCCGCCCAATCTATTCACGCCACACTTCATCTCTGGCAAGACAATTCTTCTCAAAAAATTGTTATCCCCGGTGAGAGTGTTTTTGGTTCAAGGCATCCCTCAACTGCTTCATTAATGGTTAGATATTTAGAAGCAAAAGGTGTGTCTCAAGGCTTCATTATTTCTAGAGAAAATCTTAATAACACAGCACTTCAACTAGAAGAAATAAAAAGGCTACAAGAACAAGAAAAACTAGGACAACTTCTTGTAGTATGTACAAATTGGCATAAAGAAAGAGTTGAGCAGGTGTTAAAGGAATTGGATATTAGTGCTCAAACTATAGAAGTTGAATCAGTAATTGCTGGAAAACATAAAGGTGCAAGCCGTGATAGGTTATTGGAAGTTCCTGCAACAAGAAGAATGGCAACAAAAGATGCTAGGCTAAGAACGAATTTCTTTACTAAGAGATTATTTTTACAAAGGCTTATGGTTAAAATTTTTGGAGCCAGAATCGTTGATTTAAAAGACGATACGTATGCAATCCTTAGGAGAAGACAATTGAAAAAGTCATCTTCTGAATACCAAAAGTTCTAAATATCATCTACTTGAGATGCTAACAATTTAGCCTCCTGCGAGTTATTACTGAACAGACGAGCGAGTCTGACTCTAACACTACTATCCTCTTGCTTGGTTTGAATCCCGAGAGTCAAAAAGCTAAAATAAAGTCACAAGCGCGCCGATGTAGCTCAGAGGTAGAGCAACCGTTTCGTAAACGGTAGGTCGTGAGTTCAATTCTCACCGTCGGCTCAAAGAGATGAAAAAATCATTTCGGATAGAACGATTGGCTCGACGTGATGAGAAAATTATCATCAAAAGAATAATCTATCTTTCCCTCTTTAGCTTAATACTGGCAATTTTTCTTTTCACTTTAGGACTTCCTCTTTTAGGAAAATTTGCCGATCTTCTTGAAACAATCTTTAAAAAAAACGAACAGTCGCAAGTAGCCGATAAATCGCAACCTGAGCCACCGCGAATTGATCCCCTACCAGAAGCCACAAACAGTGCGAAATTGATTGTCACAGGGTTTTCTGCTGCCGGAACAACTATTAATCTTTATTTAGATGATAGCAAACTTGGCTCAATTGATTTAAATAATGGTAGATTTGTTTTTGAAAATGTTTCCCTTAAAAACGGTGAAAATATTATTAGAGCTAAAGCTATTAGTCAGTCAGGAACTGAAAGTGAGTTTTCACAGACGGAAAATATTGTTTTGGATACCGAAACGCCACTTTTGGAGATAGAAAGCCCATTTGAGGAACAATCTTTTTCCGGCAACAATAGAATCAAAGTCTTGGGTAAAACCGAAAAGGATGCTTCAGTTTATGTTAATGGATTTTTGGCAAGTGTAGACACGGAAGGAAAATTTGAAATTTCTGTACCTGTCGGGGAGGGTGAAAGTTCAATAGAAATTAAAGCAATTGATGAGGCTGGGAATACCAAGATTGAAACGAGAAAAGTTACTTTTAAGAAATAATTTCTAATTTCTAATTATTCTAATTTCTAATTAAATCCCAATGACTAAATTCCTAATTTATAACTTGGTACTTGAAACTTATTTAGGTCAATTAGAGCAATTAGGTTAATTAGGTCAATTTTCTTCAAGCTACCCAATACCCATTAACAAACTTTATTGCCAGAAATATCTGCAGTGATAAAAAAATAGTCCAGAGAAGAATCGACAGTAGTCTTCGATCTTTCAGAAACATTCCAGCTAATATAAATGTGGGAAGGGAGGCAAGGACATAGCGTGGCATACTGGTTAAAGTCGTGCTTGATGCGGGGACGAGAACTACCAGAAGCCCAAATAATACCCACGAAAAAGGAATTTTCTTTAACCCCGCGATCAGTATCAGCACAAAAGAAATAGTTGAAATTACATCAAGATAATCATTGAATGGCTTAGAAAATATATTCTGGGTAAGATAAGAATATATTGTTGATAAAGGATTTACAATTAACCGGTGCCAGGTGGACTGGACAGTAAAGAAATAAAAGGGATCATTAAACTTTAAATAAAGATAGAGGCCATATCCTAAGATGCCTAATAACGAAATAGGGATGGAAAGAAATCTAAAGTTGATTTTGTTCAATTTAAAATCGATGGACTTCAGATAAAAAAAGATCAAAGGCAATACCAAGAAAATTCCGACAAATCTTGTAAGGGTTGCCAGAATAATCGTAATGCTGGCCAAAAAAGGTTTATTTTTCTCAAGTAAGAGAAGCGTTGATGCCGCCAGTAGTAAGAATAGGGACTCCGAATAAAAAGCGACTGAGAAAAAACTTGTCGGGAAAGTAATAACGGTAAATAAACTGGCAACAGCAACTTTCTTGCCGAACTTGAGATCAATCAATCTAAAAAATATGTAAAGAAACGCCAAGTACAAAATATTTGCAATTAAAAGCCCTGCGAGTAAATTATTCCCCAAAAGTGGAAAGCTGAGTATCTTAACAAGAAGCGGAAAAAGTGGAAAGAAAGCATACTCATTTGGTCCAAAATATCCAAACTTTGAGATGTTATAAAAATGCCCGCCATCCCATTGGGCCCAGGAAGCCCAAAAGTCGAACTGCTTACCTGGGCCGATTGCACCGATGCCGCCATTGGCTATCAGGGGAAAGGTTTTTGCGCCCAGATAGGTTACTAAAAATAAACCAACCCTCCAGAAAAGAAAAAGTTTAAGTATCATTTCTAATTACTAAACCAAGCATAAAAAATAAAAGCAGCATAATTTGGGGGAAGAATAAGGAATTTACAAATTGTGAATGGACCAACAGCCCAAAAAATGATGCGAGCGATCCCAGGCTTAAATAATTGGATTTAGCATTTTTGGCAAAAGTAGTTAATACCGAAACGATTAAAAACAAAAAAAGCCCCAAGCCAAAAACTCCAGTTGTCGCAGCAACTAATAGTAGACTTGAATCGACACCGGCACCAGAGTGACCGCCCTCTGGTTGATCAAACGAAAAAAGTCCATACTGGGCTTGAGCAAATCTATAGGTATTAAATCCTACTCCAAAAAACGGATGATCTTTAAAAATAACTATGGCGTTGCGCCAGCTTTCAATTCTAGCTTGAGCGGTTTCATCTAAAGTAAATGCTCCAATTACTCTTGATCTAAATTGGCTAAAAGACAGCAAAACAAATATAAAAATGGTCAAAACAGCAAAAAGCATTTTTGGAGATCTGAGCAGACCAATTGTTAGGATAACTGCCAAAAAAGTAAGATAAGAACTTCTAGAAAAAGTAAGCATTAAAGCCAAAAAAGAAATTAAGAAAGTAGCTAAATAAATTTTCTTTTTCAAAAAAAGATACATGGAAATTGAAAATGCGCAAATTATGACAAAAACTGCTCCTGAGAAATTGGGGTCAAGAAGCGTTGAGGTAATTCTTTTTACGTGAGGATCCCAACCAAATTGGGTAAGGGAGGAAAAATCAGGGAAAACTAGAAGCTGGATGAATCCAAAAGTAATAAAAATAATGCTGATAACAAGCATTATATTTATCCAACTTGCTATCTCTTTTTTTCTGACAATATTGAAAAAAACTACGAAAAGAAAAAAGTAAATCACGAACCGTACCAAAAATAAGGAGGAAACGATTATTTCTCCGAAGGAGAAATTATTAGCTGCTAAAACGAGTGATGAGGTCGCTGCAAGCATAAAAAGAGCTGCCGGTAAAGTTATTTTTGGGGGCAGGTTAAGAGCCTTTTTTAGAGAAAATGCATATATTAAAAAGACAGCATCGACAGTTAGAACTAAGAAGTCAGTAACAGTAACTGCTCCAGATGAGGAAGATAATGGCATCCTTATAAGCTGGCCAGTAATGAGTGAAGCAAGGGCGGCGACTAAAAGAAGCTTGATAAATTTCATCAAAGTGAGCCCAAACTTTACTAAGTTAGAACTAATGGATATTATAACTGAACTGACTTTGTGGCACGATCTAATAGTAAATGTGGGAAAGGAGGTTTAAGGTCAAAAGCCTATTGTAGCTTAATTGACACACAAAAAAGAATTGTTCCATAATTATAAAGTACATGACAGAAACAACTACTACCATAAACATTAATGACAACAATAATTTACCACAAAAAAATAATCCATCAGTAAAACCTATCAATGGGATTCCTAAGATCGCTTATATTGGATTAGTAACCTCAGTTCTATTTATTTTGCTTTACGCTCTATCAACTTTCCTAACAAAAATTAAGAATCCTGAAGGTGTAGGGATTTATTCGATAGTATCTATACTCATACAACTATTGACTTTCACAAATCTTGTTATAGGTTCTATAGTTGTTAGTTACTCAAGAAAGCACCCAAATATCAAGACTTTCATGTTCGGAATCCTAATATTTATTATTGGTATCATTCCTGTTTTAGGGATAGTTTGGGTGGGTCTTAAGCTTTTCTAATATAATTCGAAATCTCAAATAACTATACTAAGCTAATTTGTGACCCAGGAGAGATTCCCTTCACTTTGTTACACTCAGCGTAAACTTGTTCAGGGTAAATTTCTCATTCCCCCTTGGTAACTTCATTAAACTCAGTGGTAGTTTACACTGAGCTTGCCGAAGTGTGGGCTCACCAGGATTTGGACCTGGGACCTTTCGCGTGTGATACGAACGCTCTGCCACTGAGCTATGAGCCCAAAAAAATAGTATAAATTTCCTACTATACTACAAGGGCAATTTTAACATAAAATTATAATATGGGCGCTCGCGAAACCATTTTTACGGTCCTCAAGGAAATAATCCAAACGGCATTAATTTCTCTGGGAATTTTCTTTTTTGTCTATATATTCCTGATCCAACCTCATCGAGTAAAAGGTGACTCAATGCTGCCCAATTTCCACGATGGCGAACTGCTGCTAACAGAAAAAGTCAGTTATCATCTTTATAAACCCAAGCGCGGTGATGTTGTTGTCTTTGCAGCCCCCGGTACCCGCAAAGTTGATTACATTAAGAGAATAATCGCTTTGCCGCATGAGACGATAAAAATAGATAATGGCACTATTTATATAAATAATCAGCTTCTTAAGGAACCATATGAAACTCAATCAACTGAAGGGAGTATCAATATGATCATTGGTGATAATCAATATTTTGTATTGGGTGATAATCGGGGTGCATCTTCAGATTCTCGTAGTTTCGGCTCAATTGACCAAAAGTCAATAAAAGGCAGGACATTTTTTGTCTATTGGCCTATTTTTAAAAGCAATGTCTCCGGGGGAATACGACTAATTTCAGGAGTTGATTATGGCATTCCGGACACGCTTGATAACAGCCAGCGTTGAGGGGATATCTCCTTTAGCAACAACTTGCATTTTGCCTTCTATTCTTGATTGACTGATTTTAACTTTAACTTTGGCTCCGTTAGAAGTCAGTCTTTGGGATAACTCTTCTTGATATTTCTCCAGTTCTTCACTTTGTACACGTAGGGCTGGTTTCTGTTGCTTGGGTGCGATATTTTCGCGGGCTTTCATTTTGCGAGCCAGCTCTTCGGCACCTCTCACTGATAAGTTTTTTTCAAGAATCTCTTTATAGGCTTCAACTATTAAGTGTGGATCTTCCAGGGAAGCCAGGGCCCTAACATGACCTTCAGTAGTGGCACCAGAAGCAAGAGCATCTTTGAGAGCATCTGGGACGGTTAAAAGTCTTAAGGTGTTAGAAACATAGGGAGCGCTCTTGCCGATTTTAACAGCTATTTCTGAGGTTGCGTAACCAAATTCATCCAGCAGCCGTTTAAATGCTTGCGCTCGCTCCAGGGGATTTAAATCAATCCTTTGGACATTTTCAATAATGGCCATTTCAAGCATTCCCTGAGGAGTGGTTTCTTTGATAATAACGGGAACTTTAGTCAGGCCGGAAATTTTGGCTGCGCGCCATCTTCGTTCACCAGCGATAATTTGATAACCGGCAGGAGTTTTGGCAACCACCAAAGGTTCGAGTACGCCGTGTTCTCTGATCGAGTCGACCAGTTCGGCAAGTGAATCATGAGTAATCAATCCGCGGGGCTGAAGTGGATTAGCCTGAAGCATGTCAACTTCTATTTCGAAAATTTGATTTTCTTCCACTTTATTTTAGGCAACGTCGATAAATAGTCTGGCAAGTTTTTTTCTAAACTTAACGACACCTTCGCAAGTGGCAAAAATGGTATGATCCCGGCCGATTTTGGTGCCTATGCCCGGGAAAAAATTGGTACCTCTTTGTCTGACAATGATGTTACCGGATTTGGCCTTTTGGCCGCCATAAATTTTAACACCGAGACGTTTACCGGCACTATCGCGATTTTTGGCTGTTACTCCGCCACCCTTTTTATGCGCCATATCCTGAGAATTTCTAAATCCTAATTTCTAATTTCTAAATATTTAGGTTAATTAGATCAATTAGAATAATTAGGTCAATTCTCTTGAAATTCTAAAACTATTTTCACAATGTGTCAATCGGTTAGTAATTTATAGATTGATATATTTTGTTCTAGAAGAATTTGCTAGAAGTCTATTTTTTCGATCTTAACTTTGGTTTTTTCTTGTCTGTGGCCACGGGTTCTCAAATACCTAGACTTTGACTTAAATTTAACTACCCTAATTTTCTTGCCTTTGAAATTTCCAAGGACTTGACCTTTAACTTTGGCTTTTTCGACCATTGGTTTTCCGATAACAAGATCGTTGTCCTTTTTAACTAGCAAAACCTCGTCAAAAGAAATCGGGCCACTGCCCTGCCCAATTTTCTCAACTTCGATAACATCGCCTTCGACGACCTTATATTGTTTCCCACCGGTTGTAATAACTGCCCAATCATTCATAGGTTGAATTTTACCAAGTTTCGGCCTCAATACTCAACCTCTTAATTGAGAAGATTATTCCCAGTAAAAAAAGCGTCGAGATTAAAGAAGAACCGCCATATGAAATAAGCGGCAAGGTTATACCGGTAACCGGCAGAATTGCCAGATTCATTCCAATATTGACGAAAAATTGCAAAATCAGATATGAGGCGCAACCAACAATTATCAACTGACCAAAACGGTCAGTGTAGCGACTAAAACTTAAGATTTTGGCAATTAGTAAGCTGAATAAAACTATCAGAATGAAAGCTCCTAAAAAACCCAGTTGTTCGGCAATTGAAGCAAAGATAAAATCACTTTCTGCCTCCGGCAAGAAGTTTAATTGTGATTGAGGTCCTTGACCCAAACCTCTACCAAAAAACTGACCAGAACCGATGGCTATTTTTGATTGAATAAGACTGTAACCGGTCCTAAGAGGATCAGCTCCAGGACTTGTAAAGCTATAAATCCTTGCCTGTTGATAAGGAGCTAAGATTTTAAAGGTAACCAAAGCCGCCAGGAAAAAGGTGAGAACAAGAACAATGGCGTGTTTAATCCTTAAACCAGAAACAAGAGAAATGCCAAGCCAAATAGCAACCAGTGCAAGAATATTGCCGATGTCCGGTTCAAACACTATCAGCAAAATTGCCGGTAGGATAATTAACAAACTTGCAATTAGATTTTTAATTTCTTTTGCCGAGCGCTGCCTGTAAAAGAGGGCCAAAACGAGAATACTAGCAACTTTGGTGATTTCGGAAGGCTGGAAACGAAATGTTCCTAGGTTTATCCAGCGTACTGATCCTCTTATTGGTTCGGCGATAAAAAATAAAGCGAAAAGGAAAATTATCGTTACCAAATAAAAAGGTAGAGAAAGTTTTTGCCAGTTTCTGTAATCGAAGAAGGAAAAAAGAAATAAGATTGTCAGGCCAACTGCCCAAAAGATCAGTTGATTAAAGGCAAGATTTTTACTAATTGAATAAATTACCAAAAGCGAGAGTGCGCCGATTGCTAAAATTGTTAGAAAAAGTGTCCAGTCCCAACTTGACTTCATTGAAATCAGCCTCTTTTAATTTCGAGCTTGGGGCCTTTTATTAACTTTTGGGCAAGGGTCTGCTTTTTGATGTAGTCTTCGAATTCTTTTGGCCAAGAGGGCAAGGTTACAATTACATTTTCGTCGAGCTGATAGTCGGCTTCTTTTCTTGCTTGTTGAATTTGTCTTATTATTTCCCTAGCTTCTCCCTCGGCCTCAAGCTGAGGAGTTATTTTAGTGTCTAGTTTAACTTCTGACTCTTTTTTGAAAATTACTTCTTTAACATTAACTTCGTCAGCAATTATGGCTTCGATATTTTTAGGCAATGCTTGAGTACCATATGTTAGTTGCGGTAGTGGCTGGCGAACTTTAATGCCGGTTTCTTTTCTTAGTGCATGAGCCCTTTCAACTATGATTCGCGCGTGAGTCATTTGTTCTTCAAGTTTTGTATCGATTAGTTTTTTATTGACAGTAGGGAAGTCGCAAAGATTTACACTTTTATCGCCAGTTAGATTCATATAGATTTCTTCGGCAACAAAAGGCGTAAATGGCGCCAATAACTTGGAGAGATCAACAAGGATATCATATAAAGTTAAGAAAACAGCTTGTTTATCTTCTGAATCTGAGGTATTTGACCCTACTCGTTCCCTGCTTCTTCGAACATACCAAGTAGAAAGATCGCCAATAACAAAATCTTCGACTGCAGTTGAGGCTGTTTGAGCATCAAAACTTACCAATGACTTTGTGACTAGATCTGCTGTTGAATTAAATCTAGATGCGATCCATTTATCAAGGACGTGGTATCTGACATCTGATATCTGGTGGCTGGTGGCTGGTGACCAATTATCGAGATTGGCGTATGTGACAAAAAATGAATAAACATTCCATAAAATTAGATAAAATCTTCTGCGAACTTCATCTGCCCGATGGTAACCAAAAAGTAAATTATTAACCGGATTTTGAGATAAATACATCCAACGCATAACGTCAACTCCAATAGTATCTGCTGCTTCATTAAATTCGATAGCATTGCCTTTGCTTTTGTGCATTTCCTGACCATTTTCATCAAGAAGGGTGGCAAAACCTAAAACAGTTTTAAAGGGATTGGTATTTGCAAGAACAGTGGACATAGCAATTAAACTGTAAAACCAATTTTTGAACTGACCTGGGAATGACTCAGTTATAAAATCAGCGGGGAACCAATCTTTGGGCATGGTTGAAATTGCCACAATGCCAGCGTCAAGCCAAGGATTGCCGACATCGGGAATACGGCTGACCACTGATTGACACTTAGTACATTTAATTTTGACTTGATCTATCCAGGGTCTGTGAGGGGAGTTACCTTCAAATTTATCCCAACCTTCGACTGCTTTTTCTTTGAGTTTTTCTTTTGATCCAATTACCTCAAAATTGCCGCAGCTGTCACATTCCCAGATGGGTAGGGCAAGACCCCAATATCTTTTTTTGGAAATGAGCCAGTCATGCATATTGGTAAGCCAATCAAGTTCTCTTTCCAATCCGAATTTGGGAATCCAGTTTATTTTTTTAGCGACGTCAATCATTTCCTGTCTTAGGGTCCGACCCTTTTTATCGTTTGGATCTTTGCGGTCCATAGCGATATACCATTCATCAACAACTCGCCAGACCAGTTCTGTTTTGCAACGCCAACAAACCGGATAACGGTGGAGGTAATCTTCGGTTTTGAAAAGAACACCTTTGGATTTTAGTTTTTCGATGATCAGATCAGGATTGTCTTTTGCATTTTTCCCAGTTAAATCACCAAACCCTTCAATATAATTAGCTGATTCATCAATTGAGGCAATAACCGATAAATTTTCTTTTTGGGCAAGATCAAAATCTTCCTCACCTGCACCCGGGGCAATATGAACTAGACCTGTCCCCTCCTCCCCACTAACTAGGTCTTTGTCTGCAACGATAAAATGTTTGACGCTCTTAAGTGCTGGTAGTTCATCAAAGACACCTTGATATTCAAGACCAACCAAATCCTTTCCTTTGAATATTTTTTGAGGTTTTTGGGTTATGCCAATGGCTTTAGCTCTTTGACTTGCAAGAATCAATGATTCATCTTTAATTGTCCATAGGCCGTAATCAAGCCCCGGATTGACGGCAATGGCGACATTTGAAGGCAGGGTCCATGGCGTAGTCGTCCATACGAGGAGATAACTATTTTGGAGTTTGGAATTTCCCGACCTCGTCTCGACTCGGTCGAGGACGGGTGGAGTTTGGAGTTTATATTTAATATAGACCGCTTTATGGGTAATCTCCTGATACTCCTCAGTTAAAATCTCGTGCTGGGAAATAGCCGTACCACAACGCGGACACCAAGGAACCGAGTCTCTTCCTTTATACAAATAACCTTTTTGGTGACAAACTTTTAAAAAGTTCCAGATGGCATAATTATTTTCGTCAGATGAGGTGTGATAAGAATTATCCCAATCCATAAAATAACCAAGACGCTTACTCTGTTTGGTCTGAATTTGGGAATATTTATTGACGCGCTCTTTGCAAAGGTTAACGAATTTATCTATACCAAATTTCTCAATATCTTTTTTATTCTTGAAACCTAATTCCTTTTCTACTTCGACTTCCACCCAAAGTCCTTGTTCGTCAAAACCATTTTGAAACCGTTGCCGGTAACCTTGCATGTTATAAAAGCGTTGCCAAAGATCTTTATAAGTTCTACCCCAAGCGTGATGAATCCCCATCGGATTATTGGCCGTGATTGGCCCATCGAGAAAAGAGAATTTCTTCTTGGAATTTTGATTTTTCTTTAAATATTTTTCAACAATTCCCTGTTTGTACCAATAGTCCAAAATTCGCTTTTCCATCGCTACAAAGTCTTGTTTTGGATCAACGGGTTTGAATTTGAAATTTTTTGCCGCCATGGTAGTCATTATATCAGCAAAAATTTGATTCAAGAAATCGCATTTTGAGCCTTGACTAAAGCTATTTTTGTTAATTATACTTTTTGGAATGGTTGAGGCTAAACAGGAATCAGCACCAGAATATCAAGCAAGCTATCAAACACTAAAAAATCTTCTAGGCGAAGATGAAATAAAGGTTATTTCAAATACACACGAAAAATTTGTTATTCAACTTAATCCTCCATATCCAAGATCACGATTTGCGCAGGAGACTATTTGTTTAAGTCGTACTATACCTCTTACGGCTGAAGAATCTATTGTTAACTTTCAAGAAACCATTCTTCTATCTCCAAAAGGAGCATGTAACTATACCTTATCCTTTCGCACTAATTTTGGGATATGGAGACAGTTCCAGCGTACTGTTACCTTCGAAGATCCTAAACATCCGAAGGAAACATTGAGAGAAGTAGTAGAAAATCGCGCTTGTAATTATGTGGGTATATTGAATAGAACTCTTGTTGAGTCTGCAGAGCCGCCAGCAACTCAACCAGTGACTGAGGCTTAAGGTTTATACCTTGATCAAAGGTGTAACCTTCAAAGTTTTCAATCTAATTCCCCTCTTAAAACTTCTAAAATAATTATAGCGTTTTGGGGCTCGAAAAAATGACCCCGATCTTTGTAAGTTAAAAGCTGTGCTCCAAGGTCTTTGGCAATTTCAACTCCTTGCTCATAGGCAATACTATCATCGTCTTTGGAATGCATAACGATGAATTTACCAACGAGAGGCTTAATTTTTGAAATATCAATCTTGTGATCAAAAAAATCTGCGTAACGTCCATCTCTTCTTTTGGCGTTTTCTGTTCGATTGGCAAAAGCAGCGACCAAAAGAACCAACTTTACCTTTGGGCGGTATTTTTCAATATAAAGCGGAGCTGTTCGGGTACCTAGGCTGTGTCCGACTAAAACCAAAGGTTTTGAAGATTTTTGGATTTCGGCATGGAGAGTTTCTAACCACTCGCTTGCGTGTGGATATTCACCGCCGGGTAAATCCGGAATCGCAAAGTCTACATTCAGCTTTTTAAGTTCTTTTGTGATATTCGGATACCAATCGGCCTGCGAAGAAGCGGTATAGCCGTGAACAAAAACTATTCTAAAATCACTTGGGCCTTTAAATCTTGTCGACATATGAAGATTATAACCGAAAGTGATTCTGGCTGGTTAGATCTTCTAAACGCTGAAAAATGATAACAAAACAATTCCTAATAGCGTAACCACAATTCCGGTAATTTGTTGTCGGGTAATTGGATCTTTGAAGACCATGAAGACCAAGACGACAAAAAGAGTTGGATAAGATCCGGCAATCGGGGCTACAATTGCTGTTAACCCTTTACCTAAAGCAAAATTGAAGCTGAAAGATCCAACACCTAAAAGAACGGCGTTAGCAAGCAGCGGCAAAAAAGCTTCCTTGGTATTTGGCATGCTTAATTTCAAGTTACGCAATTTCAAAAAGATCAAAATGATCGGAAAGCTGCTTAAGGAAATAAATCCAGGCCAAAACCAACCAATCTCCCGTACAGGTATTTTGATAAATGTCCAATAAACTCCCCACATTACCATCGTGGCAATCGCCAGTAGCACTCCTCTGTTGGTCAACGAGTTTCTGTTTCTTAACTCTTTAAAATTTAGACTGGAAATTATAATCCCGGCGAAAATGGCGATAATCGAAACCGCTTGGGGCCAGGTAACCGTTTCTCCCAGAAAAATTATTGAAAGCACGACAGTGAGAGCAGCAAAAGAGGCGGCAATTGTTCCAACCAAAGAAGCATTTGCAATTCTTAGACCTTCATAAAAGGCAATAAGACCCAGTGTTCCAATAATACCAAGAGCAAGATTTAAAACGAGAACGGGTAACGTGAGATTTTGAAGATCTGCAAGGAAAAACAGTGCTAAAAAACTAAAGAGAAATATTTGAAATATCAAATACCAGAAGGTTGTGGAGTAAGCACCGATTTTTCTGGTGGCGATTGTGCCGAAAATATCGCCCGTCCCCCAACCTAAATATGAAATTAATGCAAAAAGTATTGGTTGCATTTTTCAATTGTAGCAAAGATTAACCTTAGTAGGATAAAATTTTAAGCAGAAATTTGAATGACCAATAGAGATTTTAAAAAAATAGTCAGAGAAGCTTTAGCTGATCTACCTACCTATTTTAAAAAGAAGATGGATAATGTTGAGGTGGTGGTTGAAGATTGGCCCAGTCAAGAAATTGCTAAAGGAAGGCTTTTACTGGGACTTTACCAAGGAATTCCCAAGCCTAAACGCGGGATAAATTACTCCATGGTTTTACCTGACAAAATAACAATTTATAAGAGGCCGATTGAATTTATTTCCAGAGGTGATGAGAACTCGATCAAGAATTTAGTAATTAATACTGTCCAGCACGAAATCGCCCATCATTTTGGTATCTCCGACACAAGACTTCAAGAACTTAAGGCAAAATGAATTTAGCTTACTCTGGCAATCTTTTAAGGAAGAGACCCTGCTATGGGGGAAATCAAGTAGGTAAATTATCTGATCTTCTCGCCGTTGAGAAAAACGGAAACGACGGCTTTTTCGGAGACTTGCATTTGGCCGGAAAATTCTTTTGGAGTGACAACTTGGATACACTGTATTTGAGGGTCAGGATTTTGAATGGTTAAACGAATTTGTACTTGCTCTGGAAAACTTTCCAAAACTACAGTTTCGTCCTTTAATTGATGACAGGGTGAAGGTAACTGGACTGTGCCACTGTATTTTAACGTTCCATTCTCATATTTAGTTTCAACCGTTACTTGCTTGGTATCCACAATCGTTTTCCAGCCGGTTTGATCGCTGCTTCTAGGTTTGGTATCGCTGGTTATTAAGTCTTGACTTTGCGGTACAATCGCTCGCTCATACTTCATCCCTACATAAAAGCCAAGAAATGGTAGCGCTATAAAAAGGATCGAGGCTAATAATTTTGAATACCACGTAACCTGATTAAATTTCATATTTCAATGGTAACACTTGCAAAAGAAGCGGGCAAATTGAGTCTATCTTATTTGTCTTAGGAACGTGGGGATTCCTAAGTCGTTTACCACTTTTAGGTTCAAATTAACAAGTACTCCCTAAGAACAGATTAAACCATTCTTGGGTCATCAAAAGGGCAAGACAAGAATACTCAATGTTAAGAAAAATAGCAACTTAGTTGTTTTTGGGGTATTCCAACCGCTAAATTAAATTCTATTCGATACTTGGAGTGAAATAGCTTTCTACGGCATGAAATGTTTTGTCTGCTTGAAAAATTTCTTGAGCTTTTAGAACGCCTGCCAAAAGGCCTAGCCTATATTGTCTTCCTGGGCGAAGCTCAATATTATCTGTTCTTGCCCAACGATCAATTAAAACTTCCATCAATTCTGCGCCTTGGGGTAGAGGCTTAGTTTTCTTCTCGTAATTTATAACAAGTCTTATGGTTTGTTGTACCAAGTCGCTATCTTTGAAAGTTAAATAAGCAGGAACAAGAGCTCTCCGAAAAATCATATTCTTCCAACGATTTAGGTTTTCTTCAGTCACGTCCCAGCTGTAGATTTCTTGTCCTGCTTTTACAATCTCCTCTGCAGAATTGTACATTTTTTCCATGTCCGAATCTGTTATCGAACCTTCTTCGTACATTCTTCTGAATAAATACTGTTCTGATAATGTTTGTCTAGTACACTCTTTGAGATCTCGAAGTAATATTTGGCGTCCGCCTATAAGGAAATCGGTAAGCCCTGAGTCCCCATTTAATTCAGTCCGTTCTTCTTCAGTAATTCCTTCAATGGCACCAAGTAATGCTTTATCAGCTGGGCCTAGATCCTCTTGTCCTCGATGCTTTGTAAGCCTTTGATATTGTTTTAATAATAAAGGAGTAATATCTTGATCTGTAGGTTCGTGGGTGGGAAAAGAATTTAAAATTTCCCATTTAAATGGTTGTCTCGGTTTTTCCTCTGATCCATCAGTCATATTGTTATACTTCGTATTTTTTATAGCAAATACTTTTCCTTAAACTCAGGAAAATTGAGCGTCGCACAATAGGCGTAAATCTTTAGTATTTAATTAAACTAAACCCCCAATAACTCTTTTTAGCTCTGGCAAATCTTCTTGAACCGTTTTCCAAACCCTTTCGACTCCTACCCCAAAGTATTCATGGACGAATATGTCCCTTGCACCTGCAATTTGTTTCCAGGGAATTTGTTTGTGTTTATCCATGAGATCTTTCGGCAATTGCTTAACCGCTTCCCCAATAATTGCCAGTCTTCTTAAAACGGCATCCTGTATCTGAGTATTTCTTGAAAATTCTTCCTCGCTTAAATTTTGGGTGTAGCCTTCTATCTTTTCGATACTTTCTATGATGTCGTCAAGGTATAAACCAATATCTCTTTTCATCTGGAATTAAAGAATTCTTACCTGCTGAGAAAGAACATGGTCTTTAATGCGGGGTTTAAGCGTACTATATTCTCCTAAATCCACTTTTTTGCCGAGGACTTCTTCGAGCTTCTGTTGCAAACCAATAAACTCAAAAAGACCTTTGCCTCTCGGGAAATCAACCAAAATATCAATATCGCTGTCTTCTCTAGTCTCTCCACGGACATACGATCCAAAGATGGAAGAACGAGTCACGCCCGCCCCTTTTAGGATCGGTATTGCTTTCTTTTTAATCTCCTCTAAACCTGCTTTCATACTGTAATTATATCATTTACCAACCTCTCATGATTTTTAGAAACTGCGTCGCACAATAGATGTAGTGCGACGTTAATCCTCTAGCCTCAAATTAGCCTCAAAATTAAAAATGCCGAAAAATTGTCACTTTTCAGATTTAGCTTTAACTCCCCTACTTAACTTATCCTGTAGTTTTCTGGTCAGACCGTGATGATGATTTCTTCTTCTTTTCTGTTGAAGGATACCTTGTCGCACTTGTCAAAGAAACCATTTTGACCCAAGAGCGGAATTTGTTGCTGATAACTAAAATAAGCATTTGTTTCTATCTTATGCCCCTCGATAAAAATTCCTATTCCTTCATGAATAAAAGTTTCAATTATGACATCGCCAATCCCAGCGATTTTGTGCTTTTTCCCTTTTCGAATATTAATTCCTAATTTTTCTCCGATTGAAGCGGGAAACAAATTCACTCCTGATCCTGAGTCTACAAGTGCGAGTATATTTAACATTGACCCTCTTTTATAATTGACCAAAATGTCGATTAACGGGATTGGAGTATATACTATTTTGCCATTCTTCTCTTGAGGTGCCTTAAAATACCTAAACTTGTAATCTGTCATTAAGGACAATAAGGAATAAGAGGAGGAACTGCCATAAAAATTACTTTTTTCTTATCGACATTCTCATAAACTTCCTCAAAACTTTTTCCGTGGGCAATTATTTTAGATTTATTCTTATCTAAAGCTACCCATTGTTTTGAATATTTTTCCAGCCCTTTGATTGGTTTTTGTTTCATATAAAACATTATACTCCAAGTATTCAAAGGGGGGAAAGCAGCTAACGGATTTGCCTCAGAAAGGTCGGTATGTCGATTTCGGATTCGTCGATTTGGGGTTCTTCTTCTGGCATTTCTCCATCTGCTGAAAGTTGAGCGGTTTCTTTTTCTTCGGTAGTTAGCTGGATAAATTTCCTTCTTGATTCGTCAAAGCCGGTGGCAATAACGGTAACTTTAACTTGATCGATCAATTTTTCATCAATGGCAGCACCGAAAATAATTTGAGCATCCGGATCGGCTTGAGAAGTAATAATCTTAGCAGCTTCATCAACCTCATTCATAGTTAAGTCCGAACTTCCGGTAATATTGAACAAAACTCCTTTTGCGCCTTCGATTGAAGTATCCAAAAGTGGTGAGGCAATGGCGCTTCTGGCGGCAATCGTTGCCCGATTTTCACCGGTGGCAGTACCGACACCCATTAGGGTCGAGCCAGCGTCGGTCATTACTGTTCTAACATCAGCAAAATCGACATTGATTAAGCCCGGCATGACGATGATATCGGAAATTCCACCGACTCCTTGTGAAAGAACAGAATCGGCAAGTTTAAAGGCCTCAAGAAGCGAAACATTTTTGTCGACAACCTCAAGAAGTTTCTGGTTGGGAATAACAATTAAAGTATCGACTTTGCTGCGAAGGATTTCTATCCCCTCTTCGGCAACAACCATTCTTTTGGTTCCTTCAAAAGCAAAGGGTTTAGTGATAACGGCGATACTTAAAATGCCAAGCTTTCGGGCCAGTTCGGCGATAACCGGTCCGCCGCCAGTACCAGTCCCGCCGCCGGCTCCATAGGTCAGGAAAACCATGTCAGCACCGCTGATGACTTCTTTAATTCTCTCTAGCGATTCTTCGGCGGCTTTTTTGCCGATTTCCGGATCGGCACCGGCACCCAAACCCTTGGTGATGCCATCGCCAATTTGGACTTTTGTCTGGGCCTGGGAAGCTAAAAGGTGTTGTTGATCGGTATTGATGGCGACAAAGTCTACTCCCTGAATTTGGGCTTGGGAGATCATTGAGTTTAGGGCGTTGGTGCCGCCGCCGCCGATACCGAGGACTTTTATTTTGGCGAATCTGTTAACGTCGGGTTTAATTAACATGACTTTTTAATTGCAAGATGAGGAGTGGTAAAAACTGCGAGTCAATTTAACACAGAGGGGATTTATTTGCAAGGCCTATGGGAGAAGTGATTTAATTAGGTTAATGCCTCGAGAAAAAAGGCCTTTGACCTCGATTCTGCCGACAAGAGGTAACCTGACTTCTTCTTGCTGAAAACCGGTGCCGTAATTAATTAACCCCAAGCTGGCTGCATAGGCAGGAGAGCCAACTTCCTCGATCAAACCGGTAATATTTTGAGGCAGGCCGATTCTAACAGGTAATCCAAGTTCCTGTTTTGCCAGGTCGATTATTCCACAAGTTGCAGCACCGCCGCCGGTCAAAACGACGCCCGAGGGGGTAAGGCCGCCAAACTCGGATTTTTGGATTTCAATTTTGACCATGTTTAAAATTTCTCTAAGCCTTGGTTTCATAATGCCATCAACCAAGGTTTTTTTGGAAACGGACCTTAAATCTTCTTCAATTGAAAGACTGGAAACATCTAACTGGTCGGATTCTTTTCTATTGACCACTTGGCCGCTGTCGTCTGGCTCAACAGCGATCTGCGGCGGTTTGGAAAGAGCAAGTTTTATTTTTTCGGCAGATTCCAGTGAAATACGCAGTCCGATAGCCAAGTCATTGGTTACGTTTCGAGCACCTATTGGCAAAACGGCACAATGGGCTGGCGCACCGTCGACAAAAATACAAATGTCAGTAGTACCGCCACCAAAATCAACCAGAATGACCCCAAGTTCTTTTTCGGTGTCTGTAAGAACCGAGTAGGAAGATGCTAAACCGGAAAAGACCATACCCTCAACATCGACGCCAATCTGACTGATACATTTGGCAATATTTCTAAGAGAAGTGGTGGCACCGGTGACAATATGAGTATCAACTTCCAGGCGCACGCCGGTCATGCCCAGCGGATCTTTGATGCCGCTTTGAGAATCAACTATGAAATACCTGGGAATAACATGGAGAATCTCTTTTGATGAGGGGAGTGAAATTGCCCTGGCAGCTTCGATAACTCGCATGACATCATCCTGGGAAATTTCGCCATTGGGGTCAGAAACTGCAACTACACCCTTAGAATTTTGTGATTCGATGTGGGTACCGTCCACAGAAACAAAGGCGCCGCCAACCGAATAGCCAGCCATTCTTTCGGCCGCCTCCAAAGAAGAAGTAATCGAGGAAACCGCCTCGTCAATATCAACGACTTGGCCTTTGCGCAAACCGCGAGAGGGAACGGAAGAAACACCGATAATATTGAGTGGGGATTCTCCTGTAATTGTGGCGATAATGGTCGTGACATAAGAGGATCCAATGTCAATACCAACTACCACCTTATCCTTAGACATAGTTATTTATTAGTAATTACCGGTTTATCGAAGCGTAAATCAATTTTGGCAATTTTGGCAGCATCTATTTTAGCTTTAGATATAACTTGCTGTAAAGAGTCAACCTGCTTAGTTATTTCTCTTTGTGTCGAAAAAATGGCGACTGTGTCTTTGGGATTATAAACTGCGATAGTCTGTGGGTCGATTATCCTTATCGAGGAAACAACAAAATCGGACTTGGCAAGTTGGGAAGCCAAAGTGAGTAATGAGATGGTTGTTTGATCAGTCACTTTTTGGCCTAAGTTTGGTTTGGAATTTTGTCCCAAATAAAGAACCGGTAACTGACCAGAGCTTGGGCCTTGGATAACCAAACCGCCTTCTGTTAAATAAAGATTACTGCCTTCAATTTTAACCACCGGTTTGTCTGTTTCAATCTCAATTAGTAATTTATGGGGAAATGATTTTTTAATTTGCAGATTTTTGATACAGGAATATTGGCTGCGAAGCTTATTTTCCAAATTGGATGGTGATACTAAAAAGATAATTTTGCCTAGAAACTGGCTATTTAAGTTTTCTTGAGAGAGACAATTTTGATTCTGGGTAAACTCGATCGTTTTGATCTTAAATAGCGGTGAAAAGAATAAGACGATCAATAAAAAGATTACAAGAAGTACAACGGCCAGAAACTTGAGCATACTTTAAGTATAACTCAGAATATAGGCGGATAACTTTGCGGAAGCATTTTTGGGGAGTGTTTTTTGAAATCGGTTAGCAGTTTCTAGATAGTTTGAATAATTAGTAAAAATCTCACCTAGGGCATCTTTCAATCTTTTGGGACTTAAATCTTTCTGGTTAATGATTTTTGCAAGATGAGCATTTTCAAGAATTTGAGCATTTTTCAATTGTTCACTGCCTGCAGAAATTGGCAGCGGTATTAGTATCGCCGGTTTTTTACAAAGTGCCAGTTCCCAAACGGTATTGGCCCCAGAGCGACAAATGACAATTTTGGCTTTGCCTAAAACCGCACCAAAATCTTGAGACTTTAGATAATCAACTGCCAAATAATTCTTCTTCTTTATAGTTTTGGCCCAATCAAAGTCACCCATATAATTGACTGTTCCGACTTGATGAAGGATAAAAAAATCTTTAAATAAATTTAAATTCCCAAAAACAAATTTATTTAAGAAGTGTGAACCTTGATTACCACCAGTCACCAGAATGAGATTTTTGGATTTTTTCAAAAAAGAAGCGACGTCTTTGGACGTGGCATGACTTGAAAATATTGACTTGCGGATAAGATTACCGATAACTTCGGTTTTTTCGCTTGGGAAAAAATCCAGTGACTGTCTCCATGACAGAAATATTTTTTTGACAAAAAGTGAGTTTATTTTTGTTGCTAATCCAGGGACAGACGCTTGTTCGTGGGCGATCGAGTCAATTCCCAAAAGCCAGCCGCAAATAACCACGGGGACTGATAAATAGGATCCAAAGGAAATAATCATTTTAGGCCGCAAGATTAAAAGATAGATAAAACTTTGCAAAAATCCAATCGGTATTTTAAGAAGTGAGAAAACGGTATATTTTGTAAACTTCCGCTGCAACCGGCCTGTGGTTATTGGATAAAATCTTATTTTTAGATTCTTTATAATCCGATATTCAGATGATTGATTTCTTGATCCTTCCGTTGCGTATTTGCGTCCGAAAAATAAAATCTCGAAATTTTTAGTCTTTTTTAATTCCTCTATTTGCGCCAGAGCTGGTGTCAGATGGCCTCCGCAGAGAACAATTTTTGTCATGATTGTCTTTTAACGTTTAATAAAATTCCGACGGATGTCAAAGTTACAAAAAGAGAAGAACCTCCATAGGAAATAAAGGGAAGCGGAATACCGGTTAGGGGTACCAAAGCAACAACTGAGGCTAAATTGAAAAGGATTTGAATTGAGAATAAACCGACAATCCCTATAGCCAAAATTTTACCTCTAGTTTCGGGTGCCTCTCTGGCTATTGTGATTGCTCTTGAAATTAAAAACAAGAAAAGAGAGATCAAAAAAATTGCACCGATAAAACCCATTTCTTCAACAATTATGGCAAAAATAGCATCGCCCTGGACTTCGGGAATAAAAGCAAATTTACTACGGGAAGCTCCGATGCCAACCCCCAAAAGACCTCCGGAGGCAAGCGCATTAAGAATCTGACTAATCTGGTAAGAAGTGTTTAAGGGATCAAAAGTGGGATCGATAAAAGATTTTAATCTGGCAAGTCTGTAAGGCTGGGTGACAATAGCAACAATCGCAGATCCTACTACCAATGGAATTGCCAGTAAAAAATGCCAGACAGGAGCTTTGCCGATAAAGTAGATGGTTAAAATAATACCGATAAAAATTAAGGCAGTTCCTAAATCCGGCTGGAATAAAACAAGTGCCACTGAAATTAAAAGCGGCAAAAAGAAAACAATCAGAACATCACCAATCTTGATTTTATATTTCTCAAATTTTGAGATGATAGCGGTTCCATATAAAATTAAGGCAAGCTTGGTGATCTCTGAAGGTTGAAAAGAGAATTTACTAAAACCGATCCAGCGTCTGGCACCATAGATCTCGTTACCGACTCCAGGTATAAGAACAACAGCCAGAAGAATTATGCAGATAGCCAACAAAAATGGAGAAATTTTTAAAAGTTTACGGTAATCGAAAAAACTGAAAAAACCCATGGCCAAAAGACCTAAGGCAGCCCAGGTAAGCTGATTTTTAAAGTAATAAAGTTTGTCGCCAAAATCTCTAAAGGCGGCAATAACCGAAGCATCATAGATTGAAAGCAAACCAATAATGACCAAAAGTATTGAGGTAGCGATTAACCAAAGGTCAAAATGGCTTTTTTGGGACTTTAGCAAAGATTCTTTATCTTCCATTATTTGGCTTTTAGCTTTAATACCTGATGGCTGAATTGCAATCCACGGTCTTGATAATTTTTGAACATGTCAAAAGAAGCACAAGCTGGTGAAAGAAGAACAATATCGTCCATGTCGCCAAGCCGGTAAGCACTGTTAACAATTTCTTCCATATTTTTTAAACCTTGTAAAATTTCGGCACTGGTTCCACCGGCTTTTGAAATGGCTTTTTTAATTCTAGAACTTTCTTGACCGATAAGAATAATGGTTTTGATCGTTTGATCTTTGCAAATTTTTCGACCTAGTTGAGAAAAGTCTGATCTTTTTGATGAACCTCCTAATATCAGAACCTTGGGACTTGCAAACGCTTCAATTGCAGCAATTGTAGTTTCGGGAATAGTTGAAAAGGAATCATTATAAAATTTAACACCACTTACCTGTCTTATAAGCTCTAATCTGTGAGGCAAACCCTTAAAGGTTGAAAGGGTCTTGATAATATTTTGGGTCTTGATTCCCAAAATTTGGGCTCCGGCAGTTGCAGCTAAGACATTTTCTAAGTTGTGGAAACCGGGAAGAAGAACCTCAGAAGTTTGACCAATGATTTGATGGTTATTAATTTCAGAAATTATCTTGGTACCTTTTAAGTATAGACCGTTGACTTTTTCTCTGGTTGAGACAAAATAAACTTTGGCTTTAGTTTTTTGGACAAATGAGCGGGATATTTCATAATCGTGATTAATAACGGCGAAGTCATTTTTAGTTTGGAAGGAAACAATTGATTGTTTGGCTTTTTGATATTCGCTTTTGTTTTTGTGCCAGTCTAGGTGCTCTGAAGTAATCATTAGAACTACAGCGATGTGGGGACTTTTTTTAAGATCAAAAAGCTGAAAACTTGAAAGCTCCAGAACAACAAGGCTCTTGGAAGTTAACTTAGGCAAAATATCAAGGACGGGCATACCGATATTGCCGGCCAAAAAAACCTGGGCATTTTGGGTTTTTAACATTTCAAAAATTAAAGTGGCGGTTGTACCTTTACCTTTAGTGCCGGTGACACCGATAATTTTTGCAGGAGACTGATCGAAAAATATTTTGGTTGCTGAAGTCAGAATTGCCCCATTTGCGACAAGTTTTTTGACTTGATAATTATCCAGTTTAACACCTGGAGAGCGAAGAACGTAGTCAAATTTAGGATCGGTAGGAAAAGTACCTCCAAAATAAAAATTGACGTCTTTTATTGCCAAATTCTTGAAAAACTCTTTGTCTATCTGGTCTTGGGGTTTTTGATCAAAGATGGCAACTTTGTTTTTTTGGCCTAAATAATTGGCACTGGACAAACCTTCTTTACCAAAACCTAAAATGGCAATCCTTTTGGAAGTAATCATCTAAAGTTCAGATTCGGGCCTGCCTGTCGGCAGGCAGGCCTTTTGACCGACGACTTTATATTGTAGTAGAGTTGAGGCTACTTTGGAAAATATTTTTTCGTCGCCGGTAGTAAAGAAAAGATCAGACGACTTTTTTTGCGCCAAAAGATCTTTTTTGTCTAAAATATCTTTAACCCTCTTGGCTATTGCCGAACCAGAATCAATTATTTTCACCCCATGGCCTACCCTTTTTTGAATTTCCTTTTTAAGAAAAGGGTGGTGAGTACATCCCAAAACGATAACGTCCGCTTTGAACTTTTTGATTATGTTTGTATATTTATCGAGAAGTTTGGCAATATTTTTTTTATTTAAATATTCGATGGCTTCTTCAAGACCTTCACAGCCGAGTTTCAAAATTGTTGTTTTGGCGGCAAAATTTTTGATCAAGGAAGACAGGTAGGCGCTTTTGGCTGTAGCCGGAGTGGACATTACGACGATTTTTTTATTTGATGAGAGAGTATTTGCCGGTCTAATTGCCGGAACTACTCCAATGATCGGGATCGTAAATTTTGACCTTAAAAAATCGACTCCATAACAGGTTGCAGTATTGCAAGCAATGACTAAAAGTTTAATATCATGTTGCAGTAGAAATTTGGTGATACGCAGACTCAAGAGTCTTAATTGATTTTTGGTTTTCTGACCATAGGGATTGTGGCCTTGATCTGCCAGGAAAATAAAAGATTCTTTTGGCAAAATTTTTTTAATCTCGGCAAGAACAGATAAACCGCCAACTCCACTGTCAAATAACCCAATCGGGTGATTATCAGCCATTTCTAAAAAAACGAAAGCCAAAGTCCTAAAATCGCAAACATAGTCCCAGCTAACCAAAATCGAAAGACTATTTTGGGTTCCTCCCATCCTTTATATTGGAGCCAAAGGTGAACAGGTGAAACTTCAAAGATTTTTTTGCCTCTAAGGCGTTTGGATAAAATTTGGACGAGTGATGAGCTAACCTCAAAAACAAACATCCCGCCAATTATGGCCAGAGCAATTGGTTTGCCCAACAAAAGTCCACAAACAGCAAGTGTCGCTCCGAAGGAAAGAGCCCCGACATCACCCAACCAGATTCTGGCCGGCCAAACATTGAAGTATAAAAAGGCAATTAGTGAACCAATCCACAGGCCCAAAAATGTCGAAAGTGTAGTATCCAAGATTGAACGAGACATCACCAAAAATGCGATTAAGCAAATAAGTAAAAGGCCTGTAGCCAAACCATCAAGTCCATCGGAAATATTGACAGCATTGGTAAAAGAAACGATCGTGAATGCGGCAAATGGAATATAAAAAATGCCCAAATTAAAAACATCAAAGAATCTAATATTGACAATATCGATTCCAAGACCAAAATAGAGCATGGAGGCAATGGCGAAAGCCAGAATCCACTGAACTAAGAATTTGTAGCGAAATCGAAGACCCCAAAATCTAGTTTTTTTGAAACCAAATGTTTTCCTAAGATCATCGTAAAGTCCCAGCGCTGCAAATGATAAAAATGTAAAGAGCAGAACCTGAATTTCTTTCTTAAAAGGATAGACTGCAGTCTGGACAATTCCCAAAAAAGGTGAAGAATTAACAACTATAAAATAAAGAAGAGAAACGACCAAAATAATTAAGGCACCGCCGCCAACAGGAGTACCAATTTTATGAGAGTGAAGTTTATCAAAAATCGGGGTTCTTACTTCAAAAATATCGCGAGTTTTTTGGCTTTGACGCTGAAACTTTATTCTATAAAGAACATTGATAAAAGGAACCAGAAGAATACTAATAACAAAAAATGAAAGAAGAATTAAACCTAAAATTTGAACCATATAGTTATTAATTTCTAATTATTCTAATTTCTAATTGACCTAATTAATTCTTGATTATAGCAATTATCTCAGAATACCACAGTGATAACAGTTAATGGTGGTCGATTTATGCATCAGGCCCTGGACAATTCTTTCGAGATGGCCATGACGGGAACCTTTGATCAGAACTAAAGTTTTATGGTTGGTTAACTTTTTTAATTCTTTTAAGGCTTCGCTAGTATTGCCAACATTAATAATTTTGCCTTTGAATTTGGCCTTTTTAGCGGCCTGAGCGATTAATGAAGCAATTTTACCGATGGTTAAAAGGTAATTGATTTTTGAGCGAGCAATCTGCTCTCCCAACTTTGTGTGTGCTTCTTTTGATAAACTGCCTAAATCTTTCATCTCACCAAAGACGGCAATTTTTTTCTTACCAATACCAAGTAAAACAAGTGTTTTTAAGGATTCGATGGCGGCTTTGGGAGAGGCGTTATAAGTGTCATCAATGATGTTTAGATGTTTGGTGACAATAGCATTTAAGCGATGTGCCGGCGGTTTGGTAATTGATAAGCCCTTGGCAATTTGTTTTAAGGTTAGACCGCAAATTATACCAACGGTGGCAGCGGCGTAGGCAGAAAGAAGTTGATGCTGGCCGATAATTTTCCATCTGACAGTTGCTTTTTGTCCCCGGTAGTGGAGGCGAAACTGTGAATTCCTTAAATTTTGAGAGAAATGAGAAATTTTGATGCCGTCTTTGGCTTTTTTTCCGTACCACCAAATTTTTGCCTGAGTTTGATCTGCCATTTTTAAACATAGGGGATCATCCGCATTTAAAACTGCCTGGCCATTCTTCGGGAGAGATTTAATGAGCTTAACCTTTTCATTAAAAACTCCGCTTGTATCGCCCAGATACTTTGTGTGAGTGGGAGAAATTGTTGTAATGACTGCTATTTTTGGCTTGACAAGCGTAAGATAATGATCCATGTCGCCTGGATGTTCGACGCCATATTCCAGTACCATTTTTTGATGCCAGGGTTTGGCCGCAAGAATTGTTTGGGGGATGCGGAAAGTCGGATCAAGATCCTCATCACCTACAATGGTTTTGAATTTCTGAGAAAGAACCGAGTAAATAGCGTTTTGTGTTAAGGTTTTGCCGACACTGCCGGTTATACCGATAATCTCGATATTTGGAAGAAGCTGCAAATATGACTTTGCAAGATATGATCTTGAAATATGAAGCGGGATCTTCCACTTATTAACTTCTTTGTAAACTTTCGAGTTTTTAATCATTCATCGAAATTAACCTTAAATGGTCTTTTCCTCCCCATTCTAGCAACAAGCGTCAGGGTCTTTTCTAATCCCAATTTATAGGCTAAACGTACTCGCGCTTCTCTTCGTTTAAAATTTGCTTCAATTTGGGACTGCTTAAATTCTTCAACGAATTGATGAAAGTAGGGCATTTGTGTTAGGACTTCTTCTGATGAAATAAAATTAGCTTCCTTTATTCCTCTTGCTTTCACCCTATTTTTTATTCTTTCTAGATGGGTTTCGTTACCAACGAAGACAAGTTTCTTCCATTCTCGTTTTTTAGCCTCCTTCAGGTAAGTATTAATCTCCTGGGGAGTATCCATTGCATCCGAAAAAATAAAAATTGGAATATCGACCCCAATTTGGCGCATTTGTCTGGCAAGAACTTCCGAAAAGACTGGATATTGCTCTCCCCATACTTTACCTCCAGCGACCAAAACTCCGTCAATCCTTTCTTGTCTTGCCAGTTCCCAAATAGCACAAACTTGCATTAAGCCTCTTTTTGTAGGTTGGATTGAGCCATCGAAGGCTTCGCGGATTTGGTAAACGTGAGTAAGAACTATTCTTTCAGTCATTGAGACTAAATTATAAACAAGTGACTATTGAAAATCAAACTATGGGATGGCAAACTCAATAATTTTGTCAAGGAGTTGCGAGTAGGAAATACCAGCGGCTTGAGCGGCTTTAGGAACTAGTGAGACAGGTGTGAGACCCGGAATTGTGTTGAGTTCAAGAACGTAAACATCATTACCTCGAATAATCATGTCGACCCTTCCAAAACCTCGACAACCTAGTGTTTGGTAGGCTTTTAAAGCTGCATCTTGAGCCTTCTTAGTAAGGAACTTGTTGATGCGAGCTGGAACGATTTCATCGCAAAGTCTTTCATTGTATTTGGCTTGGTAATCAAAGAATTCATTTTTTGGTACGATTTCCACTAAAGGTGAGGCTTTGGGCTTTTCGTTGCCAATGACGGCACCAGTGATTTCGATGCCGTCGACAAATTCCTCGACTAATGCTAAATGACTAAGGCTAAACGCTTTGTTGAGGGCTTTTGACAATTGGCTTTTCTTGACAACTTTGGACGTGCCGACCGATGAACCTTGGTTATGGGGCTTAACGAAAATTGGTGGAGTAAAATTTTTCCAAACGTGACTCATCGAGTCCATTTTTTCAATAATGACGTATTTCGGCGTCTTTAAGCCTGCTTGAGTAAATAATTTCCTTGAGGAAATTTTGTCCATACCTAAGGCCGAGGCAAGAACACCTGAACCTGTGTAGGGAACTCCAATAAGCTCAAGAAAGCCTTGAATTGTTCCATCTTCTCCATAAGGCCCATGCATAGCAATGAAAAACAGTTGACAGTTGACAGTTGACAGTTGACTGAGAGAATATTTTTTATTATTTAACTGAAAAGATGTACCGTCACGAGAAATAATAATTGGTAAAACATCATATTTTTTGGGATTTAAATGACGAACTACTTCCCTACCGGAAACAAGTGAAACTTCATGCTCTGGAGATTTGCCTCCCATTAAAACGGCAACGCGAAGCCTTTTCATTTAACAACTTTCTCCCAACTAAAACCAGCATAGCCAAAGTGGCCGTAGGAGGCGGTTTTTTTATAAATTGGACGACGTAAGTTTAATCCAGTAATAATACCTTCAACTGAAAGATCAAGTAGGTTCCAGGCAAAATCATCAATCTTTTTAAGCGGGACTTTTTCGGTTCCAAAAGTTTCAATACCTTTGGCAATTGGATGTTTTTGAGCAATAACATAAGCAATTTGAACTTCAACTTTATCGGCAAGACCGGCAGCGACGATATTTTTAGCAATGTAACGGGCGGCATAGGCACCTGATCGGTCAACTTTGGTCGGATCTTTCCCCGAAAAGCAACCGCCACCGGCTCGACCATAGGCGCCATAAGAATCAACCATGATTTTGCGGCCAGTAACACCAGTATCGGTGGCCGGACCAGGTGTTATCCAAATTCCTGCACTATTGACTACTAAGTTTTTTTGGGCAACTTTAAGATTAAATTCCTCTAATGCGGGTTTGACAACATGCCTGTAGAGATCTTCTCTAAGCTGTGAAATCCTTATCCCCTCTCGGTGGCAAGCGGACAGTACTACTCTCTCTACTGAAACCGGTTTACCATTTTCGTATTCTACAGTAACTTCACTTTTTCCATCAGGTTTAAGATAATGAATAATTTTCTTTTTCCTGACTTCATCTAATCTTTTGACAAGTTTGTGGGCAAGGGTGATCGGTAAGGGCATAAGGCTTGGAGTCTCTCTGACTGCATAACCAAACATCATTCCCTGATCACCGGCGCCACCAACATCTACGCCTTTGGCGATTTCTTGATTCTGCTGGTGAATCAAAACATCAATGTGCGCTTTATTATCAAAGCCATATTTTGGATCGGTGTATCCTAATTCTTTTATGACATCGCGGATGATTTTTTCGTAATTTATTACTACACCGTTTTTAACCTTTACCTCGCCGGCTACGGTTACATGGTTTTGCGTGACTAAAGTTTCAATACCGCTGTGGGCATTTGGGTCACAAGAAATAGCGGCATCAAGGATAGCATCTGAAATCTGATCACAAATTTTATCGGGATGTCCTGCACAAACAGATTCTGAAGTGAAAACTTTATAAGCCATCAGAGGTTTAACTTAGGTTGATTTCTTAACTCGGGCACCTAGGGCAGTAAGCCTTTCAATAATATTTTCATAGCCTCTTTCAATAAGCTCAATTTTCTCAATTTGACTTCTGCCGGAAGCCGCAAGCGCTGCAATTACCAGAGCCATACCAGCACGAATGTCAGGAGTATCAAGTTTTTGGCCACGAAGTTTCGTCGGACCGTAAACAAGAACCCTGTGAGGATCGCAAATTTCAACCTTGGCGCCCATTGAAAGAAGTTTGTCGACAAAAAACATTCTGGACTCGTACATCCAATCATGAAGAATGGTAACCCCTTCTGCTTGAGTCGCCAGGACAATCATGGGAGCCATTAAATCTGTGGGGAATCCTGGCCAGACATCGGTAACCACTTTTTCGACGGCATTTAGATGGCCGTCGTTTACTATCAGTATATTATCATCTAATTTATAATTGATACCGAATTTGGAAAGGGTAAGAAGAATCATTTCTAGATCTTCTTTGATAACCGGTGAAATTTCGATTCTTCCTCCGGTTACTGCAGCCAGAATTGCAAAAGTACCAATTTCTATATGGTCCGGACGAATCGAATGGGTTGTGCCTGAAAGTTTTTCTACACCCCAGATTTCTAAAACATTTGAGCCTACACCAGAAATTTGGGCTCCCATTTTAGCCAAAAATTGACAAAGATCTACAACATGCGGTTCTGAAGCTGCCCTGCGGATAACTGTTTGGCCTTTTGCGCACACAGCGGCCATAATCGCATTCTCGGTGGCAGTAACTGATGCTTCCTGCAGGAATATTTCAGTTCCTGTTAATTTCGAGGCTTTGGCGGAAAAAACGTCATTTTCTTCGATTATTTTTGCGCCAAGAGTGCTAAGGGCTTGAATGTGGCAGTCAAGGGATCTTCTGCCAATAATGTCGCCTCCGGGGTAACCCATCTTAATACTGCCTAATCTTGAGAGCATTGGGCCTAAAAGGAGAACAGAAGCCCTAAGTTTTTCGGTAAGTACTCGCGGGAATTCTGCTGGAATAACTTTGGTGGCACTTATAGTCAGCCGACTGGTACCTACTCCAGAAACCCTAACACCGCAAGTTTCCAAAAGCTGAGACATAACTTTGACGTCGGAAATTTTGGGGACATTTTCCAAAACACAAGGTTCTTTTGTCAGAAGACAAGCGGTCATAATCGGCAAAACCGAATTTTTATTGCCGGCAACCGTTAATCTGCCGGTTAGCTTTTTGCCTCCGATGATTTCAAACCTGGCCATTTTTGGAAAAATCTCCTACAAATTCGATAAATCTCATGTATTGTCAATTAAAATTGCCAATATATTCGAAATTGAAATTTCTCATGTATTGTCTCTAAAATTGCCAATATAAAAAATTTCTTCTTTAAGGTCAAGATTGAACACTTGTTTTGCTTTTTGCTTGATCATGTCTATCAATTTTAGCACGTCGGAAGCCTTTGCTTCACTGACATTAAGAATAAAATTGGCATGTTTTTGAGAAATCTGTGCTCCACCAAACCTTGTACCTTTTAGCCCCAATTTTTCAATAATGTAGCCGACTGAAGTTGTTAAATTTGGTGTGTTAAGACGAACGGCATCAAAACTTGAAATATTTCTAAAAATACAGCCAGAGCAGGGGATGCCTATTGGTTGCTGGTCGTTTCGACGCTTGACATACTCCATAGCCTTTTGCCAAAGTTTTTGTTTATCTTGGGCATCCACTCTGAAAACAGCCTCAAGCACAATTTCTGCGGTTTGTTGAATTTTGGAATAATCATAGGAAAATTGGAAATAGGTGTGATCGACTTTTTTGGTGTTGGCTGATCTTGGGTCAAAAAGAGTGGCGGTAACTAGTCTTGAGCCGATGAATTCTCCCTTTTCGATATTGAAATGAGCATTTATTTTTAGGCCACCACCAACTGTCCCGGGAACAGAAAGCAAAAATTCAAGACCGCCGAGACCTTGATCGATGGTAAACCGAGCTAGCTGGTTCATCAAAGCACCTGAGGCTACCCAAACCATGGCACTTTTAATGCCTCTGCCAGTTTTGCCGATAGTGCCTTTGACGCCGACTAATTTAATTCCGTCTGCTTTGTTTATAATGACCAAACCGTTAAAGCCTTTATCCGAAACAAGAACATTGGCTCCGCCACCCAATACGACAAAAGGGATTGACAGATTATGGGCACTGGAAAGTGCCAATTTTAAATCTTCAACGCTTTTGGCTTCAAAGAAAAGCTTGGCCGGACCGCCTATTTTAAAATAAGTATGCTTGGAGAGCGGTTCATTTTCATAAACCCTTAGGGGCCCTAAAATATTTTTAATTTGGTCGTAATTTTCCATAATTTTTATCCAAGTAGATCATATAATTTGTAAACGTTGCCGGCGCCCATTGAGAGAATCACGTCAAAGCCTTTTAAGTTTGACTTCAAATATCTGGCAGTTTGCTCTAGTGAACCAGTGTATTTTGCTTTAGGACCAATACTTTTGGCAAGTTTGATAGCCAATTTTCTACTGTCGCCTCTTTCACGAGCAGCGTAGATGTTGGTAATAAATACTCGATCAATTTTTGTGTTCTTAAGAGTCTTTACAAAATCGCCAAAGAATGTTTTTATTCTGGAAAAAGTATGTGGTTCAAAGACTAAAATGACTCTCTTGTTTTTAAATTTTTCTTTTAGGGCATTGGCTGTTTTAGCTACTGTATATGGCTGAACTGCATAATCATCATAAACTTTAACGCCATTGATCTCTCCTTTGTATTCAAGCCTTCGGCTAAGACCATTGAAGTTTTTGATTGACTTTTTGGCTTTGACAAGATTAAGTCCTAAGACTCTTGCTACTGATAAGGCAGCGTTGGCATTTTCCTTTCTAAAATCGCCTATGATCGAAAGACTGTATCCCCCGTACTGAGGAACTTTGACAATTTTGATATCACTTCGGGCTGCTTGAGTAAATTTTCCAAGGGTCGGACCCTCGGCAATAATAAGTGTGCCGTTTTTTTTAATGTTGGCAACAAATTTTTGGTAGGAGTCTAGAAGTTGCTTTTTGGTCTTAAAGTAATCTGGATGATCCCAATCGAGATTTAGAATAACAGCAATATCGCTTTGGTAATTCAAAAAATTATCATTATATTCATCAGCCTCACAAACGTAGTATTTTGACTGCCCTACCCGAAAATTTACCCCCCACTGGTGCACGGTGGCGCCAATTTCTGCTGTTGGATCAAGGCCTAAATCTTCAAGAATTTTAGCGATCATAGCGGCTGTAGTTGATTTCCCATAAGCGCCGGCAACAGCAATGACAAACTTATCTTTTTGTAGAAATTCGCCCTGGAATTTTTGCCAAGAGATAATTGGGATACCTAATTTTGGGGCGTGAAGGATTTCTTGATTTTTAGGATTTAATTTCAAAACAGCCGGCGATATCACCAACTTTGCAATATTTTGCAAATGGGATGGGCTGTGACTCTTTTGAATTTTAATTTTGAGATTTTTTGTATAGGTGGAGAACGGTTTTAAATCGCAGCCGGTAACTTCCCATCCATAGCCTTTGGCGATACCGGCACAAGCGACCGCACCGGCACCGGCTATCCCCATGATATGAATTCTTTTTTGAAATTTGATGTTGGCTTTTTTCAATTCTTCTTTGGTATCAATCCCATACCACTGGGACGGATCTTTTAATCTGTAAGCTTGGATTAGATCGCCGATTTTTTGAGAGTGAGCAATAAGATCAGTTACATATAATTCGCCAGTTACCGACGAAGGTTTAAGTTCTGAAAGATTTTTTTCAAGCCAGTCTCTATCAAAAAAATAAAGGCCGTCGTTGATTTCTTTAATGGATTTCTGTGTTTTGGTCGCATCTTTTTCTTCAACAATGGCAATGGGTCTTGAGTTTTTTCTTATAACACGACCAAATCCAGTCGGGGTTTTTTTGATAAGTGTGACGAAAGTAACTTTTGCACCTGTTTTTTGGTGTGATTTAAAAACTTCCAAAATAGTTTCAGATTTATAAAAAGCGCTATCATCACCATTCATTACGGCAACCGTTGAAATATCTTGTTTGACGTGACTGAGACCTGTTTTGGTTGCATCAGCTGTCCCTTGGGGCTTTTTTTGAAGGGTAATGATCGTAGGGAGAGAAACAATTTTTGTGATTTGAGCAATATTTTTGGGGTTGGCGACAACAATAATTTGCCTAGGGTGAATTTCGTTTAAAACTTCTAGGGTTCTTACAATCATCGGCTTCCCTGCAATCTCGTGAAGGACTTTGGAAAGGGATGACTTCATTCTTTTACCTACTCCGGCTGCCAAAACAATTGCTGCGAAGTTTGATTTATCGTTTTGAATCATTTGGTTTCCTCTTGAGCGCTTGCCTTACTACCTTAAACTCATCCCAAGGATACTCTTTTTTGCCGAAGCACATGCTTTTTTCGTGACTTTTACCAAAAGTGGCTACAATATCTCCACTTCGAGCAAGATTTATGGCAAACTCGATTGCTTTTTCTCTATCTGTGACAACATAAAAACTTCTACCTTCTTTTTTGCCTGTTTGTTTAAAACCCTCGGCAATTTGCGTACAGATATCCTCCACTTTTTCAGTCCTTGGATCTTCGGCAGTGATTACTGAAATGTCGGCATTCTCGGCTGCAACTTTGCCCATCATCGGCCGTTTAGTTTTATCACGCTCTCCCGCAGCTCCAAAAACTGCGATTAATCTTATTTTTGGAGATTTTGACATTAATCGCAAGGTTTTTAAAGCGTTTAAAAGCGCATTTGGCGTATGGGCAAAATCAACAATGACAGTAAAGTCTTGTCCTTCGTCAACTCTCTCCATTCGGCCAGTTAAGCCTTGGAAGCGTGAAAGATTTTTTATAATTAGTTGTTTATCAATTCCCAGTCGACTGGTTGCGGCAGCTGCGGCTAGCCCGTTGTAAAGATTATATTCCCCGGGAATTTTAAGATTGATTGGAAAATTCTTCAGGCTAATATCTGCCTTTTTGTTGATTCCATAAGTAATAATTTCGCCCTGGATGAACTTTTTAATCTTTGGGAACGAATCATCATCGGCGTTTAAAACGGACGCCTTGGTATTTTGAAAGAGTTTAGCTTTTGATTTTAGATAATTTTCATAGGTTTTGTGATAATCGAGATGTTCATGAGTGATATTGGTTAAAACTCCAATCGTAAAATTGACGCCAAAAATTCTATTCTGATCAAGTGCATGAGAAGTAACTTCCAAGACCAAATATCGAGAACCTTCGACTACTATTTGTTTCAAAAATTTCTGGAGAGCGATTGGGTCTGGCGTGGTCACATGGAAACCTGTGTCATAAGATCTATCACCAATCTGCGCGTGAATTGAGGAAATGATCGATACTTTTTCTCCCTGAGCTTTGAGAATTTCGTAAATCATTTGTGAGGTGGTTGTTTTCCCATCAGTACCTGTAACCCCAATAATTTTGAGTTTTTTTGAAGGATAGCCGAAATATAAAGAAGCTAAAGAAGCTTGTAGCAGATGGTAGATGTTTTTAATCGCTTGCCACATCAAGATAGGGTAATTTTATCAAACTTGTGACTTTCTAGTTAATCTTCGGGTAATATTTGATAATAGTTGAAAAGGTCTTTAGCGATTTCGAAAAAAGTGGGTGCAGCCGTTTCTGAGCCGTAAGGTGAAGATGAAGGCTGAGAAAATCTAACCAGCATCACAAATTTCGGATCATAAGCTGGTGCAAAACCAATAAAACTGGCAATAGTTTTGTTTGGATCATAATGACCGGCAAGAGGTATTTGGGCCGTGCCGGTTTTGCCGGCAATCTTATAACCTTTTGGTGCGTAGGCTTTAGCCTCTCCTTTTTCGACAGCGTTAACCATCATCTCTGTAATTTGTGAGGCAGTTTTGGAGCTTACTACTTGTCTTTCAAAGTCTGGCTTTATTCCCTCTTCCTTATCTCTGTCTTTGATTTTGACAGCGACTTTTGGAGAAATTAATTCCCCGCCATTGGCAATCGCAGACACTGCCTGAACCATTTGAATAGGAGTAACGGCAATTCCTTGACCGAAAGAAGCTGTCGCCAGATCAATTACCCTCCACTCACTCTTGGGACGGATGGCTCCGGCTGATTCTTCCTGGAGATCAATTTTTGTCGGTTTGCCAAAACCAAACTTGGTAATGTAATCATAAAATTTATCGACTCCGAGTTTTTCGGAAACAAAAGTCATGCCGACATTATCAGAATGTTGGATTATTTCGGTCATTGTCGAATCTGGGTAGTATTTTTTATTCCATGTCGAAATTTCATAACCGCCAATTTGTCTTGGGCCGTCGCAAGGACATTTAGTATTTAGATCAACAACCGAAAGATCAAGGGCAGCAGACATGGTTATCAATTTGAAGATTGAGCCGGGTTCAAAAGTATCGGCAACTGCCGGATTTTTATACAAGTTTTCATCAAACTCGAGTCGAAGATTAGGATTGTAATTAGGAAAAGTGGCCATTGCCAAGATGTGGCCGGTTTTGGGGTCAGCAACAATCACCGTGCCATCTTTGGCACCATACCTTTCGACGGCACTAGCAAGTTTTTCTTCGACAATATATTGAACTGTGCGATCCAGGGATGAATATACCGGGGAACCTTGTTTAGGCGCAATTGGCCGGTAGCGACCGACTAAAATAGGAATTCCAAATGGGTCTTGTTCTTGTCCAAGACGACCATTTTTGCCGCGAATCTTGCGGTCCCAATAGCCTTCGAGTCCAAAGTAGCCGGTATCCTGGCCAAATTTATCAAAGCCGACAAAACCTAAAAGTTGGGCAGCCATTGAGGCTTCTGGATAAAAACGCTTTTCGTCCTGTTCAAAACCAAGACCCGAAATATTACTTTTTTCGATTTTATCCTTAACTTCAAGGGGAACTTTTCTGGCAAGCTGGACCCAGTAGAAGCTTTGATTTTCGAGTTTTGTAGTTAGATCTTGCTCTTTTTTGCTAATTTCTTCCTCCTTTTGTTTTAAGTCTTGATCCGAAAGATTGGCAGAAAGTGTTGCATATTTTTCGGAAATTAAGAAAGGTGCTAAAGTTTTGGCGACTTCGGAAGGTTTTTTAGAAAGCTCACTTGGTTTCCCATATAGAAGAAATGCTTCTTGATTTGTGACCAGCGGAAAACCGTCAGTAGCATAAATTTCTCCGCGAGAGGCAGGTATTTCGCTCTCTTTCAAAAAAGAATTTGTTTTTGAGGAAACATCTGATAAAAATTGCCAGTAAAAAAGGCGAAAGATAATAATTGCAACAACAGTTATGATGATGATTTGGAAAATTTTAATCCTATCCATAGTCAACCCTACTCTCAAGTTTAACAAACTAAATATGGATTTTTCAGGGGGCTTGCGCTTGGGGCTTTTGGAAACCGGCGTCTTTGGCTTTTTGGGAAAGGGTAACAAGTGAAGATTCTTGGGCAATCTTAACTTTAAGTGTTGTATTTTCTGCTTCTAGTTTTTGAATTTCCTGATCAATTTGGGCAAGCTTTTCACCATCTGTAGCCAGTGAATTGGCAAAAACAAGCTGAACGAAGAATAGCGAAATAACTAAAATAGCAGAAGCTAATAGAACTTGTACCTTGATTCTACCAATCAGGTTAAAATTTCTTTTCTTTTTAATTTTAAAATCAGATACGGGCAGCATATCGACAAATTTTTAATCAAAATTTGTAATTTCCAATTTCCAATTTCAAATTTCCAATTTTTAAATCTTTTCTGCAACTCTAAGTTTCGCGCTTCTGGCGCACGGATTTTTTTCAATTTCAAGATATGTGGGGCCGATTGGCTTGGGGGTTAAAACCCTCAATCTTTCTTGCTGCTTGAAGAACCGTTTGACTATACCATCTTCAAGCGAGTGGAAGCTGATTATGGCCAATCGGCCTCCAATTTTTAAAAGATCTGTTGTCTGCGGTAGAGTTTCTTCTAAATTTAAAAGTTCGCTGTTTACTACAATCCTTAGCGCCTGAAAAACCTTGGTTGCCGGATGCAACTTTGATTTTTTTCTTTTTCTCCAATACACCTCCTTAATAATTGCGGCCAATTCGACTGTTGACTCGATAGGTTTTATCTGACGGGCGCGGCAAATAGCGCCAGTAATTGGCCAACTAAGCTCTTCTTGACCATACGTTTTAAAAATTTCATTTAACCTCCTTTGGTCAAAATTATTAACAAGATCATAAGCCCTGACAGTTAAGTTTGGGTCCATGCGCATATCCAAGGGACCGCTTTTTTCGAAACTGAAACCTCTATCGGCTGTCTTTAATTGATGAGAGGAAACACCAAGATCAAAAAGAATCCCATCCACATTGGTGAAGCTTTTTGACATGGCAATTTCTCCGATATTGGCAAAATTCCCTTGGACTAGTTCTAAACTGTGAACCTGCCTTGCCGGCAGGCAGGCTGTGAACTGTGAACTGTGAACTTCTTTTTTAAGGTGCTTTATCGCTTCAGGGTCTCGATCAATCCCTAAAACCTTTGCGTCCCTCTTCAAGATTTCAAGAGTATGTCCTCCGCCGCCTACTGTCGCATCAATAAAAGTCTTCCCGGGTCTTGGATCCAAAAACTCTAATACTTTTTGTAAAAGTACAGGTGTGTGATATTTCACCTTTTTGCCCTTTGCAGTTTAACTTTGTGACTTTGCCAGATAACCTCATCCCAGATTTCAAAATGGTCTCCTGCACCGATAATTATTGGTTTTTTAATCTGCGCGTATTCCAACAAACTGCTAGGCATAACAAACCGACCCTGATCATCAAGTTTGATAGATTCAGCTCCCGAGAAAAAGAATCGGCGTATATCACGGGCGCTTCTTTCGGTAAGAGGCAAAGCAACCTGTTTTGCCGATTCTTGTTCCCAAGCTTTGGTATCAAAGCCAAATATGCATTTTTCAAAACCCAGTGACAGAATGAATTCGCTTGTCGCAAGATAGTCACGTATTTTTTTAGGTAAAGCAACCCTTTTGGATTTTAAATTAAATGAAGGTTTGTAGCTGCCCAGAAACATTAACCCTTACAACCTCTCCGCCAGTTGGTGGATTTAATACTCCCAGGCAGCTTTCGATAACTCAGGAGTTTTTAGATGGGAAAGTTCTACTCTGCAGAATCACCAATTTTCACCATCTATAACCATTTTTCACCAAAAAGGGGGTTATGTCAAGCCCCCAGTTAGGGTATAATTTGCTTATGAAAAACCAACCAATATGGGTGTTGGTAAATTGTAATTCAGACGAAGAAGGCGAGAAAATTGGCAAATCAGTGCTCCAAAAACGTTTGGCCAGTTGTTTTGATATTTTCCCTCGAAAGCTAGCCAAATACTTCTGGCCGCCAAAAAGCGGGAAAATTGAAAAAGCGGGCGGTTGCCTTTTGGTGATTGAAACTCTAGAAAATAAATATAAGGAAGTTGCAAAAGTTGTAAAAAGCCTTCATAGCAACCAATTACCTTTCATTGGTTATATTGAGATTCTGGGAGTAAATGATAAGTATTTAAAATGGATAGAAGATGAAACTAGATAGTTACAAAATTTCTCTTAATTTGTATAATGGTTTAGAAATATGGTTTCCGTTGAATTAGCAAAAAGAAAAGAAACAACTGATCAATTAATAGCACTTCGAGTCGGTCCAAATACTTATGAAGAAGCAATTGATCAATTATTGGATAAAATATAAAATACAGGAAGGAAATATTGAACATGGACTACATCTCGAAACTGATTCCTATTTGTTTAAACCTGATATCGCACAACAACTCAAGGAAGAGTTTGGTCTTGAAGATGTAACAGATATTTATCAAGAACTCACAGCCAGAAATCATGGATTTAGGGTAGTAAGAGTCGGAATATCATACACAGGAGAATTGGGTAGATTTCCAAACAAAGCAATGGCAATAAAAAATTATGCAACAGGTGAGATCCATGTTATTTCTCCGGATGGAACACCAGCAGGGATTGTACCTAAATCAGAAGCTTCAATAGTATTTTCTTCTTGCGATCTGGTAACTGTTATTGAACACCCACTATTATTTTTTAATTCCCTAGACGAAGCAATTGCTTCAAGAAGAACTGCCTAACTTCTTTTTTTCCACGGAAGTGGCCCAAAAAGCGTCCTTTCGATCATCGATTTAACGGCCGATTTGAAAAATCAGGAAAGCAAAGATGATGAGAGCTCCGATGATAATGCCGATTAGAGTTAAAACTTGCTTTAACATTTAAGTGTGAACGTAGGGTGTTTTTTGGTATTCGGGGTCAAAAGAGCGCATATCAAAAGGATTATTATAATCAAGACAACCGGTGCAATGGGAGGCGTGCATCTTGTCGACTGCCATCTTAAGCGAAGCGGCAAGTCCTTGCAAACTTAAGTAATATAAAGAAGAAACTTTGAGGCGGGCACAAATTTCCTCTTCGGTCATCACTTTGTAGTTGCCTTTTTTGTCTTTGGTGACTGCTCCAAGTTCATCCCGGGAACCAATATTGACTCCCAAAAAACAAGGGTTGACAAAACGGGGAGCCAAAAATCGGCAATGAATTTGGGCAACACCAATTTTTCGTAAGTGTTCAACTAAAATCTTGAACGTATTAAGTCGGACGCCTGTATCGTCTACTAGATAGATTGATTTGCCGATTATTGACGGAGAAACGAAAAATTTCTTTTCAATATGCTTTGTGCGCAAGTAAGGATCATCTTCAATAAATGTCCGCTTGGCATAATCATATCTTTCTTTAACCAGACCTCTAATGTAGAAAGGTTTTGAGACTGATTTTCCAAGTTTTTTGACCAGCGTTTCATAGAACGCATGGGTACCGGGTCTGGCAGTATCAGGCACTGCCACAACGTAATCGATATTCTTAACAACTTCTTTTTTAATCTTGCCATTTTTAATTCTTTCGATTTCTTCAAGAGCCAACTGTCTTCCTAAGCTTTCACGGTTTTCGCCAATAACACCGTCCCAACTGGAAGTCTCATTAGAAAAATACAATTTTTCGAAAACGCAGAAGCTTGAATTTTGGGCTTGCCTATAGTTTAAAATTGAAACACCATTTTTGTCGGCAATTAAAAGTTGGGCTGGTTTTAATCTTTGGCTATGACGAATGCTTATTCTATCCAGTGCACAAGTTTCGGAAGCTACAAAAACGTGGCCGTTATCCTGGGTCCAAACTAAAGGCCGTACTCCCCAAGGGTCACGAAGAGCTATTAGTTTATCGTCACCGGTAACCATTACCAAGGAGTAAGCACCCAAGACATCCGAAAGGGCGTTGGCAATTTTCTGTTTCCAAGTATTACCGGGCGCAGTTACAATAAGCCAAGTTAAAATTTCGGAGTCTGAATCCGATTCTGTTTCGATTCCAAGTTTTGTAAGCTTCACCCGATGCTTGTTAATATCGACTATGTTGCCATTGTGACCAAGCGCTAATTCCCAATCCTTGTATGAAGCATGGAATGGTTGAGTATCACAATTAAGGCGGCTGGTTCCTTCTGTGGGGTAGCGTAGATGAGCGATAGCAATCTCGCCCCGGAGGGAATTTTCTTCAACTACATCGACCGAATGGAAAATTTCATTGAAAGCTTTAGCCTGTTTGTAAACTTTGAGCAGTTTGCCTTGGGGTTTTACGGCAACTCCCCCGCCATTTTGACCGCGATGCTGCAAGGCTTTGCCCATTTCAATAACAATGTTGACGACATTGACTTTCTGGTTAGCATAGGCTCCTGCTAACCCGCAATGATCATGTGGTTTGTCAGGTAATTCCAAGTTTACTGCCACAGAATTTAGAATGGGTGATCTCTTGCACTCAGTATGAATCTTGAGGCTACCAATGTCAACTCTAGCCGCTTTAGGGGTTCAATCTCTATTAGGGGGGGTCGGACCCCTATTCAACCATGATTTGTGATTGGAGTTTGGTTTTGATTTGAGATGTTAGACTTTCAATTTTTACTCTTTCCTGCTTTGTTGTGTCGCGGTCGCGGATAGTAACGGTGTCATCATCTAAAGTTTGGAAGTCGATGGTAATACAGTAGGGTGTGCCGATTTCGTCCTGAGCATAATATCGTTTGCCGATATTGCCGCGATCATCCCAAGCAACTGGGAGCAGTTGGTAGTTGGTCGTGAGTAGTTGGTAGACTGAGCGGGCTTTTTTGACCAAATCGGGTTTGTTGGCCAAAAGTGGGAAAACAGCGACTTTGTATGGGGCAAGTTTGGGATTGAGTTTCAAAATCACTCGGTCTTTTTCTTCATGATAGGCATCAATTAAAAAGAAAAGGGCGGCACGGTCTACTCCACCAGAAGTTTCGATGATCCATGGCAAATAATGCTTACCAGTTTCCTGATCGAAGTATTGCATATCCTGACCAGAATGAGTCTGGTGTTGTTTAAGATCCCAGTCTCCTCTGTTGTGGATCCCCTCAAATTCTTTCCAACCGAATGGTGAATCGTATTCAATGTCCCAAGCATCAAGGGCATAGTGAGCTCTTTCGTTTTCTTCGTGCTGGCGAAATCTCAACTTTTTTTTATCCATACCAAGTAAAAGATACCAATTCATTCGTTCTTGCTTCCAATATTGGTACCATTTTTGGGCTTGGCTTTCTTCAGGCTTGATATAAAATTGCAACTCCATCTGCTCAAATTCCCTTGATCGAAAAATGAAATTGCCGGGAGTGATTTCATTGCGGAAAGCTTTGCCTATTTGGGCAATTCCAAAAGGTATTTGAAGTCTGGTCGAGTCAAGGACATTTTTGAAGTTAACATGAACGCCTTGAGTAATTTCACCGCGCAAGAATACTTTTGTTTTTTCGTCCTCGACTACCCCTAACTTCGCTTCAACTAAAAGGTTAAATTTTTTGGGCTGGGTCCATTGGACCTTTTTGCCTTGGTGAGATTTTTGGTGACTAGCTAGCTCTTCCTTCTGATCAGCTCTAAATCTCTCGTGACAAACTTTGCATTCAACAAGCGGGTCGACAAAAGCCTTGACATGACCGGATGCTTCCCATACTTTTGGATTCATTAAAATGGCAGCATCAAGTCCAATAACATCTTCCCGCTCATATACCATAGACTGCCAAAAGGCTTTTTTAATATTGTTTTTGAGTTCGACGCCAAGCGGTCCGAAGTCCCAGGTTCCGGTAAGTCCGCTGTAAATTTCGCTACCTGGGAAAATAAAACCTCTTCTTTTACAAAGGGCTACAATTTTATCAAGCGTTGTCATTTTGAAGAAACGACTACAAAAGTGGCAAAAGAATTGACTTGAGCTGTGATTGTTTTAGACGAAGAATCATATTTTGCATCAAGCTTTTCCCATTTTGAATCAGTGTGGTCATAAGAGTAAAGCTGGGGATTTTGAGCTTCTGAGTTTTTGAGCGTGAGCTGGGCACTTTTCGTAAATGCAGGGGCGATTGAAAATGTTCCGTAGATTGGCAGCTGGGCCATTTTTGGGTCAAAACTGGGTGAGGGCGGAACACCCAAAGTCTGGGCAAGAATCACCCAATAATCTTTGTCAAATCCGCCCACCTCAAGTTTAAAATTGCCGGCAGGATCGGTAAGCGTTGTAGTTCTTGCGCCGACTTGGACAAAATTCCAGCCTGTTTCAGACTGATACTCTGTCTCTCCTTTAAACATATGCATGGTGAGTTTACCGTCCGTTATACCAGTATCCGGACTTCGAACGCCTTTTGAGGCTGTTCCTAAAAGAATCGACTTTTTATATTTTTGATCTTTAGTATTAACGTCAGTACCAGTTGCTCCCCTTTCGATTTTATTTCCAGGAACTTGAGGATTGTCAGCCATATAAGTCAACTCATATTCAATCCGATCAAAATCAGACATATTTTCGATGGAAATGATTATTTCTGCGCCGTCTGAGGTTGGAGTTAAGGTGACAAACGGTCTTTTGGTAAGATCAATTTGGGTAATTTCTTTGACTTCACTAGAAGTTTCGGATCTTTTTGCCTCTTTCGGATTCTTGTGGAAAATGAAAAGAAAATAAACTCCGGCAATCAATACAATAAAAGCGACTGCTGCAATGATATAAATGTTTCGTTTAGCAGGATCCATCTTTTATAAACCTTGATGTCTTTAATTTAGATTGAGTAAGGTTTTCAATTATGCTATCAAGAAATGATAAAAGTTTCAAATAAGCCGATTTTTCAAGTTTTACTTTATCCTTAATTTCTTCAAAATCTTTCTCTTCCATAAGTTGAAATAATTTTTTGGCCTGAGAATTTTTCAAATTTTTAGCGGAGAAGAAACCAAGGGAAGAAAGCAACTTTATTTTAAAAACACTGGAAAGCAAATTAAAATCTTCGCCGACTGAGATTTTTTTGAGGAAATGGACAAGAAGAATAAAAACTTGTAGATTTTTTTGTTTTTCGGCAGTAAGACTTTCTACAAGTTCTAAAAGATGATAGATTTTATTGGCTTTTTGCTCGCTAAAATCGACGATGCCAAATGAACGCCTAAGCTCAACTTCGGTTAATAAATCAAGGTTTTTACCGCGGGCAACGAAAATTTTGCACCAATTACCCAGTTCAACATGACCAGCTTTTCGAGATTTTGGACGACGGACACCTTTGGCAATTGCAGTAACTTTACCATGATCGCGAGTGTAGATTGTTAAAATTCTGTCGGCTTCACCAAAATTGCGGTGAGAAAGGATTACACCTTCGGTACGAAAATACATGGATTAAGTATAAAGTATTAAGTATTAGAAAACTAATGAGTGGATAGATATTCCAAGGTGCCTTTTTCGAGTGGGTTGCCGGTGGTCACTACTGAAAAAGGCAAATTCTGTATTTCAATTTCCTCTGGCCCGACAAAAACAAAATCAACAGGCCACCCTTGCTGGTGAATTTCCCTTGCTATTTCTAGGTCTGATAAACTGTCTCCAAAGGCAATAAACTGTTGAGGCCTAAGATGGTGAGTTTTTAACCACTCAAGTACCTTTAGAGCACCAAAGGCTTTGCCGACATTTTTATTCTCAATATCAGTGGCAATTCGAGTCGGATCGATTCTTAAGTTTTTAGTTAAATGGCGTCTCCCTAAAAGCTCTCTCAACCTCTCACTGAGCCTTTGCTGGTGGGGCCCAAATTGAGAAACTGTAACTCCATCCTTCATTTCAACTGAAATCATCGTCTTTTTCGAATCGTCGTAAAACATTAAGTCACCAAATTCCGTCTCAACAATTTTTCTTACATCGTCCTGAAGATCAAGAGGTACCGAAATATCTTTATCGACAAATTCTTGTCTTTTTCCATCCACAAATGTCACCCAAGCACCGCCTTTTTCACCTACACCAAAGAAATTTTGAAGGAGACTTTTGTCGCTGACTTTTCTTTCAAGAGGATCGATTACCCTTTCAATCATCCAGCTTAATGACCGTCCGGTTACTAAAGCCACCGGCTCACCTTTTTGTAATCGTTTGATTATTTCGTCAAGAATCTGAGGTTCGGTGATTCGCTTTTGTTCAGGATGAGTAATTACCCCATCAACATCAAAAAGCCAAGCATATGAAACTATTTTTTGCTTACTCATGAACAATAGAGATTCGACTTTTTGGGGATTTTTCCAGAAATCTTATGAAATGGAGGAACTCGGGATAATTGCCTTTCTTTGGATATCTCTCTTGCGATCAAATTCTGGATTCCCCTCCTCAAATTCAGTCTGTTCTTTAGGATGTTCGTATGGCACTTCAACCGATTTGACACAAAGACTTGAATGCAATGCTTCTACAACCGGGAAAAATTGCGGGTTTGAATAAGCATCGGGTTGAATAATTTTATGCAAGGCAGTTTCTGCAGGACTGAATTTATATTGTTTTTTGAATAAATCAACAATTTCTGGTCTGTTTGCAAAAACTCTTGTACCAAACCAGAAATCAATGTCAGGATCATCTTTTCCTAATAAATGATGTTTTCGTAGAAGTTGGTTGTAAATTTGATTTGCTCTCTGTTCGGAGTGTGCTTGGTATGGTGGTAGAGTAGAAAGACCTAGATCGGTGCGTTTTGGAACAACAATATCTGCTTCATCTTTAAGAATCGGACTTGATGCTAAAACCAAGCAATCAGTTACCATTGAAACCTTTTCAGGTTCTATTTGACAAATAACTTTCACTCCTTGCAAATTTTGTGCTATTTCCAGTGCTTGTCTTCTAGCAACTCCTAATCCTTTCCTTTCTTGTATCTTAAATGTAATTCCACGTCGCGCCAAAGTGTGACGAAATTCTTCCGAACTTCCACTATCTACTAGCGCTATTTGATATCCTTGATTTAGAGCTGTGGATAATGTTTTTAAGGCTAAGTCTCCTCGCAATTTATCTGAAGTTAATGGCTGTTGCGGTTTACCTTCATACCACTGAGGGTAGTAGGTAGGTGTAACAATAACTATTGAATGAGGGTCTTTTATTAACTCAGGAGATAGTTGACTTTCAGAATTTCTTATTGGTTCATTTGTTGAGTCTTTTACTTCTTCGGTCATTTGCAACAATCGTCTAAGGGTGCAACCCTGCTATAGGACTAGAGTTTAACTATCAATTCTTTGTCAGTCTCCAGGGGAAAGGCTTTTTGTTTTTTGCCGAAGGCATCGATTTCGTAGGTGTGACCTTTGACTCCCGGCTGCTTTTGGATTAAAAGTTTATATTCATTAGTTACTTTAATCGGTACCGTATATTCAAGTTCAATTTTGGCAGTTCCTTCCGGCCTTAGGGTAAAAAAGCCCTCAAAAACTATTTTGTCATATTCTTCGCTTGCAGTTATTGGTACTTCTGTACCTTGCGATTTAACAAGGGTTGAGCCTTTGGGGACATAAATCCTAATCCAATCCCGGTATATTCCGGCCAAGCACAATCCTCCTTTTCGTTCTAGGCTACAATCGTCCCCGCGTCTTGGATATTTGTATTCGATGACAACTGTTTTTGTAAGATTACCATCTTTGTCCTTTTTGACAGTTTGTTTAACTTTTTCCTGAATATAAAGATTCGATTTGGCCCCAGCAAAATTGGTTTCATTGATGTGAAAGTAATCCCCATCGTATTGGTAAAGTCTGCCTGCGAAATTAAGTTTTTCGACAGCCTGCTGGTGTTGTGATTCTTTGAAATATAAAAGGAGATGTTTTTGGCGAAGTGCATCAATTGTTGTCCCCAAAAGATTTGGCCAGGTGGATTTAGGAGCATTGAAGGCTTTGTCCATCATTTGCTGCATCAAAATACCGATAATGTCTTTTCGGGAACCTTTTTCATAAGCAACAGGCTGATCGGCAAATTTTTCAAGCTCATAAATGATCTGCGGACAAGCACAGGCCTCGACTTGATCTGTAGTAAATTTGCTCCCATAAGCTTCTATCGGACCTAAAACTTCCATCATTTTTAAAACAAATTGAGTATCTAGGGCAATGATGCCATCAATTTCTTTTTTGTCCTGAGTGTATTGATAAAGCTCTTCGAATTGTTTCATTGACACCATATAATCCGGTGAAATATTTGAATCGCGAAGATTAAGACTGGCAACATTGGGTAAATATTTCAAAATCGGCTCCGGCGCGGGTACTTTTTTAAGAAGCGTGTCATCCAGCCGATAAATGTCGGCTGAACCCTCTGAGGTGATGGTTCCTTTTTCGACTCTAAAAACCGCATAGGCAGTTATAAATCCTCCGGTAGGTCGCAATTCCTTGTCGTTTTGAAAAAGGACAAGATATTTTTTCTGGCCATTTTGACCCATAATCTCGGGCAAAACTAAAAGGAGTGGCTTGGTATCGACAACAAAAGACTCGAGTTGATCGACAGTATTCTTGGCATTTTTAACCTTGGAGCCAGGTTTACCTGGCAAAAAATCGGGGTAACGCCAGGAGTCAATTTTATCGATCTGACTGCGAGCGGAAGCTAGTTTTTGGCCAACTTGATCAATTTGAGGAGTGACCTTGGAAAGAGTTTCAATAGCTTTTGCCAAGCGTTCCTGGGCAGTTCCGCCCAAAAAAGTTCCTTGACCTTCAAGGCCTAAAACGTCAGCGTAAGGAGTGATAGCTCTGGCAAGAATACTGGCTCCATCTAGTCCATCAATGGCCGCACTCACGCCTCTTTGAACATCGGCAACGTACCAACCAAAAAACGGGATGACTCTTAGTGGAGAAAATACCAAGACAAATTTTCTGGTTGTTTTAAACTGATTTGAAGCATCGCGCAGATATGCTTTTGTTGCGGCAAGATCTTGAAGTTTGGCAGCACCGATGGCTTTTTGGGTGGTTGTGATAGCCTTTCTGGCTGACAAAATTGTGCCAGTGACAAACACCCCAAAGATAACTAATAAAATAACAATAACTAGGCCTATTTTTTTCTTCACAATTGTAACTTATGACTTATAACTTATAACTTATAACTTATAACTTTTTATCATACCGCTCCCTTCCCACTGATCATGGCAATCGGAGTCTTAAAAATAATTAAAATATCATAAAGAATTGAATGTCTTTTTATATACTGGGCATCCATAACTACTCGTTTATCAAAGTTAATAGACGATCTTCCTGAAACCTGCCATGGTCCGGTAGTTCCCGGTTTTCCTTTAAAGATAATTTTAACGTATTTACTAGTCTTGGGATAGACTTTTTGCTGGTGTTCCAACTCATCCTTTTGATAAGCTCTGGGGCCAACTAGAGACATATCACCTTTTAAAACATTCAAAAGTTGTGGTAATTCATCTATAGAATATTTTCTAAGGAATCTACCTATTGGCGTTACGCGTGGGTCGTTTGTCAATTTATAACTGCCTTTTTGATACTGGCGCATCAGTTTTGGCTTGCTCTCGAGATATTTTTGAGCATGGACTACCTTGCCTCTTAATTCATACATGTTCATGCTTCTAAATTTATACATCTTGAAAAGTGTGCCCCCTTCACCAACCCTTAGTGGCGTGTAAATGACTGGACCTGGTGAAGTCAATTTGATAACCACTGTGGTGATTAAGATAAATGGAGATAGAACAATTAAAATGACGATACTTCCAATAATATCAATAGTCCGCTTGGTAACGTCGTAGAACATGAAGAATATTAAAGATATTTATCTTTTTTTGCTTCCTTTAATTTCTCAACTATCTTCTTAATTTCTGAGATCCTATCTTTTTTACTGACCAAAAGTGCATCATCTGTATCAACAACAATCAGATCTTCAAGGCCAATTGTAGCCACTATTTTATCTTTAGCGTTTGCATAAATTAAACAATCCTTACTATCAATGTCAAAAATTTCACCCTGAACAACATTATCTTTGGTATTTTCAGAAAGTTCATCTTTTAAAATATTCCAGGCGCCGATGTCGGACCAACCAAGATCGGCCGAAAGAACAACCATTTCTTTAGGATCAACCTTTTCAAAAATGGCATAGTCAACCGAGACTTTTTCAAAGTTTGGGTAAATTTGTCTAACAATTTCATCCTGATTATCCTTTCCCCAAGCTTCTTGTATTTTAACTAATCCTTTGTAAACTTTTGGTGCGAATTTCTTATATAGTGCGAGCATTTTTTGAGCTCGCCAAACCTTGTAACCTGCATGCCAAAGATATTCCCAACCGGCCGTAAATTTCTTGGCAGTTTTGATATCCGGTTTTTCTATCTGCCGGATATATTCAAAAATCGCAAGACTATTTATTTTCTTGATCATCTTTCCAACCTGAATATAACCAACGTGAATGTTTGGGTAGGTTGGCCGTACGTCAATAGAGACGATTTTTGAGGAACTTTTGACGAATTCATAAGCCGATTTTAAAGCATTAATGAATTGTTCATCATTTTTTACCAAGTGATCTGCTGCCCAGAGTGAAGCAACGATTGGGTTGTCGAACTTTTTATCAAGAACGGCGGCAGCATAGCCGACGGCAGCCAAAGTGTCGCGCATTTCGGGCTCAATAATCACATTTTCCAGGGGTAAATCCGGCTCTTGCTGGACAACCAAACCAACATACTCCCTACCCGTAATCACATAAACATCTTTTATTGGGAAACCCTTCTTTATTCTTCTTAAAGCCTGTTGAAACATCGATTCGCTTCCGACAAGGGGCTGAAATTGTTTTGGTTTACTGCGGCGGCTAGCCGGCCACATCCTGGTACCCGCCCCACCACAAAAAAGGGCAATTTTAAGATCGTTATGATTTTGAGGCATAATTTTCTACTTTATTTTTTAATTCCTTGACAAAATTTATCCTTGAAAATCTTTGCGCGTTTCTTCTGCATGCCTGCACACTCCATTTTAACCTAGGTAGGGTTTGGATTGCATCTTTAAGCACCTCTTTGGACTGATTTTTAAAAAGTATACCCGTTTTATCCTGAAGTACAATTTCACAGACTCCTCCTTTTGCGTAAGCAATGACCGGCCGTCCGCAGGCTTGAGCTTCAAGTGCACAAATGCCAAAGTCTTCTTCCTGAGTAACCACAAGCGCCTGACAATTTTGATAAAGCTGGCGGAGCTGCTCTTTTGAGACCTTACCAAAAAACTCGATTTGACTTCCGGAAACTATTTTTTTAAGTCTTCCCTTATCTGGTCCGATACCGACAATCTTAAGACTTACTCCTAAATCAATTGCTGCCTCAATCGCATAATCAATTTTTTTCCACTTGACTAAACGGCTAACTATCAGAAAATAATTCTGGCTTTTTAGTTTCCAGTTGTGGATTTTGGCGGGCTTAAAAAAAATAAGGTCAGCAAAAGGGTGAACTACTTGGCTATCAATTCCATAAATTTTGGCAACTGACTTTCTTACGTTCTGAGAATTGGCAATGTAGCGGTCAACTCTTGAGGCAGCAACTTTATCCCATCTTTTGAGCCAATTGATTATGGGTCTGAGTAAAATTCTGAAAGGTAATTGTAGATAGTCCTTTTGGATTTTTTCATCCCATAGAAATCGGGGAATACTATTGATGTAGCAAACGTGGATGGTTTTGGGTTTGGTGAGTATTGATTTGGCAAATCTAGTGGTTGAAGAAATAACTAAATCAAATTCGTCGAAATTAAAACTTTCAAAGGCAAGCGGATAGAGAGGTAAAAGTAATTTATGAAATCTTGCGGCAAATGGAATTTTTTGCATAAATGAGGATCGAACCCTAGTTCGATTGATGACACTCGGGAGTTTATCCCAATTGACCAAGGAAGTGTAAATCGGCGCATCAGGCCAAATTGAAGCGATGGTAGCAAAAAGGCTTTCCGCTCCCCCAGCTTGGACGAAATCATCGTGTACTAATGCAACGCGCATGAGAAGATTATAACAATCTAGGGCATTATTGTTCGAGTGGAGTTGAGAACTCCCACATTACTACAATGATACGTATTATTGTAGTGAAATGAAAAAATTGGGTGCGATGTTGAAGTTAGAAGTAAACTTGAGGCTAAAAATTAGACTTGGGTAAAATTGTCAGTTTAGGAATTTAGGCACGGGGAAATTTTGAAATTATCCTGTAGTTCTCTTTTCACGCTCCCCTATTCTACTTGTTCCAAGTTAACTCTGGGGGCTTGCAACTCGCATTTTCTGCATGGTTGCTAAAAGTTCTTGGACTTCTTCTATTGGTGGATTGTCTTTGGAATTATCAATGATGAGCTGCCCAAGTGCTTCATACTGATCAAGATGAGTCGTGAAAGCACCCAAAAGTTCTCCATTATTTTTTTCTACTCCAAAATCTCCAAAGGGTGTGTATAAATTGGCACCCATAAGAGTCTCGCTATCTAGTTCTTCGACTGGTGAAAAACTATCAATTTCTCTTTCTCTTGGAGCTTGATCATCCTCAACCATGTATTCGAGCTTAATGGAAGTTCTCTGATTGGGACGAACCTCTGGCGAGTGTCTTAAACGATCTATCAAGTCTTGAGCTCTAGAAAAATAAACATTTGGGGAAGTTGATAGACGCATCCAGTAGGCACCGAAAAAATCTTTTGGGTGATTGAGCCAGGCGACAACCGCAGGGCTGCCATCAACTTCTAGTGTCCACGAAAGTAAGGTGGATTGGTGCTCTTTGGGAAGAGGTTTATTGATAGGTTGTGGCTCGCTTGGAACTATTCTCCAAGTTGGACGTCTCTCAGACATATAAAAAACTGCTTCACGGGCAGTTTGGAAATTATTATATCAGATTCCTAAATGGAAAGTCATCTTTCTATATTGACATCAAAAATTGGTCGGTGTAGTATGTCAAAAGTCCTATCAGTACACTCCAAAGTAAAAACCTAATAGAACGAAATCATCATGTACAAGGGCTACTTTAGGTTGAGAAGAGAGCTTATTTTCGATGCGAAAAAAGGACATACTAAAGAAGTTCGAGGAATTCTTCCAAACTTAAATTTGCCTCTTTAATAATCCCTGAAAGTAAGCCTTTCTTAAGTGTTCTTGTATGAATTGGAACAGAAACTATTCTTTTGGTTTGAGGATGCCACAAGATAAGATGACTTCCTGTTTGTTTTGCTTTTACAAAACCAGCCTGTTTTAATGCCTTAACTACTCTGCTCGGCATAACAATAGGGAGCTTAGGCATTTTTAAAGACTTGGCTGGAAAACTTCTACTTTCGAGATAACTACTTCTTCTGATTCTTTGGGGAGTTTTTCTCCTTTTTCTTTAAGGACGGCAAGATAACCAGAAATTGCATCTTTGATCATTCTAACTGCTTGTTCAAAGGTATCGCCTTGACTCATACAGCCCGGCAAAGCAGGTACAGATGCAACATAGCCACCTTCTTCTGAGGGTTCAAAAACTACTGTATATTTTAAGACTTTTCTAACTCTTTGTTTTTTCATCAAGTGAATTATATCAGTAGATTGCCTCAGCTACAAGCTGATGGCGCTCCTCTGATATATCAGGAAGCTCAGTTCGATATAGTCGAACTAGCAGGGCTGATATACTACTTTTTTGAAAGATTTTATTAGATTATTCACAAAGAATAGGGTTAATAAAAGTTTTTATCTAAAATGAATACCGGTATCTTCATATTTATCAAAAGGTATTGCAATCTCTTCAGGAGTTAATTCGTAACGCTCAACTTTATAATCATTAGGATAAGTAACTGTTTTATTGGATTCTCCGCTAATTTTAATTGAATTTGCTACCCAATATTGGCTTTTCATATATTTAGCATATGGATCATTTATTGGAGGAGGAGCACTTATAACATAGGTTATGGGCATTTTCTGAAAATAACTAGCCTTCCTATTGGGATGGATTTTCTGCCCATAGATCATCGCATATTTAAGTGAATAACCTAATTTATCGGGTGAATAAATAAAATAACCAAATTCTTGATCTTGATTGTTATACACATCTTCTGAAATCTTATTAAATATTTTCCACGAATTCATACTTCTACCAATGTCATTATTAGCTTCACGTAAGTATTTTATTCCGGAAAATAAATTAAATAAAATTATTAAGATAAAAATCGGAACAGTAATTTTTTGATATTTTGAACTTATAAGAGAAGAAGATACCATTAGGACAATCGGAATAAAAGGTAAAAAATGTTGTACAAGCAAATAATATCGACTTGAAAGACTTATTAGAAAATAACCTAAGTAAAAATATAAAAAAATTAAATAAAGATAACGATATCTGCTCTTATTAAGAATTTTAAATAAAATAATGAATAAGGAAATTGCAAAAAGGGTGTTTAAAAGGGTAAATTCTCGAATTAATGGAGTTCCAGATGTAAATATATAATCTAATCTGTTTTTGAATATATTAACAATACCATAATAATGTTCACTTGGTGATCCTTTGATATAAGCAATGAGGTTCTTAATTTGGAAAAAATTGTGTCGAATGTCGAACATTATATATGTTGATAAGGGGAGAAAAATCAGTAAAAACGCAATAGATTGTTTTAATCTATGTTTTTTAATTTGCTTATAAACAATATATGCAAATGAAAGTAAAATAAAAGGACCTCCAGTTGCAATTTCCAATTGTATAAGGATTCCAGCTAATATTATATGAGCCATAAGATAAGTAATTTTGAAAGTATTTATATATTGCCAAAATGTATAAAAGAAAAACGGCATAATGACAAAAGCAGCATTATGATGGGTAAATTCTTTTCCCCAAGGTATCAAATATGATGAAGCTAAAGTAATGAATAAAAATGCAGTCTTTGAGTTAAATAATCTTTTAGCTATTTGAAACCCAGAGATATAGAAGAAAACAATCAAAAAAATCCAAAACCAACCAACTGCAAGAGGATTGCCGTTACTCAAATAATATACTGGGAAGTTTAAATAAAGCCATAGTGGGCCATGAAAAATTCCAGCCGCACCAGATCTTGCACCAATTAGCACCAATTTCTTTTGCTGAACTTCTTCAAATAGCAGAAAATCTCGGCCAATATCCGTATGAAAGTTAAGGTCTCCATGCAAAATATACCAAGAAGTTAAAAGAAGGTTAAAAATAATTAAACCCAAAAAAATAGTTTTAATTAATGGGTTAAGTGAAAAATTGGAATATTTTTTGTATTGCGAAAAATGGTTTAGAAGACGAAAGATTCGATTGCTTTTACGTCCCATATCTTCACTATTTTAACATGGCTAAATCAAGCTTGAACAAAAAACCTAGTAGATCAAAGTCATCATGAACAAGGGCTACTTTCATATTTCAAAGCATTTGTTTATAGACCTTCAAGGTTTCTTTGGCCATTTTAAGCCAAGAGTATTTTTTAACCTGTTCCAATCCCCTTTTTACCAGGTCGGACCTCGTAGTTTTATTGCCCAAAACTTGTTCAATTTTTACAGCTATATCCTTTGGATTGTCTGGATCAAAATATAATGCAGCGTTGCTATAGACTTCTTTCAAGGTTGGAATATTAGCAGCAACAACTGGAACGCTAGCGGCCATTGCATTTAAACCTGGGATTCCAAAACCCTCTGAAAGTGAGGGGGAAACATAGGCTTCAGCAGATCTTAAAATTACCGCAAGTTCTTGTGCAGGAATATAGCCAGTCGAAATAACTTGTTTCTCTAATCCTTGCTCTTTGATCTTATCTTTTAGGCGTTTCCAAAAAACATCGCGAGGGCAAACGATCATTAAATGCAAGTTGTCGGTTAACGGTTCACGGTTCACGGATTTTTTACTGTGAACCTGCCTTGCCGGCAGGCAGGCTGCGAACTGTGAACTGTGAACTAGAATCTTGAAAGCTTGCAAGAGTTTCTCAAGATTCTTATGCGGATAAGCATTCCCGACATAAATAATATAAGGCGTTTTGATATTATTTTTTTTTAATAAATTTGGAATTTGGAGTTTCCCGACCTCGTCTCGACTCGGTCGAGGACGGGTGGAGTTTGGAGTTTTATAGAAGTATTCTTCTTCCGCAGCTTCATAAGTGACTGCAATATGGGTAGGAGCAACTTTGAAAGTTTTAATAATTTCATTCTTGATAAAATTAGATGGTGTCAGAATTCTTTGGGAATTTTTGATGGTATGTCTAATTATGTAACGATAGGCAAATCTTTTAAGCTTAAAAATAAGAAAATTACGAGTAGTTGCCGATTCTTGAGTAAATTGGTGGTGGATTAAATCATGAATAGTTACGATAAATTTACTCCTGTAAAAAATTGGCACGTTGAAATGGGGGACATGTAAAAGATCTAGATTTTGACTTGCAAAAATTTTTGGTAATTTGATTTGTTCGGCAATGGAATACCAAGGGACATCTGCTAAAATTTTTGTGAAATTTTTAGATTTTAACTTCAACCAATCCCAATTGGATCGGCGCAAAAAAATTATATAATGATTTTTGGAATCAATTTTTGCAAGATTCTCGATAAGTTTTTCGGTATATTTGCCAAGACCTGTTCCTTCTGGCCCAATAAACCTAGCATCAATTCCAATCTTCATATTAAGCTTTCAAAAGCCGGATTTGTCCAAGTAATTTGATGCCAAAAATAACCAGCCAGGTGATTAGGAATGGATACTTGTTTAAATAGTGTTTTTTGTAAAAAAGCTCCATCGCCCGGGTTGACTCTTTTAAGGCCTTCTTTTTTGACTCCCTAGTGGCGGCAGATAAGTGTTTTGAGGATGGTTTCATACCAGAAGCTGCCCCTTTATAATGAATTATCTTGGTGATTGGCGTGTAGACAATTTTATATCCAGCTTCTTTGAACCGCCAACACCAATCGAGATCCTCGCCGTAAAAGAAAAAGTCTTCATCAAAATAGCCAACTTTTTTAATTGCCGATTGTCGCACCATCATGAAAGCACCAACGCATGAATCTATCTCATGCTCCGAATTTTGGGGCAAATAACCCATATAATATTGGTCAAATATTTTTGAGTCTTTAAATATCTTAGAAAGATTTGAAAAATGACAAAAGGCTCGCCAAGGGGTCGGGAAATGACGACGACAATCTCTATCTAAACTTCCATTAGCAAGTTCTACTCTGCAGGTAGAAACCGCTATGTCTTGATGTTTATCCATAAAATGGATCATCTCCTTTAAAGTATTTGGCATCAAGCGGGTGTCTGGATTAAGAATTAAGACATATTTGCCTTTTGCTTTTTTAAGAGCCTGATTGTTGGCTTTAGAAAAACCGAGGTTTACTTTATTGGCAATTAGCTTAACTTGCGGATAATCTTTTCTAATCATCGTAGTTGTGCCATCAGAAGAATTATTGTCGACAACGAATATTTCAGTATTGATATCTTGCCTGTCGGCAGACAGGTTTCTTACGGCGTCTTTTATGGAACTGAGGCAGTCTGTAAGTAGTTGCTTTGTGTTGAAAGAAACAATAATGATAGATAAATCCATAATCTAATGGCCTCCTACTTCTTTGTAAACACGATCAAGCTTGTCGGAAATTTTTTCCCAACTATACTTTCTGCTAACAAGCTGATAGGCAGCATCTGCTAAGTTTTGTCCAACTTTTGGATTTTTTAAAACTTCTAAAGTCTTTTCTGCTAAATCGTCGGCTGTTTGGGCAATAAAAGCTTCTTTACCATTTCTAATATTTATTCCTTCAACGGCGAGTCTTGTGCCAACAATTGGTGTTTTAGTAGCCATTGCTTCTAAGATTTTGTACTTTGTACCGCGCCCGTTGCGTATCGGTGCGAGTAAAACATCACTTGCACCATAAGCAAGTCTGATATCTTCAACTCCCCCATCAACGCGGACATCCAAAGATGCAAATTTAAGAATATCCGGAGGTGGATTTCTGCCTACGATCCAAAGTTTGGCTTTTTTGATTCGATTTTTAATTCTTGGCCAAATCTCATCAACTAAAAATTTAGTAGCATCTCTGTTTGGCAACCATTTAAACTGACCGACAAAAAGAACTGTTGGTTTTTGGGTTTTTTGTTTTTTGGTTTTGGCGAAATAATCGATATCAACTCCATTTGCGATCACATCAACTTTGAGTTTTGGCGCAAGACTTTGAATAAACTTACGATCCTCACCAGACATTGCAGCCAGTCTTTTGGCGCGCTTCCAGTAATATCTTTCCCACCATTTAATTTTGACAACATCCAAAAGTAAAAACGGCTTGAGAAAAAAAGCCCAAATTGGTAAACCTTCTACAAACCTCTGGTAAACTAAGTATTCAATTACCTGTTCGACCAAAAAAATCGGAATTTTGGTTTGGGGAATATTTGGCATAACATAAAAAGTTTCGGCGTGAATTAGATCATAATTCTCTGTTTTTAACTCTTGCTTGATTTGATTTCTGACACTAATATCGAAATAAATACTAACCAAAAAAGGGAAAGGGGTTATTCCGGAAAGCAAAATATTTAAGGGTGACCAAGCTTTTCTTCGTTTAAAAATGATTATCTTGTAGCAATACGGTTTAAGTTCATTTAAGTATTTCCTCTCTGTATCATCACGGATAAATGAGGCCAAGGTGATTTGATGTTTTGGGGCAAGATTTTTAAGTAAATTGTAAGTTCTGATCTGCCCACCCGAAACTAAGGGGTAAGGGAGATATGGAGTAATCATCAATATTTTCATTTGAAATTTGAAATTTGAAATTTGAAATTTGAAATTACTTCCCTATGCATTCCTTAAACATTTCGACAATTACATAATCGGCGGTTTGTTCAATCACTTTGCAATGACGGGCTAGATTTTGAATTCCTGGATCTGCGACATCAACAGAAACTAAATATTTGGTTCCTTGATCTATGAATTCTTCCAGCGGCCTATCAACAATCGGGTAGCCGTGACGATTTGTCTGATAAAGAAAGGCTGCATCACCGTTGTATGGTGCAATAACTGTGGCATTTTTGGGAAGAAGCCTGTCAACAGCACGACCTGCTGTAACTATTTGGGGTTTGTTAATCCAGTAAAAACCGCGTACTTCAAACGCGCCAAAAGCAAATGTTAGGATTATCAAGACAACAGCAATTAGAGGGTTGATAAGTTTATTAAAAAATTGTGCCGGTAGATTAAAAAGTGTTTTGGTCCCGATGGCCATAAAAACGGCAGCGACTGGAATAAAGGGTATTTGATAATAATCATGACGGACATTGCCAGATGCAAAAACTGTAAAATAAATTGCAACAGAGGCAAGCCAACTCCAGTAAAATAATTTTTCTTTTTGAGGTTTTTTTAAAATTCCTATAATGAAAAGTGAGAAGCCACCAACTGTTAAGATCAATTTTCCCATGCGTTCGGCGATTAGCCATCGGAAAAAAGCGCCTTTGAAGCGAATATTGCCGTCGTTGAGTAAAAATTGCCAGTTTGGAATACCTTGAGGGAACTGAGTCATCCAAATACGCCAGGCGACAAAAGGCATTACGGAGAATAGTCCAAAGAGCCACAGTTTGTAATTTTTAAGCATCAAGATTCCATATCTGTCGAAAGCTAAATACAAAATAGGTAAGAAGAAAAAGAGCGCAATTGGCCAGGTAAGAATTGCCAAGTTGGCAAAAAGTATGGATAAGATAAACCAAGTCAATTTCTGACTCTCAAGCCATTTGACGAACGAAAAATAAAGACAAATAATGCCAAAGACCATTAAGGATCCCGGTAAAATTGTCGAAGAATAAAAAATGTTATAAGGGAGAAATGCAAAGAAGAAAGAAGCCAGTAGGGCTGTCTGCCATCCGGAAAAATGTTTGACTAAAAAAAATAGAAGAAGAGTCGAACCAAGAGTGATGATGACAGTTACCAGACGAGCATAGGTAACATTAATACTTGTAACTGACCAAACGGCAGCAACTAGCGAGTTATAAATAGGAAATTCGACAAAACGATAGCGGTTGGGATTATCAAGCCCATTGGCTTGCGTTGACATATCATCATATTTGGGAATAAATGGATTAAAACCTTCTTTAATAAAGTTTCTGGCAACGGCAGCGGTATCTGCTTGCCTCCAGGAATGCCAGTCGGCGAGAGGTCTTTGGATTTTATAAAGACGAACGGCAAAAGCAAGGACTAAAATTGCGCTCAAGACAAGAAATTCTAGTTTTCTCATTTAGTCTCTTTTGAGGTTTTGGCAAGTTTAATTGTGGCAAACAGGATCGCTACCATAATCCAAAAAGTATAGGCGACTTTGGAGGCTTCAAAAACGTCGATGTATAAAGAATTAATAAGAAGACCAATGGTTGCAGCGACCAAAGCGGCCACTAAGGTTGCAAAAAAGGGGTCAATAATCTTTTTGAAATTATGGAGAGCATACCAAAGAATAAATCCAATTGTTCCAAAAAAAGCCAAAAAGCCCAAAAGACCAGTTTCACCTAGGGCTCTCAGAAAATCATTGTCTGTTGACTCGGCCTCAGTAAAATCTTCGATATTCTTTTTCGTTAGCGTTGAATAACCAGAGCCTAAAAGCGGATTTCTGGTAAATCCTTTAATTGCTTGTGGCCAAGTATAATCGAGTCTGATTCCAGTCGAAAGGTCATACTGGACTGCAGTTTGCGAGTAAATTCTTGGCTTTGCTGCCATAGATGCGGGTAGACCACTAGCAGTACCAAATTCTGAAATATTTTCGTAGACATCAGAAGGCGTCGTTGTTTGGACTCCAGTTGTCGGTTTCTCAGTTGATGGTGGAGTGTCAGATTTGGAACCAACCACGTCTAAATAAGCAACCCCACTACCTTTTGGCGGTTCTTTTTTGAAGGGCTTTAAAAACATAGAGGTTTTAAAGCTGTCTAGTTTTAAAACATGAGCGAATCTGTCGGAAAGATCACCAAAAGAAAGCATTATCGACAACGAGACGGCAATTACTATTAACCATCGAGAGAAACTCCATAACCAGCCTTTTTTAGAGATAAGGATGCCAAAAACGATAGTAATAGATACTAAATAAGCTAAGAATGAAGTCCTGGAAACTGTTAAGATCAATAGCCAAAAACCGGCAAGGCTAATTACTAAAAAGAATATTTTTTGAAGCCAATTTTTAACTATCATGGCCAGAGGAATAAAAAGGGTCAAGGCTATCATTAAATAAGCTGCTAAATCGTAATGGCCGCCGAAGGTCGAAAGTACGCGGGCATGCTCAGTAAGGTAAAGTTTAATTCCCTTAGAAAACTCACGATTCATTGTTGAAAAGGCCGGCCAGTAGAGATACTTTTGACCGAAGCCGTAAATTGAAACAGCCAAGAGGACAACTGCAGCTGTATAGATATATTTCTTGATTTGAGCAAGCGATTTAATCGAAGAAAAGAAAACAAAAAAGACTGAAAAATATTCGATTCTCCTTGCCCAGTTTAAGAAGAGTTTTTCGATGTGAATTGAGCTTAAGGGAACGGTTTTGGTAATAAAAATTGCCGCCAGTGAGGAAATAAATCCAATGACAATGTAGACTATCAGAGGAATTACTAAAGGATTTCCTCTAAGTGTTACCTTTTTTCTAATTAACCAAATAAGCCATACTGCAAAAGCAAAACCTACCAAGAGATCATCAAGCCTTAATCTAACCAGATAGCCAGGGATAAGATCCGCAATTGGAATTTTGGGGTAAAGTGGAATGAAGATGAGTAGAGCAAAAGAGAGGTATTCCAAAATATGATCATCAAGCCACTTTAAAAGCTTCGACATATGATTTTATAAGCTCCTTTCTGCCTGCCTGCCGGCAGGCAAGGCCTAAAAGGCCAAAGATTGCAATTCGTTTTAATGCTCCTATTTTAAGGAAGATACGAGCAATTTGCAAAGATAATCCACTCTTATATTTCTTGTAAAAATAGACAATTGCTTTATACTCTCCAATAAAAGCGGAGGTGGAAATTTGCTGACTTGAACCTCTGCCAATGTGAATGATTTTTGTTGCAGGAGTGAAGTAGATTTCAAATCCTGCTTTTTTAATACGGTAGCACCATTCGACTTCCTCTCCGTACATAAAAATCTTTTCATCTAAGGATCCGACCCTCCTGATAACATTTCTAGGCACCAAAATTGCTGCGGCTGTTACCCAAGCCACTTCGCGATCTTTCCGATAAAAATTGTCATGATCAACATGATATGGTTTAAGCAAAGTTCCGCCCGGAAGATCATCAATAAAACTCATCCAGAAAAAAACTTGAGGAAGATGAGGAAAGAATCCTACGGATTGTTGAATGGATCGGTCTTCATTCAAAAGCAAAGGTCCAAGTGCACCTAAATTTGGCAAATTTTGAGCTTGCCTGACTAATTTTTCTAATGAATTTTCTATCAAATAGGTGTCTGAATTTAAAAGGAAGATATATTTACCTTTGGCAATCTTTATTCCTTGATTGTTAGCTTTAGTGAAGCCCAAATTGCGCTTATTGAGTATCAATTTTACTTGAGGAAATTTTTCCTTCACCCTATTCTGGCTTCCATCTGTTGATCCATTGTCGACAACAATAACCTCGAAACTGATGTCTTTAGTAAATTTGTAGATGGATGAAAGGCAACTTTCAAGAAGCTTTTTGGTATTCCAATTAATAATAATTACTGAAAGGTTCATTATTTTCATTTAAAGTAATTTATTGCATATTGATAGGAAGTTGCAAAGAAAACACCAAGGAAGATTAAAATTGAAGCAGCGACTAAATTAAAAGTTAATCTTTCATTAAAGAAAATAATGCCTGTAAATGCCGCAATAATTGGCGTAGTGTAAAGAATTAATGAGGAAATGAAGGCTGAAGTGTGTTTAATAACCCATTGGTAGAGCCCAAAGAACAAAACAGAGTTAAAAAAAGCAATGGATAGCAGACTTAAAATCCCACCAGTTGTAATATTTGTCAGAATTAAACCTCTACTCTTTAGTTCAATCGGAATTATTAGCGAGGCAAAAAGAGTAGTTAACAGAAAATTATAGAAAGTAATCGTTAAGGGAGTATAAACTTGGCTAATCTTTCTTGAAACTATCGTGTAAAGTGACCAGCTCAATAAGCCAAGAATAATTAAAACATTACCCAGAGGTGTTCCAAAAGATAACAAATCTTGTGATTTTGCTGATCCATAAATAAGGATAGACATCCCAAACAAAGTCAACATTAACCCAAAAATCTGACTCAAAGAAAGCTTTTCTTTCAAGAACAAAAAACCCAAAAATGCAACAATTAAAGATGTCGGTACATAAAGGACTTGAGACATAATGACACTAGTATGCTGAACGCCTGTGGCAAAGAAAAGCCAATTGAGGGCAAACAAAAAATTGGCCACAATTAGATATTTCTTATCGTTGGAAAGTCTAAGTTCTGATTTTTGCAAATAGATAAATGGCAGGGTGAATAAGGTTGCCAAAAATGCTCGCAGAGCGACTAAAACTACTGGTGGAAACTGATTTACGGTAAATTTTACTAACGCTGCATTTGAACCGCCAATTATGGAGGCTAATAAAAAAACAAGTAGTGTCATTGAAATAGCCTGGCGCGGCCGAGTTTGTAATGGGGATTTTTGTTTTTGCGCTCACCGATGACTTTTGCGGGAACGCCACCAACAATTGCAAATTCATCCACGTCACTAGTAACTACGGCTCCGGCTCCGATAATAGCTCCTTTTCCGATTTTGACACCAGGCAAAATAGTTACCCTTGGTCCAATAAAAACGTAATCCCCTATTTCAACTTCGCCATAAATTGGATCGAATCCTTCGGAGTTGATATCGTGCTCTGAGTTGTAAATTAAAACCTGTGAGGCGATATCAACATGATTGCCAATTTTAAGTGGTGCTCGACCATCCAAAAAGGCATGGTCACCAACAATTGATCCTTGCCCGATTTTGACTCCAGCTGGGTAGAAGAACCTGACTCCCATGTGAATGAATGAATGCTTGCCGATTTTGACGCCCGCTATCCTCAAATAGAGGTTTCTGACCGAATGGAAAGGAATTGTCGAAGAGATAATATTTAAAAGTAAAAGTTCAAAATCCAGAAGAATGTGACGAATTCTGATAATGACCTTGGTGATGACTTCTGTGGTAGCCAATTCCCTATCCATCCGATCTTTCATAATAAATGGATCCTTCTATTTAATTTTACTATAATTTTACTATATAGAGGGGTTTTCTTGAATATAACTCCAATTACTTAAATTTGAGGGATTAGTTTGAGGCAATTTTTTCGAGAACCTGTAATGTTTCTTTGGCACATTTTTCCCAAGAGAAGCGTTTAATGTTCTCAAAACCTTTTTCGACGAGGTCAGACCTGGTTTGATTATTAGTCAGAACATTTTTAATCCCGCTTGCTATAGAATCTGCACTGTTTGGATCAATCAAGATACCGCTATCCCCTACTATTTCTGGTAACGAAGATGCATTAGAAACGACTACGGGAACTCCACATGCTTGAGCCTCAATAACCGGAAGACCGAAGCCTTCCCAAAGAGAAGGTAGGATGTACGCTTGGGCTCCTGAGATTAAAGCCGGCAAATCAACATCTGGTACATAATCGGTGAAGATTACAGAATCTTGTAATTTAAGCATTTTGACTTTTTCAAAAATTTGGTCATACATCCAGCCTTTTTTACCGACGATCACTAAGTTCATAGTTCGTAGTTCATAGTTCATAGTTTGAGAATTCGAGCTTCTATGAACTAAACTCGAGAATGCTTCTAAAAGCCGCTCGAGATTTTTACGGGGTTGAAGAGTTCCTACAAAAATTATGTATCCCTCTTTTATCTTATATTTCGACTTTACACTTTCGACTTTTGATTTTGGCTGAGGTTCAAAACGATTTTCATCATAACCCTCATAAGTAACAGTAATTTTTGAGGGACTTACATGATAGTTTTTAACAATATCATCTTTAGTAGTCTGTGAAACAGCGATAATGTGGGCAGCGTTTTTGACTGAGTATTTTGTCCAATTAGTGAGCTGATAAAGATCATTCTTTTTAAACATTTCCGGATAACGTAAATATGAAAGATCATGAATTGTTACTACATAAGGAACTTTTGAAAACCTGGGGCCATAGTGGGTCATAGAAAAAAAGACGTCTGGTTTTTGACCCGCCGAATGGCGAGACAGGCTAAAAGTAAGACTGATGGGTAGAGCAAATTGAGTCCAGAGTCTTTTGGGGCCAAAAACCTTATATTTGAAATTTACTGATTCTTTTGGAAGATCGAATAGAGGTTTATCTTTTAGATAAACCAAGAAGTGATATTTTTCGCTTTTGGCAAATTGATGAAGTAATTCGAAGGCGTACTGACCAGAACCGACGCGGTGCTTGACGTTAGCCTCATTGCCATCAATACCAATGACCATAGTAAGTGGTTTGTAGTGGGTAGTTTGTAGTCTTTGATTTTTTCTATGAACTATTATCTACCAACTATGAACTTTGTTTAGCCACCTCCTCATAGACTTGTAAGGTTTCTTTGGCTGTTTTAGTCCATGAATATTTTCTGGCGCGATCTAGGCTTGCTCTAACTAATTTTTGATAATTTTCCAAATTGAGGTCTAGAATCATTTTGATCGCCTGAGTCATTTGTTTTTCACTTCTTGGATCAATCAAAATTGCCGCATCCTTGGCAATCTCTGCCATCGAGGAATTATTAGAAGTAATCACTGGCGCACCACAGGCCATTGTCTCCAATATCGGTAGTCCAAATCCTTCATATAAAGAAGGATATATAAAGACTCGACAACCGCTGTAAAGTGCCGTTAAATCTTCTTTTGGAATATAATTTGTCCAGATAACATTTTCCCCAAAATGGAATCCTGGTCCCCAACCATGTTTCCCTGTTAAAACTAAGCTTACATTCGGTCGGTCTTTTTGGATTTTGTCAAAAACATCTAAAAGTTTTTGAATATTCTTCCGCGGTTCCTGAGTAGCTACTGAAAAGATGTAAGGTTTTTTAATTTTATATTTCTCCAAAATTTCTTTAACCTTTTCGTCATCACGAGGTTTAAACATTGACGAAGCAGCAAGATAAACAACAGTTATTTTTTCTTTGGAAATTTCCAAGAATTTGACTAAGTCCTCTTTGGTAGCTTCGGAATCGGCAATGATCGCATCCACTTCTTTTTTAACATAAGAGAGTCTTCTTTTTTGATTGGCAATAATTTTTGGATGAATTGAAGAGGGAAAAAGATAAACAACTAAATCATGAACAGTTGTTACTTTTTTGGTATTTTCTGATTTAACTGGAGGTTGTGTCCAATCCGATGAATGAAATATGTCAACTTCACCAATAAATTTTTCAATGGGCCAAATGTGTAATCTATTCCAAAGAAAACCCAAAAGACATGGTGGGTAAAAAGCAATTTTGAACTGGACATTTTTGTATTGGGAAAGTTGATCTCTGAAGTCTCTCAATTTTTTATTGAGTCTTAAGGAAGAGCCAAAAAGAATATATTGATTTTTGTGGTCTATTTTTAGGAGTGCTTCAACCAGCTGTTTTGTATAATTGGAAACTCCTGTCCCATAAACGATTTGAGAGATATCAATCCCTATTCTCATGAAGCCAATTCTATCATAAAGACTCTCCGGTAACAGTTTCCAAAGTTAGCAAGTCTAAGAATCGGTAAAAGCAGCAAATATCCTTTCATATAAAGATAATAGAGGTATTTATTTTTGGAAATCCATGTTCTCATTAAAATGTTTCTTACAAATAAGTTGAGACTCGGAAATGAAGTGACTTTAATTTTTTTATCCAGTTGCCTTGATGATTTATCGACATTAACTAAAATCTCATCAGTTGAAGGTAAGCCATTTTTTAGATGTTGGACAAAATATTGATTCTTACTTTGAAAAACTTTTTGCCAATAACTATCAAGTTCTCTGTCTTGCCTTTCGGAAAGTTTGCCTGTAGGAACGACTATAATTACTAATCTTTTGGCTATCCGTAACATTTCATAAATTGCTTTTGCGCGCTGGTCTTTCCCTAAATGTTCGAGTACATCGACGGCGATAGCCACATCATAAGAATTTCTGTGAAACGGCAACTTTTCGGCGCTGCCTTTGATTTTATTTAATAATTTCGTCTGAGGACCGGAAAAATCGACATCGAGTCCGTCAACTGACCTTTTGAGATAAGGGGTTATTCCTAACGAACCTGAACCGATTTCAAGAATTTTGGCATCAGTTAATTTTACTCTTTTAATGATTGAAACTACAGGTAAATAGCGAAGAGCTGCTTCTGGATGTTGACGATAGAAAAATCGGTCAAAAAACCTTTTGGTTAATTTTTGGATATTTAGATCCATAAGTTGTCCATTTAAAGTCTTTTCTCAAATACGTAGATAAAACCAACGCCTTCAAAATCCTCCATTTTGGTATTGGTAAAACCCTCTTTGGTAAGTTCTTGGAAAACCAGTCCTTGAGGATCGGTGATTGGCGCAAGGTATTGAAAAAGAAAGATTTTATCTGCGTCAGATGTGAGTAGTTTAAGTTTCTGCTCGTCGAGAGCTCCCGCTGCTTTAACCTTATTATCATTGTAATAATCAAAAGGACCGACAGTGTACTGCGATTCAAAAAGAACGATTGTTTTAGGGGTCGAATTAGTATGAACGAAACTTGTAGCAGCTCTCCAATTTTCTCTATGAAACTTAGGATTTAAGTAATAAAAGCTTACTGAAGTTAAATTAATAGCTAAGGCTAAAACTAAAAGGGATCTTACTAATGGGACCCAATTGATAGTGTTTATGGCACTTGCCCAAATTAAATAAAAAGCCCCAAGAATAAAAATAAATCTAAAGTAGGCAAAAATTGGCACGAAAAAGCTTAAGGCAAAAGCCATAATTATCGGACCAAAAAACCAAAGCCATAAAAAACTTCTTAGCTTAGAGATTCGAAAAAGCGAAAGTAAAAAAAGAAAAGCTACAAAAAGACCTGCTGGAGTAAACAATAAAGCATAGACTAAATTATTATCATTTGAAATTCGGCCAATTGTGAACTTGACAAATGTTATAAAAAAAATTTTGAAGCTTGGTGAGCCAACAACTTGAGCCCAAGCCGGAGAAGCTGCTGCTGCTGAAAGTCCTGTTTGAAATTGTTTAGGAAAAATAACTAGCCAAGGAATAATTGTAATAAATATAATTATAAAAGCAGGAATAAAGGCTCTAAGTGTCGAATGCCTAATTCTTTTTCTAAAAATTATTAAATAAAACAAGTAAATTGGTATCATCAAATATGGCAAGTAGTCGCTATAAAGCATTAAGGCCGTAGAAATGATGAAACCAGTCCAGAACCAAAGATTGTCTTTTTTAAGAATTGATATAAAAAAGTAAACTGAAAGGCTTATTAAAAAAGCGGCAAGCATGTACATTCGTGCCTCTTGTGAATAGTAAATATGAAGGGGAGCTGTTGCCAAAAGAGTAGCTGCAATTAGAGCAGTTTTGTTTTCGAAAAGTCTCCGGCCGATTAGATAGGTAACATAAACGGTAGCGACACCTAAGATCACGGAAGGAATGCGAACAGATATTTCGGAAGATCCAAATACTAAAATCCATCCCCTCAAAAGAACATGGAAGAGCGGAGGGTGAAAATCTCCCAAAGAATAATTGAAGATAAGAGATTTTAAATCAAGAGCGCGGGCAACATTGACATTGATAGCTTCATCTAACCAAAGACTTTGGTTGATAGTTATCAGTCTCAGAATTAGGGCAACAGCTAAAATAATTAAGATCATTTTCGCAAACAATTTGGACTCATTTAAACTTTCTTTCTCCAAAGAAAGATTTTATAACAGAAATCCGAATTGCGGTATCATAAATTAATTTAAAGGCTATAAATGATAGTTTATGATTAACAAGTGACTTGTAAACTCCAATTACCAGCGATATTGGTGGACTGTAAAAAATTAGTGATCGCAGACGACGAATAAGACTCCCTGAAATAAATTCGTTTTTGCCGATCCATCTTGCCTGCTTGAAAACTTCTTTAAGTGTAGAGGGATTTGCATGATAATAGAAGGCACTTGGGGCCATAGTTGATTTGACACCAAGTTTTTTGGACAAACTCCAGTCATCTGTATATTCTCCAGTGATATCAAAGCCGCCAACTTTGTCAAATTCTTTCTTTAAGATTGCACGGAAAACCGGTGCTTCGTTGGGATAATTGAGAGGTAACATCCGATCCTTGGGAACATTTCTATTAATATTCCAGCAAATTGACCAAGAGTTATCTTTATTTGAAACCATTTCATTTTTAGAAAAGGTACCAATAGTTTTAGCTTCAAGAATAGGTTGAATTAAATCCATAATGAAATTTTTATCAAAAGTCATGTCGGCATCCACAAAAACTAAAATTTTTCCATGAGCCTGCGAGGCACCAAGGTTTCTGGCAGGGCCTGGGCCCTTATGATTTTGTTTGACTAATTTAACATGAAATTTCTTGACTATTTGGCAAGTTTTATCGTTTGAACTATCATCGACAATAATAATTTCGATAGGTTTATAGGTTTGGTTTTTGAGGCTTTCAAGGCATTGACTTATATGTCTTTCTTCATTGTAGACCGGGATTATGGCAGTAACATATGGTTTAATTTGCTTCATCTATCCGGTAAATTTTAAAACTGGCGTTTGAAATAGCTGGGTAATGAGAAAGCAAGTAGTCATCAACTTCCTTGCCTGTATCGCGCCCTTCAATATAAACAATATATTGATAGTTTGAAATTACTTTCTGTAATTTTTCGATCGAATAGTCACTATAGTCAATATGGCGATCTGAGTAAAAATCCGTAAACACCCCAAAATGAGCACCAAACTGGCCTGAAAGGATAAGGATTTTATCTTCAAATTTAGTGTTTTTGTTCAGAACATTTCCTAGAATATAACCTTCTCTGTTGGCTGAAGTTTTAAAGAGTGCCTGAGTAAATTTTCCGACCAGCAATAATTGAAAGAATGGAACTAAAAACATAAATAAATAAAAATATTTAAAACCGGAGCTATTTTTTAATATTCCAAAAATTTCTCCGATAAGACTTGCTGAGGAAATAGCAATAAAAGGCGCCAAATATATCAGAAAGTAATCGTGGATAAAAGCCGCGTTTCTAAAAATTAAAGGATAGGAAATTCCCCATAAGAATAAAATTAAAACCAGTGATTTTTCTCTGGTTGCCTTTTTATTTATAAGTAAATACATATTCAAAAATAGCCAAGTAATTACTAAAACAATTGTTAACTTAGAGTAATAAGCATTGAGTAGGGTGATTTCTTGTTTAACAAACTGCGTCAAGGTGAATGAAAACATTTTACTTTGAGAGCCAAGATTTAACCTGAAGAGCGCAGCCCCAATAAGATCACCACCCGTGAAACTTTTAGAGATAATAAAGACATATACAAGAAATAATAGAAAGATCATAATCGGCAAGGAGATTAATACTACAGCTTTTCTTTTTTGTTTTTTTTCTGTAAATAGCAGACAAAAACCTAAAAACGGCGGCAAAAAAAAACTTCCCCAGATTGTCAGCAAAGAAAGTATGCTAAATGACAATAGCAGTAAATATTCAATATTTTTATTCGATTTAAGGTAGGCAAGAAAGTAATAAAAACCTGCGAGAGACAAAAAAATACCCTGAATATCAGGAAAAACACTTGTCGAGAAATAAAGGAACATTGCAGACGTAGCAAAAAATAACGAAGCGATATTCGCAATAGATTTTGAAAATAATTTCTGTGTAATTAAATAAATAAATATGAGTGCGCCTACCGAGAAAACAGCTGAGACAATTCTTGCTTGGGTGTGGCCAACCCCGAATAATAAAAAGACTAAAGATAGGATCCAAGTATGAAGAGGAACATTGTGGGTGTATCGTGAAGCATCTAACACGCTTATTGGGCCAGATCCTAAAATCAACCCAAGTTTAGTATCAGATGGCGAATACCTAATTAAATTTCTGGCAATACTTGCGAAAAATGCACCGTTGAAATCATGGTGTCCAATAAAAGGCTTTTGGATGTTACTTGAAATGATAATTGAAAAGAAAAAGATAATAAGAATTAAAAAATAATAATCCTTAATTTTGTTTAATATACTCATTGACTTTTTATTTCTAATTGAACATTTCAAAAATCAAGTTTTGATATTTAGAGGCGATTTTGTTCCAACTGAACCTAAGAGCTTGGGTGTATGGAATATTTCGATAATTTGTTGTTGCCGCTAGTATAAGATCTTTGGCATATTTGTCGATGTTTTCGGGGTTAGTAAGAATACCGGCAGAACCAATTATTTCTGCGCGCGAATTGTCATTTGTTGTAACTACAGGTAAGTTACAGGCCATTGCCTCAACATAAGAAATGCCAAACGCCTCAGTTTCGGAAGCAAGAGTAAATACACACCCCGCCCGATAATATGAAGGAATTTGTTCGTAAGGAATAACTAAACGTAAGTATCTTTTGCCTAAAAGTCTTTTACCGAGTGTATCTATGGTACCACGCAATTGGCCATCTCCGAGTACTAGAAGACTTAGAGTTTTTGTTTTGGTCACAGCTTTGATAGTTAAATCCACTCTCTTGTAAGGTACCAGTGCAGAGGCACAGATGACAATTGGTTTGGGGAGGGGGATATCTTTTGGTCTAACTTTTGGATTAAAACGGGCAAGATCTACTCCATTTGGGATAATTATTGTTTTGACTTCTGGTGCTAATTTCTGTGCCCAATCTACTTCTGCCTGGGTCAAAGCAACAAAAACATCTGGCCTAAAGAAAAGATTGGCGGCATCATCCGAACCGATACCGGCATGACCAGAGATTAAAATTTTGGCACCTGCAATTTTTGAAAATATCCTAAAAATAGCAGTCTGCCATCCTCCATTTAAGGGAATAATCAATTCATATTTACCCTTAAAAATCTTAGGCAATGCTTTTAGGCTAAAAATTAATATTTTAAGTGACCACCAATCTAAATAAAATTTAGCCAATATGCCACAAGAGGATTTGGGGGCACTGACAAAAGTTTTTATCTCCTCAATCTTATACTTTTGCGGTTTTGTATGGCCGGCCTGGAAAACTGTTACTTTATGTTTGGTACAAAGCCTCTTACCTATTTCATAGGCAAAAGTCTCTACTCCTCTTTCCACTATTCCAGAATAAAAACTTAGGATCGCAATTTTGGCCATTTTATTTCTTCCCAGAGGCTAATCTTCGTTTGTGAATATACCATAAAATAAGAATAAAAATAGTAAAAAGAGTGATTGTCCTTCCAGATTTCAAACTCTCTGGCTGGTATTTTAATTCTAAACTCTGAGAATTTGGAGGAATTGTAACTTTTCTGAAGATAGATTGATATTTTTCAATGTTGAATTTCTGATAGTTGATATAGGCAAACCAGCCAGGATAATAATTTTCGGCAATTATTAGATTTCTGGATTTTTGGGCTGGATTAAATTCTAGAACGATTCTGTTTGGTGAGTAACCTGCTATTCGAACATTCTCATCTGATCTTTCAAAATATGCTCTTGCTTTATATTCCTTATTAAGGTATAAGTAGATTTTTTCAAATTTATTGATGGGGTCAAAATTCTCGTTTGTGATCAAATATGTCGAAGCTACGTATTTTACATTAGCTAAACCAAAAAGATCGGCATTTGGAATTGGAGGATTATCTTTTTGCCAAACTTGATAGGGTGGAAAAATCACGGCAAATTTGGAATATTGATAGTTTCCAGCTTCTGAAAGAAACTCAACAAACCTCGTATCTTGAATTGGTGTTTCGCCATTAAGAATTTGGATTTTGTTTCTTGAAATTAGCTGAGGATTAAAACAATAAGTCGTGCAATAGACCCTGAAAATATCTTTGTCATTTGCCAGATATTGATAAAGAGATTGACTTCCAAAAGAAAGGTTGGGAATTTTGAATATTTTTTTATAACCAATAAAAAAAGATTCTATTAAAAAGAAAATGATAAGAAGGTAGGTAATTTTTTTGTTTTTAATTTTCTCCAAAGCCAGAGCAGCGAGGATAGCCACCATCAAAGCAACCACAAACCATAGTCTTGTTGTTATTCGCGAATACTTCAAAAAGGGAAGGACATTGAAAGCTAATCCAAATAGTGGAGTTGAAAGACCGGCTACAAAGAATAAAGTTAAAATTCCTACGGCTGCCAAAATTATTTTTCTGGCAAGCGACAATCGCCAAAAACCAATAAAAGCAAGAATAATTGGAACTGCGCCAAGATAAAGAAAAGATTCATGGTTAAAACTATCAAAATTTAAGTAAGGAATCAGAAGACTAGTCAAGAATCTTTTTAAATTCCATAAGGGAAGTGCTACATCCTCAAGTTTTAATTGTGATCTTGTGGAAAGCGGGGCAAATTCAAGTTGAGGAAATAGGATAATTGCTAATAGGCCCAAAGTTATTACAAAAACCAAAGATACTGATATTATTTGTCTTTTAATCTTTCCCAAATTAAGATCTTTGGTTTCCCATAAATCAATTAATAAATGATAAACCCAATAAACTAAAATAAAAATCACGGAGTAATAAAAAATTGTCGGGTAGGTCATGTATATAAAAGCGAGAGATGTCGATCCAATTATTATCCAGACGAAAGTGGTTTTGTTGAGTATTTGTCTGACGGATAAAAAAGCAAGCGGAAAATAGGAAAAGGCGGCAATCATTGTAATGTGACCTGCCGAAAGATGAAGGAGCATTTTTGTCGAGAAAGTATAAAAAAGGGCAGCCGTAAAAGAAGAAAGTGATGATAATTTAAAAGAACGAGCAAGTAAATAGGTAAAAGCTCCGGCAAGTAGAAAATGGAAAAAAAGATAAAAAATAATCCCAAATGTAACTGGAAAGATTAGAAATAAAATATTTGCAGGATATAGAAGAGAAGAAAGTGGATTACCGATAAGAGTCTCTCCCATCATTTGATCTGGTCTCCAAAGCGGAAGGCTATGGAATGAATAAAAAGAAGTGCGAATAAAATTGAAAAGAGGAACATAATTTCTCCCAAGATCGTTATCTTTGATTGTTAAAAGCTCATTTTTTAAAAAGAAAGGAGAAAAGAAAACTAAACAAACCAAAAAAAACAGTAAAAAATGCAGTTTTATTTTCATTTTTTAACTTTCAGCCAAAGAGTGTCAGAAATTTGTGCAAAATTTTGATAGTTGTTTTCGATGAAAGATACGATTTTTCCCGGCCTATAACTTCCAGTCTGATATTTATAACCAGAGTCATACGGTTTGAAAATTATGAATCGAGGATTTTGTTCTGTGAGCGAATTGACAATTTTGTCTTGCATTCCATTTAGCTCTAGATACCAAGGAAACTCATCAGCCCAAGGTTTTATTGGAATTCTGTCGGCAAGAGGAAGCAATTGATCAGGGCCATTTTGAATATAAACTGACTCTTGGGGCGTAGTTATTTTTTCTAAAATGCTTGCTGTCTGAAAAATATTTTTTTCAAAAAATCTTACTTCTTTTGTCCAGTTTTTTGTAATATATCTAATTGTGAATACAGATAAAAATAAAAAGCTTGCAATAAAAATAAATTGGGTTGGTTTGTTTGATCTGAAAAACAATTTGAAATTTTGAGCTGCTGCAAGTGACAAAATGGAAAGCGAAGGAATTAAATGGAAATAATCGAATCTCGGATATGCAAATAAGACTAGAACAAAAGTAGTAGAAATAATTAAGTTAGATTGAAAATTTCTTTTAAGAAAAAGGGGGGTAAAAAGTAATAATAGTGCGAAAAGTATAAAAAGTTGATGAACCGTCGGAAGAAGAATATAACCTGGCATTTTTGATGCCTGAACAAAGGGAAAGTAGTAGTTCCAGTAGAGAAAATCCGTAAGTAAGCCCTTTTGCCAAAAAAGAACAAGCTGGATTAGAAGTAAGATCAAGAATGGCATAATAAGATATGGAATTCTTGCGAAAAAAATTTTGCTGATTTTTTTGCCAAACTTAAAGATTAGAACAATTAGAAACCAAAAAAGAAGCCATAAAACTTGCTGTTTGATAAAAAAGGCAATTGTTAGAAAGAAAATTGAGAAGAATAAGTTATCACCGTTTTGTTTTTTGGAGACGATAAACTTGTAGAAGTAACAAAAGGCAATGAGAATAATTGGTGTTTGAATAAGATCGAACCATAAACCATTAATAGAAAAAGGTATCGAGAGAACTATGAAAAATAATGTTGACATAAGAGCATATGAAGTCTTCTGAAAAATTTTTTTAGTAATTATGAATATAACGATGTCGGTTATTACGATTATTACCCATGTCAGGATTTGATAGGGGAAAGGATTGTAACCAAAAACTCTGGAGAAAGCAGTCAGAAAACCTGATAAAAATGGCGGGTAAGGATTAATAATGTCTCGGTAGAGTGAAAAGCCATTATTTAATAAAAATGGGTAAACAACCATTTCAGGCCAGAGGGTAAAACGAGTATTACAAAGAAGTATCAAGTGTACCAAAAGTATCAAAGGTATCAGAAGCATCATATTTTAAACATTGAAAATTGAATGAAAATTTAAAATTGAAAATTAATAATTATCTCATAAGTATTTACCTTGTAGATCATTAAATCGAATTTTGATAAGACCGAATAGGGATCGTAAAATGTCTTTCTTGAGCGAAACTTTTGTGCCTTTTTGATCACTCCAATTAACAGGAGCTTGGGCAATTTTGATTTTATATTTTCGACATAAGAAAAAAATTTCGGCATCAAAGGCCCAATCGTAAATTGTAATTTTATTAAATATTTTTTCCGCAACACATTTTTCGAATGCTTTAAAGCCACAAGTTACATCTTTAATTTTCCAGTCAACAAGTAACCTCACAAGAAGTGTAAAACCTTTTCCCAAAAATTCGCGCAAGGGATGTTGGTGAACTAAAATGTTGGCGCCTTTGATTCGTCTTGATCCAATAACAACTTTAAAACCTTTCTCGAAATATTGATAAAAACTTTCAACAGTTTCTATCGGCACAGAATGATCAATGTCGGTAAAAAGGACAATATTCCCTTTTGCTGCTTTTACTCCTCTAGTTATTGCGTAACCCTTTCCTTGATTTTGTCTATAAGTAACAACCCTAATATTTTTATTGTTTTTTTGTGCAGATTTCATTAATTCTAATGTTTTATCTTTCGAACCGTCATTGACGAAAATCAATTCCCATAAGTATTTTTGCTTTTTAAGGTAAGAGTTGTAGTGGTCAAGACCTTTTCGAAAACGGCTTTCTTCGTTGAAACAGGGAACAACAACAGAAAGTATGATGTTCATCGTTAGAATTTAAATTTCCAGATAACATAGATGGTCATCGCAAAGAGAGAGAAAAATTCACTTATTGAAAAAGCTAACGCCCCACCAATGGCCTGATATTTGGGGATCAATATTATAAGAAGAAGCACCATCAAGATATAGCGAAGAACGGTAATGGAAAAAGAGATATTTGATTTGCCAAAATAGTAAAGGATTATGGAGCTTGGAATTGTTGAAACGAAGAAAAAGGCAGAGCCTATTAATAGAATTCTAAGAACATTTATGGACTGAAAATATGCTTTGCCGAATATTAATCTAATGGCGGGGTCGGCAATAAAAATCAAAAAAATGAATCCTAAAGAGATTATTAATGGAAAAATTGAAGATTTTGAAGCAAAATTTTTCGCCTTTTGATTAGAATCAAAAGTAGAAAAGCGAGAAGCGAGTACAGTAGTAAAATTACTTCCGAGCTGATAGGCAAAATTAAGAATTCCTGCTGGTGCAGCATACAAACCGACCTGTATGGGGCCAGCGATTTTTAGTAGAAAATAGTTATCGAATGGAATTGAAGCAAGGCTTAAAGATAGCCAAACCCAAATATTAAATTTAAAAAAATCTCTCTCAAGAGTTCGATCTATCGCCACTAATTTGAAAGGTATAAATAATTTGCCTAAAAAAGTAGAGACTAGTACTGAAGAAAAGAAAATTACAGTTAACAAATGAAGATTAATAGTAAAGAAATAAGAACCAATGAGAATAAGCAGAAGTCTAGTGATGTTATTGGCGATAAGCATTATCGATACTTTCAAAAATTCTCGTCTAGCTTGAAGTCCTGCAGTAAAAAGGTTAGTCAGATGAAAAAGGATAGTTGAGGCAAAAGCTAACCTTAGAAGCTGAATGATAGAAGGCTGCTTTAAAAAAGAGGCAAGAGCTGGTGCAAGAAAAAATCCTACAATAGCTATTGAGAATCCTAAGACCAAATATGTTTTTAAAGCTATGGATAGAAACGCATCGGATAACCCTGAATTTTTGTGAGTGAATCGTAAAATACCCGTATCTATTCCTAAACTAGAGAGCCTAACAGCAATAACTGAAGTCGCAAAAATTGTAGCGAACAATCCGTAATTGGAAGGTCCAAGAATTCGCGGTGCAAGAATAAAAAATAAACCGCCGACAATTACATTTATTAGAGTTCCGACAAAAACTATTGAAGTATCCTTACCTGTATCGGTAAAAAGAAGATCTTTAAAATATTTTATCATTAGATCAAAGTATACAATTTAGGGACTAGTCGAACCAATCTGTACTGTTATCCATGATAATGACTTCGATGTTTCCAAAGATGGCACTTTTGACTTCGTGAGATTTAAGAAGAGCATATCTTCGATAGAAACATTGAGTCTCTGGGGCAAAATCGTGAACAACAAAGGTTGCAACTGTCTGTGGATGTTTTTCGGCAACTTGCGTGGCTCCGTATAAATAAGCAAGGTTTGGATCGACATAACTTTTAACTGGTTCTCTACCAAAAACGGTAAATAAGTATCGGTATCCAGAATATTTCCAGCAAGTAGAAAGAGAGTCTAGAGAAAAGTCTTTGTTCCCTACCTGCTGCATAGTAAATTGGATTGCTTGCCTCTTGTAGGTCAGACCCATACTGTTTTTAGCATTTGAGAGTTTAGAAAGATTAAAGATCATAAAAAGGCCAAGTATTAAAATCCACAAATTTTTTGGAAGCAAACTTACAATTTTTGCAAAAATCAGAAGAAAAACTGCAAAAAGGCCAGTAATGTAATGTTCGAAAATATCAGCTCTAAAAATAGTTCCATAGAGTTGAATACCAACAAAATAAAGGACGATTAACAATCCAATCAATCGAAATCCTACCTCCGAGGAGTTCATTCGGCCACCTCGGAGGTGTTTTATGACAAAAGCTATAAGGACTATTGATGAGAGAACAAGAAGATACCATGGAATAGCTTGGAATTTTTCTAAAACATAATTTCGACAGTAAGAATATTGCTTGGAAATTTCGTTATCACCAAAAGTGTAGATAAAACGGGTAAAAGCCTCAGGGAAAAGTAAAGAATTATTGATGAATTTTTGCGATTCAAATCCGGGGTTATTTCTGCCCTGCTTCCAAAACTCAATAACTGGTTTTGTATTAGCAAAATTGTGTCTAATATCAAATACGACAAGAGGCAAAAATGAGAAAATAATTAGCCCAAGCGCAAAAAAAGTACTCTTTTTAATCGGTATTTTATAAATTATCCAAATTAAAACTGCCAGCAATAAAAAAACTAAATTAGATGGATCAGCATGAATACTTAAAGCAATAACGACTCCCAAGAGATAAACATAGTTTGCGGTCCTCGACTTCGTCTGCGGGCCTAAGACAAATTTTTCTTGTCCTTTAATTATTTTGTAAAGGGGAAAAAGTATAATCAGCGAGACTAAGGGACCCCAATAGAGCGCCCAAAGATGTCGATCGTAGACATTAGCTAGATAAGAAAATGCCCAAAGAGTTGCAGCAGTAAATCCAACTTTTTTGTTGGCAAAGCTTTTTCCTACAATATACATCATAAAAGTTGTTATCATGGCAATTAATGCACTCGCCAATCCCCAAGAAATAGGATTGAGTTTACCAAAGAAAAGGATGATGGCATAAAACCAATAAAAGTAAGGCCCGAGATGAAAGTTGAAAGGAGTAACACCACCAATAAGTGGAAGATGATGCCAAAGAATTAAACGTCTGCCGACAAACGCAGGGATCGACTCATCATATGTAAAATAAAAAAGATCTTCTAGTTTTATAACCCTAAGTAGGAATGTTAGTAAAATGAGCAAAATAATTGGCCATGAGTTTAAAATTTTTTTGATCATTTGTTACAAATATTCGCTTTGCTCATTTTTTGCAAATAAACAAAGTTGTTGAACCGGGGAAAAATCGGCAAGGACGAATAATTTTTACTTTAAATCCTAGTGATGCTAGCAAATTTCTTAATTTCTTAGAATTCCAATAATAAATTTCATCTTTTGGATAAAGAATAAAATCCCAAAACCTTGAAAGCTTACTTCTTACTAATTCTTTAGTATCGATCTCTTTTATTATCAAGATACCGCCTTTTTTAAAACAGGAAGCGATTCTTGTAAGTAGGGTTTTTTGATCAGGGAAAACTAAATGATGCAGTACATCGGAAAGAATAACACCACTAGCATTTTTTAATTGAAATTCTATAATGTCTCCGTATATAAATTGTAAATTTTGCTTTGAACTTTTCGGAAGTCTGGATTTATTAAGATCAACTCCAATAACTAATCTCTTTTGCTCTCTCGCCAAATAATTTGCAATAATTCCTTCCCCGCATCCAAGATCAATTATTTTTCCTGATTTGGGTAGTGTTTCATCTATTTGTTTTAAGGGAAGCATTAATGATCTGAGAAGGTTATAAAAATACAAAGATTTCATTGTTTTGTAAGTATAATGTTTTGTGAAAAGAAATCGGAAATAAAATTTGCGGCAAAATAAATAACAGTAATAACAATCGGAAAGAAAAACCTGTAACTTAATACAGGATAAATATAAATTGCAAGATAAGAGGCTAGCGCAGAGCAAATTAAAAGTATATCCACTATAGAAGGTTTGGACACAAGAAAAGTCTTAATTACTCCAAAGACCGCAAAAATACTAAAAACAAACCACCAATGATGCGAAATCAATTCTCTTATAAAGGTTGTGTGGGCTTTCAATACGGCTTCGATAAGGTAATTTAAGATTTGTGAGAAGGAATAAGAATTACTATAAAAACCATAAGAGTTCATCGTATAAATTATTGTATCCAGAATATTTTTTTGCCTTGTTAACAATGAAGTTAAAATATATAAGATAACTAAAAGAAAGGTAATAATAGCAGACTGATACAAACTTTTCATTCTTTCCACTACATAAAATTTGGCAATTACTATCGATAGGACAAGAAGCGGCAACATCAGAATACTCTGTTCTCTGTTTAAAAAGGAAATTATTAAAGAACTTAAAAAAAAGTAAAACCATTTTGTTTTTCCCGTTGTTAGAAATTTGTAAACAAAAAGTAACTGCACAAGCCAAAAAAAAGTACCGATTGTATCTGTCAGAAAGTAGGTAGACCAATCCAAAAAGGGATAGAAGGAAATAAAAAGACTTGCTGCAAAAACAGAAAAGAACTTATTGAGCTCCTGATGAAAAAAATAAAACGATAAGAGTATTACCCCAAGATAACTTATAAAAACAGGAATTAAAAAAGCCAAGTACTCATTTTGGAAAATTATATTAAAAAGGTATGCAACAAAGGGATATAAAGGTCGTTTCTCAAAAAATCCGTATGTTTTCAGATATACAGCTTGGTTTAGAAAAATATTTTGTACTATTTTATCGGTTTTATTAAAATTTATCTGATTTAAAACGAGTTCTCTGGATCTCTGAAATGAAAATCCCTGGAATTGATAAAAAATGTGTTTGTAAAAATAACTATCCGAGAGATAAGGAGATTTATGTCTTAGAATCAATAAAAACTGAACAGACGAAAAAACGATTAAAAAGGTCAATATGAGAAAAGAAGAGGACAACTTTTTATTCATCCGATTTGCCTTATCTTTTTGGCAGGAATACCGGCGACTAAACTGTTTGCAGGAACGTCTTTTGTTACCACGCTTCCCGCTGCAACAAAGGCTTTTTCACCTATAGTTACTCCTGGAAGGATTGTAGTACAAGCTCCAATTACTGAGCCTGTTTTAAATAAAATAGGCTGGGTTCTTCTCGGAAATGCTTTTTGAAGAGGATGACCATGATACCCTACATTTAGATGAGTTAGGATAGTGACCCTTTGGGCAATAGTCACTTGATCCTCCAAAATTACTTGATCGTAAAGGTCAATTAAGGTTTCGTCGCCGATAAAACATTCATTACCAATCTTAAATCCCGTAAGCCCCTTATGATGCCAATTAAAAAACTTAACACTCATCAAAATTGAATGCTTGCCGATTCTTGCTCCTAAAAGAATCAAAAACAATTTTCTCAGAGGTGGGAGAAAACAAAAATGATAGATTATTTCTAAAAAGCTATAAACTACAAATTTTGAGGTTTTTTTAAGACCAATTTCGTCAACTACTCTCATAATTGTCTCTAATTATATATTTTGCAAAATAAAAAACAAAAATTACTTGCAGTAAAAGAGTACCGAAAATAGAGAAAAGGATAATATAACTTTTCAAGATAGAAGGTTTGTATTGACTTGCTTGTTTAATAAATAAAGAGATGTTAGTTGTTTCATAATAAGAAGCCGAAACATAGCTAAGAGATACATTATTGAATAAAATCATCAAAAATACAATAAAAACTAGTACATATTTAGCAAATTTCTTAAAGAGCAATTGTGATATCTGCCAAAGTCCTATTATCAGAATTGCAAAGTGTGGAATTATCATTGGGAAAAAATAACGTCCCTGAATTCCAAAGGAATACCAATGTTCTAAATTGAAGAAATAATCCCACAAGAGAAAAATTAAAAAATAGACAGTTGATACATAAAGCATGAAGAACAAAATTATATCCAGTTTCTCAATTTTTTTATTCTTAATAATTTGGAACAGTTTTATGATAATTCCAATAAAAGCGACAAGGATAATTCTGTTAATTATTTGGTAGTTGATATGGGGTACCGTTAATGAAAGCCATTTATATACTCCCCAGTACCATGGTAAGACCTCACTGTAAGTATGATGTATAGTCCAAAGAGTAAATTGCAAAAAATGACTATTTAATAATTTACGTGGATCAATCCTACCAATCTCAAAAACTGAAAAAGTTTTTATAGGTTCTAAATATTTTATAAAAAAACTAGCGATAAAAAGAATTATTAAAAAGATTAACAGAAGTAGTAAACCATTTTTATTACATTTCAGATTTTTAAATATTTGATAAACAATCGGAAAAGCAATTATGGGAACACTTATCAAAAATTGTTGTCTCGTTAAAGAACCAAGAATTATTACTAAAAGTAAAAAGAATAATTTTAAAAAATTAAGCCCTCGAGTTAAAATTTTTAAACTTAAATAAATAACTAATGAGAAAAAAAGGTTTGTCAAAGAGTCAGGCAAAACTCCTGTTGTCGCAAAAACAAACATAGGCATAAAAGCAATTGCGCCCGCAAGTACAAATGGTAATGTTTTACTTTTGGGAAAGATTAATTGGCCAATTTTGAAACTTATAAAAACTGTAATTAAAAAGAAAATCAGCGACATAAGCCTTACCGCATAAACCCTGCTAAAAAGGCTACTATTTTCAAATAACTTGTAAAATAGTGATCCTAAAAAGGGGTAAAGTGGCGGATTGAGCGTTGCTTCGTTTTTGACTAATTGGCTCTTTGCTGATTTGGGAAGGTTTAGAATTTCATTTTCCTGAGGACCGGAATAATTATCGGAATAATCCAGACTATATTCTGGATGGTACATGTATTTGTTGTTACCCATCCTATCTCTTTCGGTACCTAAAATTTTCTCCGATAATGCTATCTCGTACGATGTGTTGAGTTTATCAACTGGTCTTTTTCCAAGTTCCGCAACGTCTTGAATTTGTGCAAAGTGAGCTTGTTCATCGGGATATTGCCAAACTGGGATTAGAATAATCCATGATAAACCATTAAAAAAAGCGGCAACTAGAAGGAGTTTTATCAATGACGACATGGGGTAATTATATTATTAAAATGTCAATTGAGCTAATTTACTGCTTTGATGTTAGAATTGCGATGTGAGAAAAGATTTCTGGGTTTTGGCGCTTTTGACTGTTTTCATATTCGCATTATGGTATAAGGCTTTATTCAACTTCTTTGCACAGGATGATTTTATTTTAATTAACCAATTTTCTCAAAATAATTTTTTGCAGAATATCGAAAACGTATTTGGATCACCAATCGTTACTCATTGGCGACCAATTCATAATTTATATTTTTTTGTATCTGGTAACATTTTTGGCAAAAATTATTTCGGATATCATTTTATTACTTTTGCATTTCATATCGGAGCAAGTTTCTTCATTTATAAAACCGTTCAGAAATTAACCAACGATTTTAAAACAGCACTGATCGCTGGATTGATTTATGGAGCACATTCTGCACATTTTATTTCATTTTTCTGGATTTCCGGTGGAGCAACAACTATTGGATTTTTCTTTTTAATCGGTTCTATTTATTGCTATCTTCTAAAAAAACCATCAGTGAGTCTAATGTTATATATTTTGGCACTTCTCGCTTCTGAGGCAATGATTGTTGGAATATTTCTGTTTTATTGTATTAATACATTAATACAAAGAAAGATTGTTTTTAATCGCAGTTATTTAATTCAAATTACTATAATTTCATTAATATTTGGAATCGTTAGATTTTTCTATTTGACCCCAAAAGTGGCTTTTGATATCTATCGAATCGAACTTTCGACAAAGATCTTTCCAGCAGTAAAATATTATCTTTTGAGGATTACTGGTTTTGCAGAAACTTCCGGAGATCAAATTAACTCTTGGATACTTTTTGGTTGGTTAATTGTAATTGCTATGTTGTTAGTTAAAACTTGGATTAAAAAGCAAAATGTTAGTTATCTGATATTATCAATCATAATAATCATTGTCGGTCTTTTCCCTTTTATTTTAATTCCCCAGCATTTATCACCACATTACATGAATATCTCAATTTTTGGCTTTGCGATAATTATTGGATTGGCATTAAAACAGTTAAAATCGATAACTTTAATTGCATTTTTAATAATATTCTTAGTGATTGCTGTATACAATATTAACTTGACCAAAAATAACAATTGGGTCATTAATAGAAGTAATCTAGCAAGAACCTATATAGAGCAAATTGAAGTGATTAATCCTTCATCAGGAACTACTCTAGTCTTTGCAGATAATAAACTTTCAACTTCCAAAGAAGCCTATATTGCTTTGGGGACTGGCGAAGCAATAAAATTTTGGTTTAAAGATAAAAATTACAAGGGATGCTTTATTTTTGTCGAATCATGCAATATTTCTGATTCGTTTTTGGTGGAACATTAGATTTTTAAAAATTAAGAGACTGGTTGGTGCAAAAATAATCGCCAGAGGGACATAAATAATTCCCCAATAATCATTATAGAGAGTTCCTAATTTTAGAAAAATAATTGGAAAAATCGAAAAGGATAATAATAAAAAGATTGTTTCTTTCTTTTTTTCTTTAAAGAATAAAAACAGGCAACCAATAATTGCTACTAACAAGAAGAAGATAAACGGGCGAATTTGAAATAGAAGATATTCCCATGATGCAAATGCAAGAGTTTTCTGAATTAAAAGTAGAGTGTCTGAAATAATTCTTGGAGAAAAAATCGTTCCCCGGGTATTAATGTAATGATTAACTTGACTTAAATGGAAAATAAAAAATAAAGAAAAAGAAAAAAGTGGTATTGTAAAAACAGGAATTAATTTTTTCTCTCTAAACAAAGAATAAATAAGCATCAATCCAAGGGGTAAGATATAAACCTCTCTGACTAGAACTGTAATTGATAACAAAACTGTAGTCCAAAAGAGTCGGTTCGAAATAAAAAAATATATTCCAAAAATAAAAATGGACAAGGACCACCATTCTGTTTCAAGAAACATCTGATCACGGGCAGCATAATGGAAATAAGGAAAAATCAAATATGCCGGTAGTAAGCCAAGATTTGAGCCTAAATATTTTTGGCCTATCTTAAAGACTGTAAAAAAAACGCTTACGAATAAAATAATCAATAAATAATAAACCGAAAGTCTATTCGTTCCGGGTATTACTTTCCATATCAAAAAAACGGTAGGTAATCTCCATGACCAAATATCGCCTGGCACAGTTTGTAATCCAAAACGTCCGGTAATTGCAATTTTAAACGCTTCGTAATAGCCATAACCTTGATCCATTAAAAGGTGGGTTTTAAGGAAAACTCCAGGATCATTATTGTATGTATAAAGAGGAACATCTCTTTTCAACATCATTCTCAAATCGTGACTTGTAACAAATGAGCTTATTAGAAACGAGAAGATTAAAATCCAGATTGCTGTTTTTTCTAATAGTTTTAGTCCATTAAGAATAATTCCTAATACAGTTCCAGCTAATGACCCGTAAATTACCGCGAGATTAAATTCTTTGATCGATGCAAAGATTAGCCAAGAAATAAAAATGCAAACTATAAGAACAAAAAATTTTCTTTCGAAATTTAAAACAGTATAAGCACAAAAACTAAAGACAAAAAAACTAATTGTTATATCAATTAAGTTGTTATTAACCGGATTCAAAAGGCCTAGTAGTAAAAAAATAGCTGAAAATAATGCAATCACACTAGAAAAATATCATAGTTTAGCCTTTCTTGCCAATCGTTTTTTAATATTCTATGATGCAACTAATGAAAGTCGAAAGACTTTACGTTACAATTCTTCTCTGTTTACTCCTACCGGCACAAATTTTGATGTTGAAAAAACCTATTTATCCAAGTCATGATGCTCTCTATCATATAGAAAGAATCAATCAGTTTCATCAGAGTTTAACTTTAGGTCAGATACCACCACGACTCGCACCGACAATTATAAATGGTCTTGGGTATCCTCTATTTGTCGTAAATTATCAGCTACCTTACTATTTTGCAGAAATATTTATGTTCCCAACTCAAAATCCCATTTTTGCATTTAAGGCAACGATGAGTATTAGTTATTTGCTGAGTGGCATTTTTGCTTTTTTACTTTTTAAAAATTTTGGTTCAAACACTGCCAGCCTTGTCGGTGCTTTACTCTTCAATTATCTTCCCTATCGTTTCGCTAACCTCTATACGCGTGGATCGCTTGGTGAGTCTTTCTCCCTCATGTTTATCCCTCTTGTTCTTCTGGCAATACATCAAATTTCAAAGAAAAATGGTTTAGCTGTCCTTTTGCTTGTTTTGGCAATATTCGGGTTAATTACTTCACACACGGTAATTTTTATCTTATTTATACCCTTTTTCATTGTTTACACTATTCTTCTCGTCAAACTTAATTTGGAAGCCGAAATTAAAATTGTTTTTGGTTTTATACTGGGAATTCTCATGTCTTCTTTTCAGCTCGTGCCGTCAATTTTTGAAAAAAAATATTTAAAATTTGATCAGAATTTAATTGATCTTTATAAAAGTCATTTCATTAATTTTGCTCAGCTTTTACGTATTCCACTTAAAGGAATCAATACCGGCACAACTTTCCAAATAGGTCTTATCTCAACATTTGTTATTTTGCTAAGCTTAATCTTTTTTATAAGAAAGAGGAATTTATATTTAATATTTTTCTTGGCTTTTTCGATCATTTCTATTTTTGCCACTCAAAAAATTTCTCTTTGGTTTTGGAAACATTTCCCATTATTATATTACATTCTTTACCCCTGGCGATTTCTTTCCATTGTGCTTTTGTCAACCGCTTATTTAAGTGTTTATTTGGTTGATCAATTTAAACATAAACGCATTATTGCTGGTGTTTTAATTTTATTTACTTTTTATACCTCAAGGCATTATTTTTTAAAACCTACACAATTTGAATCAAACCTACCAACTGCAACTTTAACCACCCAAAATGAAAATGATCCGATTTGGTCAAATAGTAAAACTTTTATTCCCAGACCACTTATTACTTCAAATTCCAATATTAAGATTTTTAATGTTAATGAAAAACCATTTGACGTTTCTTTTGAAGCAGAAACTGATAAAACAACTAATATTGTCTTAAGAAGGATGTATTTTCCAGGCTGGAAAGTAAAAGCAAATGACCAAGAAAAACTTATTATTATAAGTGATGGCCTGATTTCTTTTGATTTAAAACCAGGGAGTTATCAAGTGAAAACTTACTTTATCGAAACGCCTCTTCGTAAAACAGCTAATTTAATGACATTCGGATCTTTTTCAATACTTCTAAGTATGTTTCTTTTAAAGTTAAAATTTACACTAAGATAAATGCTTTATGCTTCAGATTTAATTACCCAATATTTACCTTGGTATTATCTTGCCTCACAATATTTAAAATTATTTCAACTTCCACATTGGGTTCCTAATATTTATAACAGTGGTTATCCTCTTCTTGCAGAAGGAGAAACGGGGATACTTTCACCAATTAATTCTTTTATTCTTTTCCTTTTCCCATTCTCTTTAGCAGTTGAGCTTCTCTATATTGTCTATTTCTTAATTGGACTTTTGGGGATGTATCTTTTTTTGCGATTAAATAAACTTAGTAAAATCAGTAGCTTTTTGGGTGGAATAATTTTTATTTTATCGGGTTTTATGATTAGTCGTTACTTTCAAACTTCGATAATTTTTAGTGCTGCCCTTACTCCATTGGGGTTTGCAATTATTAAGAGAGTCCAAGTTAAAAAGGACTTTCTATTTTTACTCCCTATAGTAATTTACTTGCAAATTACAGCTGGTCATCTTCAAATTGCCTTAATTAGTATTTCTGGCTACTTAACATATCAGGTAATATTGTTAATTTTCAAAGAAGGAAGAGTCGGGCTCTTATTTAAAACTTGCCTTGTAATTATTTTATCTTTTGTCCTCTCTGCTGTTCAGCTTTTACCGAGCCTAAAGCTTTTTCAGCTATCAGATCGCCAAAACTGGGACCCCATGGTGCGATTTGCATATTCATTACCACTTTCCCATTTAATAACCTACATTAATCCTAGCGCCTTTGGAATATCCAAACCAGGAGATGATCTGGGCTTTACTCAATTCGGTGGCGGATTCTGGGAACTTAATTTAACAATTTGGACTTTGCCATTTCTATTATCATTAATTCCTCTGATTTTACTTTTTAAGAAAAATAAAAATGCGATTCTTACACTCTATATTCTTTGGATAATCTTTTTGCTTTTGAGTTTCGGGGGATTTTTCAAACCATATCACATAGTTTCATATATACCGCATTTTCCTCTTAGGGCACCTTCCAGATTTTTACTTATTGCAACTTTTTGTGCGGCCTCCCTTGCCGCTTATGGTTTTGAAATAGTAATCAAAAATAAAAGTCAGTATTTTAAAATAATTTTATTATTTATTGTTTTGGTTTCAATTATTATCCAAGAGAAAAATCAGCTTAAAAATTATTTCATAACTTTTCCTGCCGACAAAGTTATACAAAATCTTCAGAATCTTTCTGGCAGTAAACTTACAACTCCACTTATTCTTAGTAAAACTAATTATGAAAATAATTATTTTTATATTTTTAAAAAAGAATTTGAAAAAGGGTTAATCATATCTTTTATAAGTGCTTTTATACTTTTATTGTGGGGAGTGAATAAAAAGTGCAAGTTATAATATATTTACATTGAGATCTCAAAGACTTTATCGTAGAATAGCCCTGTAAAAAAATTTCATAATGCCAAATGTAGATTTTTCTCTTATTCTTGCTTGTTACGATGAAGGGCCGACATTCGAAAAGAATGTTTGGCAAATCGTTTCAGTTTTAAGAAAAATGAAAAAGAAATGGGAGATTATTTTTGTTGAGGATAAAAGTACAGATGAAACTAAAAAAACCATCGAGAAACTAGTTAGTCAAATAAAAAATTCCAAAGCGATTTACCATTCTAAAAACCAAGGAAGGGGGAAATCCGTTGCAGATGGGATTAGGGCAGCACAAGGTAAAATTTGTGGATATTTGGATGTTGATCTAGAAGTTGCCCCAGACTATATTTCTCTTTTTATTCGCGAAATTAAAAATGGTGCTGACATGGCTATCGGCAGAAGATTTTATGAAGGGGGAATAAAATCAATTGTTAGATATTTAGCATCGAAAATCTATTCAGTAATAGTTAAAACTTTTCTTAAAATTCCTATTGAGGATACGGAAGCGGGATACAAATTTTTCAATAGGTCTAAAATTTTACCGATTTTATCAAAAGTTGGCGATAAACATTGGTTCTGGGATACTGAAATCTGTGCAAGAACCTCGTGGGCCAAATTAAAAATCAGCGAAATTCCGGTTCTTTTTATAAGGAGACATGATAAAAAATCAACAGTAAAATTAATTCCTGACATTTTCGATTACATTAAAAAAATAATCAAATTTAGACTTCAAAATCGCAATTCAAAAATTTTCAATGGTTAAGAAAGATCAAAATCCTTTTATTATTCCACTTCATAAACCATTTTGGGGGAAAGAAGAAGAAAGAGCAGCAGTTTCGGCAATGCGAAGTGGAACAGGTGTAGGCGATCTTTCCTATAGCCAACTCCTGGCAGAACAAATTTCTAATATACTCGAGTGCAAATTTGTACTTCCCACCGGCTCAGGAACGGCGGCGCTGGAACTTGCCTGCGCTTGCTTACTGAAAAAAGACAATGAAGTTATCTTGCCAAGTTTTACTTTTTCTTCCTGTGCCAATGCGATTTTACTCGCTGGTGCAAAACCGATCTTTTGCGACATCGATATCAATACCTACAATATTGATCCTGGCGATATTGAAAAAAGAATAACAAAAAAAACTAAAGCAATAATGGTAGTCCATTACGCAGGTTTTGCTTGCGAAATGGATAAAATCATGGATATTGCAGATAAATATAGTCTTTTGATAATTGAAGATGCGGCTCATGCACTGGGCGCAAAATTTAGAGAGAGAAATCTGGGAACGATAGGTAAAGTTGGCTGTTTTTCGTTTCATGGCACTAAAAATGCGGCTAGCGGTGAAGGTGGATTTTTTGTAACTGATGATACTAAAGTAGCCAAAATAGCCGAAATCATTCGTGAAAAGGGAACAAACAGATCTTCTTTTATCAGAGGAGAAAGGAAAAAATATTCTTGGGTGAAAGTCGGAAGAAGTCTCGTCCTTTCAGATATCCTGGCCGCAATTGCCCATGAACAAATTAAAAAACTAGAAAAAATTACCAAACTTAGAAAACGCAATGCTAAATACCTTTTGAAAAAACTTCATAATTTTTCATCCAAAATTATTTTGCCGAAGGAAAGTGAGTATTCTGATACCAACTGGCACATTTTTGCAATTAGAGTCCCAAGGCTTTCTCGTGATAAAGTAATTAGAGGATTAAGATCTTATGGTATTGAAGCATCATTTCACTATTTACCACTACACACAAGTGTGATGGGGAAAAAATTAGGATACAAGGCTGGGGATTTACCGGTTACCGAAGAGGTAGCAGCTACTTTAATTCGCTTGCCAATGTATCCAAAACTAAAAAGGTCAGAGCTTGATTATATGGCTGCAGCACTGGAGAAGGTCCTGTGACCTTTCAAGAAATTCCAATTATCAAGCACCAAATAACAAACAAATTACAATGACCAAAATTAAAAATAACAAACAATATGATTTAGAAGAAAGAACTTATCAATTCGCAAAACAATGCAGAAACTACATAAATAAACTACCTAAAACTATTCCTAATATTGAATATGGGAAACAACTTGCAAGATCATCAGGATCTCAAGCTGCGAACTATATTGAGGCAAATGAGTCATTAAGCAAGAAAGACTTTTCCCATCGAGCTAAAATCTGTCGTAAAGAAGCTAAGGAAAGCAGGTTATGGTTAAGGTTATCTGATCCAGGTGATAATGAATCTTTAAAACAAGAACGACTTGATCTTATAAGAGAAGCTTTGGAACTTACAAAAATTTTCAGTTCGATTGTTACTAAAAGTAGCTAATTTAGAATTTAAATATTAGAATTTAAATATTGTTTGTGATTTGGAATTTGTGATTTGTGATTTATGAAAAAAAATATCATTGTAACTGGTGGCGCTGGATTTATAGGTAGCCATTTGTGCGAACGGCTAGTTGAACGGAATGATACAGTAATTTGTCTGGATAATTTGCTGACAGGCTCGCAAAAAAATATTGCTCATCTTATGAGCAAAAATAGCTTTTTCTTTTTTAATCATGATGTTTGTAAACCTTTTAAAACCCGTAAATTTGAGAAGATAGATGAGATTTATCATCTGGCTTCACCTGCTGATCCTAATGTAAACTCACCATTTTCTTATATGGCCTACCCCTTCGAAACAATGAAGGTAAACACTATTGGCACTTGGAATATGTGTGAATTGGCACAAAAATTTAGGGCAAAATTATCATTTGCTTCAACTTCGGAAGTCTATGGTGATCCTCAAGTGTCACCACAGGTAGAAACTTACCGAGGTAATGTTTCAATAACTGGTCCTCGGTCAATTTATGACGAGTCGAAAAGATTTGGGGAAACTATTGTATCGGCATTTATTCGAGAAAAAGGTTTAGATGGAAGAATTACTAGAATCTTCAATACCTACGGACCGGGAATGAATATCGGCGAGGGAAGAGCTATCGTTAATTTTATAAAACAAGCACTTTCACAAAAACCAATAACCGTCTATGGTGACGGTAAGCAAACTAGGTCGTTTTGTTATATTGATGACCAAGTTGAGGGACAAATTTTAACGATGGAAAAAGGTAAAGCAGGGGAAGTTTTTAATATTGGGAATGACGATGAAAGAACGATTTTGGAGATTGCTAGATTGATTAAAAAGCTCACTTCTAGTGAAAGTTCAATAATTTTTAAATCTCTTCCAGTAGATGACCCACACCAACGGAAACCGGATATTATCAAGGCTCGAAAAATACTTGGATGGGAACCAAAGGTATTACTTGAAGAAGGGCTTTCTAAAACAATTCAATATTTTAAAGAACTCTAAGATTGTAAAAAACGAATTTTTAAAGTCCCCCAAAAAAGCATCCCTCTTTATTTTACGAATGATGGTCACTGGAGGGAATCTGGTCATAAGCTGGCGGCAGAAATCATCTATAATTTTTTGAAAAACTCTACTTACCTCAAGTAAGCTTTTGTTGCGAACTTAAGAAAAATTGTTTAAGCTTAGCAATATTGACCAGCACTTTTGATGATCAAGAAAAAGTTTAAACTCGGAATCGGCAATATAAAAATAGACTCCACTGCCAAGAAAAATGTCCTGAAGGTTCTAGACTCATCCCGTTTGTCTTATGGTGATTTTTCGAGAAAATTTGAAGCAAAAATGGCCAAATTACACAGCCGAAAATACGCTATTTTTTGTAATAGTGGAACAAGTGCGCTTGAGGTTGCCATTGCAGTTTTGAAAGACAAATATAATTGGAAAGACAATGATGAGGTTTTGGTTCCATCAATCACTTTTGTAGCTACCTCCAACGTTGTCTTACATAATCACCTAACTCCTGTCTTTGTTGATGTTGAGCCGAATTACTTCTGTATTGATCCCAAAAAGATCGAGGAGGAAATTACCTCAAGAACAAGAGCAATTATGCCGGTTCATCTTTTTGGCCAAAGCGCTGAGATGAAGCCGATTTTGAAAATAGCCAAAAAGCACAATTTGAAAATTATTGAAGATTCTTGTGAGGCAATGTTTGTCAAATATCTGGGCAAACCTGTCGGTTCACTTGGAGATATTTCCTGCTATTCGACATATGCAACCCACCTGATAACTACTGGGGTCGGCGGTTTAGCAATGACAAATGAGGATGATCTGGCAATTAGGATTAAAAGCTATTTTAATCACGGCAGGGATGGAATTTACCTCTCCATAGATGATGACGATACCCAAAATCCTAATAAATTATTTAAGATTATCGAAAGGAGATTTTCCTTCATTAATTTAGGCTATAGTTATCGTCTAACTGAGCTGGAAGCAGCCTTAGGTCTTGCCCAACTTAAAAACTGGCAGAAAATTATTGCCAGAAGACAAAAAAACGCGTCTTATTTAACAAATAAGCTCTTTAGATGGTCGCATTTTTTACAAATACCAAAGGTGAGGCCTAATGGATCCCATGCTTTTATGCTTTATCCTTTGGTCATCAAGAGTAACAAAATTCGGCGATCAGACCTTATCGAACATCTTGAGATTAACGGCATTGAAACGCGATACTTAATGCCGCTTATTAATCAACCGATCTACAAAAATCTCTTTGGAAACCTAGAAAATCAATATCCCGTAGCTAAATTTCTAAACAAAAACGGTTTTATAATCGGCTGTCACCAAGATATCAAAAAAGAAGAGCTTGATTACATTATTGAAGTTTTTAACAAATTTTTCTCAAAGTTTTAATAAATGAATAAAATACTTGTCACTGGCTGTGCAGGTTTCATCGGTAGTTATCTTTGTGATCGACTTCTGAAAGAAAGATATAAAGTTGTTGGTATTGATAATTTTAACGACTACTATGATCCAAAAATCAAAGAAAAAAATTTAGACTGGGCATTAAAATCAAAATCTTTCAAATTATATAAAGCGGATATCTGCGATTTTAAATCTTTATCCACTATTTTTAAAAAAGAAAAACCCAAAAAGATCGTCCACCTTGCAGCCAGAGCAGGTGTTAGGCCATCGATAGCCAATCCAAAACTTTATACGCAAGTTAATGTTTTGGGCACTGTTAATTTGTTAAAACTGGCAGTTAATTTTAATGTTAAGCAATTTATTCTTGGTTCCTCTTCTTCTGTTTATGGAAATTCAAAGAATTTGCCTTTCCAAGAAAATGACCGGTGCGAAAATATTATTTCTCCATACGGCGCTTCGAAAAGAGCGGCCGAATTTTTTGTGGAAAGTTTTTATAAAACATACGGTTTAAAGTCGACAATCTTGAGATTTTTTACGGTTTATGGTCCAAGAAGCCGTCCAGATATGGCGCCGGCTCTTTTTACTAAAGCAATCCTTTCTGGTAAATCTATTAATCAATTTGGCGATGGAACAAGTAGTCGAGACTACACTTATATTGATGATATTGTTAACGGTATTACTAGAACCCTAGAGAAAGATTTTAATTTTGAAATTATTAATCTTGGGAATAATCATCCCATAAAACTTACAGAATTTATCATCATCCTTGAAAAGATAATCGGCAAGAAAGCAAGAGTAAAAAAATTACAGATGCAGACAGGAGATGTTGAAACAACATGGGCAAATGTAGTAAAAGCTAAAAAATTATTGGGTTGGATGCCTAAAACGAAATTTTCAGCTGGACTTGCCCGGTATATCGAATGGTTAAAAAATCAAAGATAAACAAAGATATCTCAATCTCAGTCTTTTTCCCCTGCTATAACGATGCTGGTACCATTGTTTCAATGGTAGAACTAGCAACTCTAACACTTAAAAAAATTGCGAGTGACTTTGAAGTAATTGTTATTGACGATGGATCAAGTGATAATTCGCGTGAAATCTTGAAAGAACTTTCTCTAAAAAATCCTTATTTGAAACTCGTTTTCCATAAAAAGAATAAGGGTTACGGCGGGGCGCTTCGTAGCGGTTTTAAAAAAGCATCCAAAGATCTTATTTTTTATACCGATGGCGATTCTCAATACGATGTTGCCGAACTTCCCAAACTTTTAGAAAAATTGACAAATAATGTTGATGTAGTCCAAGGTTATAAGATAAAAAGATGCGACCCATGGTATCGAATAATAATTGGCGATCTTTACAATTTTGGAGTAAAATTGGCCTTTGCTATTAAAATTAGTGACGTCGATTGCGACTTTAGACTTATCAGGAAAACCGTTTTTGACAAAGTAAAACTTCAGCATAACAGCGGAGTAATAACTGTTGAAATGGTTAAGAAATTTCAAGACGCAGGATTTTGTTTTGCTCAAGTACCTGTTAGCCATTATTTTAGAAGTTATGGAAGATCACAGTTTTTTAACTTTAAACGGATTGCCCATGTAGCAATCGAACTTTTTGTTCTATGGAGAGAATTAGTTCTGGCTAAATGGTTAAGGATAGATACTTCAAAAATAAAAAGATTTTAGTCACTGGCGGGTTAGGTTTTATCGGCTCAAATTTGGCGATCAAGCTCGTCGAACTTGGCGCTAAAGTTACAATTCTTGATGCCTTAATCCCCGAATACGGCGGTAATAAATTCAATATTTTTCCAATAAAAAATAAAGTTAATGTAAAAATTGGCGACATGAGAAATCCTGCAACAATCAAACAAGCAGCAATAAACAAAGAAATTATTTTTAATCTTGCGGGCACTCTTTCTCATATTGATAGTATGCAGGACCCTCTTACCGATCTGGAAATCAATTGTAGGGCTCAACTTTGCCTTTTAGAAACCTGTCGAAAATTTAACAATAAAGCAATAATAGTTTTTGCCGGTACTCGCAATCAATATGGTAAGGCATTGTATTTGCCGGTTGATGAGAAGCATATTCAAGAACCAACTGATATCAACGGTATAAACTCAATTGCTGCTGAAAAATATCATCTTTTGTATAAACGCATTTATGGCATTAAAACAGTCTCGATTCGGATGACAAATACTTTTGGCCCAAGACACCAAATGAAACATTCAAGACAAGGAGTTCTTAGCTGGTTTATTAGACTTTTGATGGATGGTGAGACTGTCCGACTTTTTGGTGATGGATCACAAATAAGAGACGTAAATTACATAGATGATGTAGTCGATGCGTGCTTAATTTGTGCTAAATCTTCAAAATCAATTGGTGAAACTTACAACTTAGGTGGTCAAGCAATTACCTTAAAGGAATTTGTAGATAAAGTTATAGAAATCTTAGGTGAAGGGAAATATAAGTTTATAAAATTTCCAAAAGACCGAAAATCAATTGAGATTGGAAATTATGTTGCCGATATTAAAAAAATTAAAGAAGAACTGGGATGGCAACCCAAAATAGCAGTTGAAGAGGGAATCAGAAAAACGATCGAATACTACAAACAATATAAAAAATATTACTGGTAATGATTCCGCTGGTTGATTTAACGCTTGATAAAAAACTGCTTGACAAAATTACTAAAGAAATAACGCGAGTTGTTGACTCGAAGAATTATATTCTTGGCGCAAAACTTGAATTCTTTGAAGATAAATTCGCTAATTTTATTGGCGTGAGGTATGCAATTGGCGTTGGAAATGGAACTGACGCGCTTCGTCTATCTTTAAGGGCACTTGGTATAGGTCGAGGTGATAAAGTTTTAACTGTTTCTTTAACTTCTCCTTTTACAGCCATCTCAATTGTCGAAGAAGGAGCAATTCCAGTTTTTTGCGATGTCGATGAAAGAACCTGGACAATTGACGTTTCGGATGCCAAAAAAAAGATCGACAAAAAAACAAAGGCGATCATTCCAGTACATTTATTCGGTAATCCATGCGATATGTCTTCGATTATGGAATTTGCTAAAGAACATAATCTGAAAGTAATAGAAGACGCCTGTCAGGCTCATGGAGCTAAGTACCAAGAAAAAATGATTGGATCTTTTGGGGATGCGGCTGCTTTCAGCTTTTATCCTACTAAAAACCTCGGAGCTTTTGGGGACGGAGGAATGGTAACGACAAATAATCCTAAAGTCGCCAAAATGATTAAATTGCTTCGGCATGGCGGGCAAACCAAAAGATTTTGGCATTCTATCTTAGGCACAAACAGCAGGCTGGATGAAATTCAAGCTGCAATTCTTTCGGTTAAGCTGAATTTTTTGGATGAGCAAAACAGAAAAAGGGAACAACTTGCCCAAAGATATAAAAATAAACTGGTTAATATTCCTGTCAAATTTCAGGAGGTGTTGGCTGACTCCTGGACCTGTAACCATTTATTCATATTAAGAACCCCTGTAAGAAAAAAGCTGCAAAGGTCTTTACTGAACAGAAGAATCGGTTGTGATGTTTACTATCCCTACCCTATTCATCTACAACCTGCTTTTAAAAATTATTGCTGCGAAAAATTACCAGTGACAGAAAAATTAGCTAAAGAAATTCTTGCTATCCCCATTTACCCAGGACTAACCAAAGAAAAACAAGATTATGTAATTGAAACTGTTAAGAAGTTTTTTGGGCAACACAAACTATCGAAAGCCCAAAGGGTAAGTTAAAGTTGTCAAGGAGTTTGTGCTCTACATGTAGGGTTTTTGCAAGCAGGGTATTGGCGAGGGCTGGAAGAGGTTGAACGTCGGAAGTGTTATTTTGCGGTATGACTTTCTCTAATAACCTTTTTAACATCATAGGCAAGAAAAAAATGGTATTGAAGTATGAGCACTTTAGGACTTTAAATCCGGAGAATTGTAAATAGCTCTCCAGCTGGCGCCGGGTAAACCTACTGCGTGTTTGAATGGCTTTATCATGATTGCTTTTGAGCCATTCATAAGAAGGTTCCTGCAGGTAAAGAAGGCCGCCTTTTTTTAATACACGACAAAATTCATTTGTAGCTTTTTTGGGATTTACGCCACTGTGGTATAGAACATCTAAACATAGAATTGCATCAAAGACTCTATCGTTAAACCGTAGATTGTTAACCGAACCTATTTTTATTTTTGTAAGTCCTCTTCTTTTGCAAAAGGCGATTGCCTCAGGAGAGATGTCTATGCCGGTTATATTTTTATATCCTACCTTATGTAAATATTTTATGGTTCCACCGGTTCCGCAACCCGCGTCTAAAATTTTTGCTTTTTTCGGAAGGTATTTTATTATAGTGTTTATCATCATTTCCCTAGTTCCCAAATACCAACCATGAATCATTTCGTTCTCAAACATTTCTTTGTAGGCGATTTTTTTCATAAATTCTTTACCTTTGGTAAGTAAAGATATTATTATTATGTGCAAATGTCAAAGCTTAAAATGATTAATCCATTTTCGATCTTCTTCGTAAAACTTTTAAAGGTGCTCCTTTTTCTTGAACTTAGACGTAGAGGCTTTGTGATTTTTGCATCTTAAGAATCTTCATATTATGATGTAGCATTACTTATGCTGTTAAATATTAATCCTAAGAAATAATGATAGATAATTTTAAGGAGTTTTTTCGCTTCCGTGAGTTATTGTTTGTCCTGACAAAAAGGGAGATAAAGGTTCGTTATAAACAAACATCTCTCGGAGCTTCTTGGGCCATAATTCAACCTTTTTCTATGATGCTGATATTTACTTTAATTTTCGGCTTCTTCTTGAAAGTAGATTCTGGCAATATACCTTATCCAATTTTTTCTTATAGTGCCCTTTTACCCTGGACGTTTTTTGCAACAAGTTTTTCCCTTGGAAGTCTTTCGATTATTAACAGTAGTAACTTAATAACAAAAATTTATTTTCCTCGAGAAATTTTGCCTTTTTCCAATTTAGGAGCAGCATTTTTAGATTTTTTGGTTGCAGGAGTATTCTTTTTTCTGTTAATGTTATTTTACAAGGTACCTCTTTCTTTTACTCTTCTGTTTTTAGTGCCGATTGTTTTAGTACAAGTTATATTTACGGCAGCTGTTATTTTGTTTGCTTCTGCAATCGTAGTAATCTGGAGAGATGTGAAATTTGTCATTCCCCTTTTAATTCAGCTTTGGATGTTTGCAACTCCAGTGATTTACCCTGTATCTAAGGTTCCAAGATTTTTACAGTTTATTTATTTTTTAGATCCTATGGCTGGAATTATTGAAAATTTTCGATCTGTATCAATACTTGGAAAATTTCCCGATTGGAGACACTTACTTATGGCCACTGTTATTTCTGCTATTCTTTTTTTCCTCAGTTATATGTTTTTTAAACAGAAAGAAAAGAGATTTGCGGATATAATCTGAATGGAAAATTCAGTAATAAAATTCGATAAAGTTTCAAAGAGCTATTATCTTAGTCGCTTTAAGTATGGCAGGCTAACTGAAGAAATCCGTGCATGGTTTAAAAAAGTAGTTACCTTAAGTCCAGAATCAAACAGTAAGCAGAAATTGTGGGCTGTTCGTAACTTGAGCTTTCAAGTTAAAAAAGGAGTAACTTTAGGGATTATTGGAAAGAATGGAGCCGGAAAAAGTACGATTTTAAAGTTAATTTCAAAGGTTACATATCCTGACTCTGGACAAATAAGAGTTGAGGGGGAAATTGGGGCATTTATTGAATTAGGCGCAGGCTTGCACCCTGAACTTACCGGCCGAGAAAATATATATTTATATGGTGCCATTCTGGGTATGAAGAGACGCGAAATTGACGAAAGATTCCCGGAAATAGTTAAGTTTTCCGAATTGGCTAGGTTTTTAGATACTCCAATTAAACGTTATTCCTCTGGAATGTACACCAGACTTGGATTTTCTGTAATTGCGTTTACTGATCCTCAAGTCCTTTTAATAGATGAGGTATTAGCTGTCGGAGATAAAAGTTTTCAGGAGAAATGTCTTATGAAAATGGAGGAATTTGCAAAAAGTGATAAGACTGTTGTTTTTGTGTCACATAATCTGGAAGCAATTAGGAGTATTTGCAGCGAAACAATTCTAATTGATCACGGAAGATTAAAAGCTAGGGGGAAATCTTCAGAAGTTATTAAAAAATATCTTAATAAATATTCCAAGAATAGTAAATTTTGACTATTTACTAGGAAATATTCGGTATGGAGGAAGGTAATTTAAAATTACATTATTCTCCCCCTTATTAATTTTTAATGACATGAAAGTATCTTCGTATTTTTCTAAGTTAGCTTCATGACCGTTGACTGTTGCCTTCCAAAAGGGATAGAAATTAATGCTGATTATAAGATTCGAATTAGACGATGCTAAAACGGTGAGGTTTATTTTATCAGGGCTGTATTTTAGGATTTTGATACTATTTGTATTTACCCCATTTTCGGCCGTTAGGTAAAACCTTGGCAATACCTTTTTATTTTCGTAAATATATAAAGGGGGACCAAAGTATTTTCCTCCGATAAAATAAAAAAACTTTTTAAATTTTGATAATTTCTCCCAGTTAGAAAAATTATTGCGGTAATCTGAGGGCAGAAGTATTAAATTATCGTCCTTGATTGGATTTCTGGAAAAAATATATTTGACGTTTGCTTTTGATAATAGATCTAAATCATAATATTTTCCGAAATCGATTACGTCCGATTGTTTCAATTTCTCCGGAGCATAAAGGTAAATGCGCCCGCCCCATTTGACGAAACTCGCATAATGGGCTTGGTCGTCTGCAATTCGTTTTGAGATCACGTTAGACCAAAACTTATGGTAACTTAACGGATAAAGCGATAAATAACCATCCACACTTTCAAAGCCATAAGCGTTGGAATATGCAGGCCTTAAGCCGGCACCATTCATTGTTGCTACACGAAATAATGACCGATCTCTTTTGGATAAGTCTATCATGTCCGGGAATTGATAGAGTGTTTTATAGGGAGCATAGTTCTGGATTGTTTCGATTTTAATCTTTACCGTTTGTGCGAAAATTATCAATAACCCCAAAAAAATAATAAAGAAATTAATAAAAGGACTTGTTCTTTTACTCTTCAAAAGTTTTTCAAAGGATAAGGCCAAAAGAAGGCTCAGAAAAATGGGAGCAATTATTTCAAATCTGAACTGGAAACCTTTTGCTATTCCTAGAAAATCGGGAAAAAGTAATTTTATAACTCTCGTTAAGGGACCACTAATAATAAAGAAAAACGATAATAAGAAAGCGGACAAAAGTCTTTTATCTGTTTTGAATTTAGCAAAATACATTGAGAGTACAATTAGACCTATTTGAAATTTATAGTAGTTAATAAAAGTAATAATCTCAAAAAAGGAATCGACTATAACTTGATGCTCTGATCTTATTCCCGTAATCTCTCTGATTGAAGAAGAGGCATTAATGATTAAGGAAGCAATTTCAGGGATTTGAATAATTAAGGCACCAAGAGTAGTAAATGCAAAAATCCCCCAGAACCGGACATCTTTCTTGGGTGAGATAAGAACAAAATAAATTACCGCAGCAGGTATTAAAAATGGGGTTCCGAATGGTAAGTATGTAGAAAAACCCCAGAATAACCCGAGTATTAGGCCAAAAGCGTATTTTAATTGTTTTTTCTGCTGGCTAAGTTTCTCAAGAGCCCAGAGAAAAAAGGGGAATCCCGGTTCAGCCAGTTGATGAAATACAGTGAAATTATCAAGGGAAAAATTGAAAAGTGAATAGGCAAGAGCAGCTGTCAACGAAGGGAAGATCGCAAGTTTTAAGCTGTCTCTACATAACCGATATGTAAAAAACCCTGCAAAAAACCTTTGTATAAACATTAAGAATCCATAAGCCACTGGTCCAGGAAAAATTAAAAACAGAAGATTATTGAGGTGGGCGTAGGGTGCCAATAAGTTTGACGATAAATCAACTCCTCCTGGTAAGAAATTGCCGAAATAAGAAGGACCGTATCGGAGGAGTTGATTTTTTGAAGCGATTAATTGCGGCAAGATCCAGTCGCCGGAATCAAAAATGCGAACATGGGAAAGAGGACCTAACAAAAACTCGAAAGAAATCCATAAGGTCCATAAAAGAAAAAAGACTAACGGTTTGTTCCTCATTCTCCGGGAAGGTGCGTATTAACCTCGACAAAACGGAATTCTATTTTTCCATCTGGCAAATACGTTTGGTCGATAACTCCACTAACCTCTTCAGGAAATTCGCTTGGATAACCGATTAAAAGTGCATTCTTAAGATTTTTATCGTTTGCCCAGTCGATGGGACGAAATTGAATTTTCCCTATCTGTGCATAAAGCTGTTTGTAAGATACGAAATTGCCGTTTAGTTCAGAAGCCAATTTTTGTAGGATGATGGGATTTGTCTTGTTATAAAAAAGGAAATATATTGCAGGAACTAATTTCCCTTGCGACCAAGTAAAAATTATTTTTTGATAATTATTTTTATTTTGATTGATATAGGGAATAATGTCACGAACGGTTGAAAACCAAGCTCCGTTGTCATTTTCGGAAGTAAACTCCTGAGGTGTATGAATAAAATATTGATGGAAAAAAAATAATATGTTTAATGAATAAACAAAACCAAGTGAAATGATTACCGCATTAAAAAATTTCTTTCTAAATCGTCCTCTGAGTGCTGCAAGCGCCGTTGACATTCCGATGATTGAAATCAACTGTATTGCAAGCAGCATCAAAAGCGCTCTATGGGGATATGCTGTACCGAGAGTAACAATTGCCGGAATTGGTCCTACCACTAAAAGTCCTAAAATTAACTTGTCTGAATCGCTTCGTCTCTTCACCATCCGATAAAGACCCAGTAGGAAAAACGGTAGTTCTACCAAATAAAATAGCCCGACATTATTAATATAGAAATATCGTGTATCTTTTGCGTTGACGAATAAGTAATCCAGGCTTAAGTATTTTAAATAATTCTCGACAAGTGCATCCAGATAAACAAATCTGCGGTTGTGTATAAAATTTGAAAAAGACAATCCTCTGTTTTGGTCATAATTCATTTCCGAAATGGAAATTGGTAAAGTAACCTCCGGTGTAAAAACAGATATGGAAGAAAATCTAGTCCTTGACTGGGCAGAGCTATAAAATTTGATTGCCGGAAAAGAAATGATTAGTATAATCATGAGTGCTAAAAGCGAAACGGATATATTTTGCATTATTTTTTTTCGATAAACGAAGCCAGTAACTATTAGCAATAGCGGCAGGTAAATTATTGCTGCGGAATAAATATATAGGGTCAAACCGACAAATAGAGCAGAAATTAAAAGAAATTTGTTGTTTCGTTTTAATCCAAAAATAAAAAAAGTAAGGGAAAGCAGATAGAATAAAATTATATCTACATGTCCAAATGCCGTTCTGGATATTTCAACCGCCCAGGGTGAAACTGCAAAAGTAAAAGTGGAGATGAATTTAATATATTTGTCTTTAGGGAATAGAAATTTCATAAAAAAATAGATAGTTATCGTTGCAAGAACACCAAATGCAGCAGGTATAAATCTTATAGAAAAATCGTTTAGTCCAAATAGGTATATTGCCGGCACTTTTGAATATATCGTCAGTCCACCCACATTTACGTCGAAGGATTTAAAAAAGACGGGGAATGGTTTACCATAAATGCTTTTGCCGGTTTTTAAAATAGAATAAGCATTGTAACCAATATCTGCTTCATCGGGAGAAATACCATTTGGAACATTACCTAACTGATAAAATCTAACAAGAATACTTACTGCTATAATAGCGAAGATAATGATTTTACTTAAGATACCGTTTCTCATTATTGGCTGAGTATATCATACAAAACTCATGCTGTAATTTGCCTAAGAATAAATATAAATCTAATGGATTTATTAAATGAAATTAGACTTAACAGAAGGATAACCCAGAAAATTTGGTTTCTTCTTGACCAGCTAATTCCACCAGTAATAAGGGATCTGGATCTACTTGCCAAGCCTGTATTTTATCTCCTTTTCGGTAAAAGAGCGAATATCTTTTTAAATTATCAAAAGAATGCTTTGACATTAACTGATAGAGAGTACGAGCAAATTTATAAAAAAATGCAGTTTGGTGCTGTCAATAGAGAAACAGATTTACTGGATGGAATTATTGACGAAATCCAAAAAAAAATAGTCGGGAAAAGCGTGCTAGAAGTTGGTTTTGGGAAGGCTCATTTAACCAAACTGATTAGTAAAAAATATAAAGTGACTGCGGTGGATATAATTGTCGATAAAAAATTTATTTTGGAATTGCCAAACGTTAATTTTAAAAAAGCAAACATTGAAAATCTGCCTTTTAAGAATAAATCTTTTGATACGGTAATATGCACTCACACATTGGAACATGTACTCAATATATCTGACGCTATTAAAGAACTGAGGAGGGTTGCCAGACACCGTTTAATTATTGTCGTGCCTAAACAAAGACCTTATAAATTTACGTTTGATTTACACTTACACTTCTTTCCATATCCAGAATCTTTTTTGAATTTGGTAGGGAGAGTACCGGGTAAACATTTCTGCAAGGAGATTTGCGGCGATTTCTTTTATTATGAGGACATAACTTTTAAGTATGAGTAAACTGGTTCTTATTTATGGTAGCTGAACTAAACGTTCTCGAAAGTTTTTCAAAAAGACTATACTACTTGTATAACTGATGCTCATGAATTAGAATACAAATTCAAAGAAATGCACTTATTTTCTGCCTCCAAGAATGCCAAGAAGAACTGATTTGCTTAACAAAACCATTCTATTGACCGGAGGAACGGGTTCTTTTGGAAAAGCTTTTATAGCCTATCTTCTTAGAAAGAACAATTTCAGAGGGGTAATTAGAGTATTTTCGAGAGACGAGTTTAAACAATCTCAGCTCCAAGAAAAGTACATTGGTGATAAACGTTTAAGGTTTTTTATAGGAGATGTTCGAGATGTTTCCCGCCTTCGACGTGCTATGGAGGGAGTCGATATCGTTGTTCATGCCGCCGCTCTAAAACAAATCCCAATTTTAGAATACAATCCTTTTGAAGCCGTAAAAACTAATATTCTTGGAAGCCAAAACGTAATTGATTGCGCTCTTGATCTAGGCGTAAAAAAAACAATATTAATATCGTCCGATAAAGCGGTTTCTCCAACTAATTTGTATGGTGCGACTAAGATGGTGGCCGAAAAAATTTTTACTCAGGCTAACGCTTATGTTGGAAAGAAATCAACTAGATTGAGTGTGGTTAGGTACGGGAATGTTGTAGCTTCGAGGGGCAGCGTTATACCGAAATTTCAGCTACAGGCCAAAACTAACGTGCTGACTATTACTGATGAGAGGATGACCAGATTCTGGATCACACTGGATCAAGGGGTAAAATTTGTTCTTAGAGTTTTAGAAGAAATGGAAGGGGGAGAAATTTTTGTGCCGAAACTACCAAGCGTAAGAATAATTGATTTTGCAAAGGCAATAGCTCCGAATGCAAAAATCAAAAAAATCGGTATCAGGCCCGGCGAAAAATTACATGAAGTTTTGATAAATGGAGACGAGGCAAGACACACTAAAGAGTTTAAAAATTATTTTATAGTTGAGCCAGAATTTCTTTGGAATAGAAAAATAAAGAATAAAACCAAAAGAGGGAAAGTTCTTGGGGAGGAATTTAGGTATTCAAGCGAAAGTAACAACCGATGGCTATCACTTCCTAACATTTATAAGTATTTAAAGGATTATACCGCCGAAAATGGATGATAAAAAACGCCCCTTGGCTCTACATTATCAAAAACCAATTCCCTACACCCACCACTATATTGATCAAAAAGATATCGTTGAGGTTACAAGCGTTTTAAAGTCAGACTGGATTACCCAAGGGCCAAAAATCAGAGAGTTTGAACAGAAGCTAGCAAATTATGTTGGAACGAAGTATGCAGTTGTTTTTTCAAGTGGCACAGCCGCACTTCATGGCGCATGCGCTGCATGCAAAATTGGCCCAGGCGATGAAGTAATAGTGCCAACACTTTCTTTTGTCGCCAGTGCCAACTGTGTGCTCTACATGGGGGCGACTCCAATTCTCGTTGACATTGACTCGGACTGGTTAACAATCGATATTAAAGCTGTCGAAAAAAAAGTCGGCAGGAACACTAGGGCTATTATCGGGGTAGACTTTGCGGGACTTCCGGCAAAATGGAACTTACTAAGAAGAATCGCAGACAAAAACAAGTTAATTCTTATTGATGACGCTTCCCACGCCTTAGGGAGCAAATTAAAAAATAAACGAATAGGCTCAATTGCCGATTTAACGGTTTTTTCTTTCCATCCGGCAAAAATTATTACGACAGGAGAAGGTGGTGCTGTTACAACAAGCAATAAAATTTTTTATGAAAGGCTTCTTCGTTTTAGACATCACGGTATTTTAAAGAACGAAAAATTAAACAAAAAATATGGGGCTTGGTATTATGAAGTGCAAGATGTCGGCTATAATTTCAGAATCACGGATTTTCAGGCAGCACTTGGAATAAGCCAACTTACTAAAATAGATAAGTTTATCAAAACGAGAAGAAGGATTTGGCAAAAGTATAATCATGCTTTCAGTAGAATAGATGAACTGATTTTACCCAGAGAGCAAAATGGATGTTTTTGCGCTTGGCACATTTACCCGATCAGGCTAAACGATAGGGCTAAGAAGTCACGAAGGCAAGTTTTTGATTTTTTAAGAAAAGCCGGTATCGGCGTGCAAGTCCACTATATCCCTATTCATCTTTTTAACCTCTATAAGCACAAATTTGGATATAAGAGGGGTGATTTTCCTGTTACGGAAAAATATTATGATAGCGCTTTAACTCTTCCCCTATTCCCCGCTCTAAAATTGGCGCAGCAGGATTATGTAATAAGGAAGGTAAAAGAAGTGCTGAAGTGAAAAGACAAGAATCGGTAAAAATTGGGAGGCGAGAAGTAGGCCCTGGCAGGCCTTGTTATATTATATTTGAAGTAGCGTCTACACACGAAAACAACTGGAAGATTGCCAGAAATTATGTTGATCAGGCTAAAGAGGTTGGAGCGGATGCCGTCAAGTTCCAGCTATTTGAAGCAGATAAGGTGCTTAATCCCCTAACTCCGGGTTTAAAAGCCACTTATGATTATTTTAAAACAGCCCAAACTCCCAGAAACTGGTTCCCAAAACTTGCCGATCTTTGCAAAAAAGCTGGTATTGATTTGCTTTGTACTCCTTTTGATTTGTGTGCTGCAAGTTTTCTCGAATCGGTAGGGTTGCCGGCTATCAAAATTGCTTCCGGAGAGTTAACAAACCATCAACTACTTGTCCATGTTGCCAAATTCGATAAGCCAGTGATTCTTTCGACCGGCATGGCAACAATGCGGGAAATTACGGCTGCGGTCGGAATACTAAAGAATAATGGATGCTCCCAGTTGGTTATATTACAGTGCGTTTCCGTTTATCCAATGCCTTATGAGGATGCAAATGTGCTGGCTATGCGAACTTTACAGGAAGAGTTTAGCTGCCCAGTTGGATATTCTGACAACGGTTCTAAAGGCTACCTTGTGCCGCTTTTGGCAGTTACGCTTGGAGCATCAGTTTTAGAAAAACATGTGACTTCTCAAAAGCGACGCGGGAGTATGGATGATATTTTTTCACTTTCGGTTGAAGAATTTGCACTGATGGTTAAAAAAATCCGCCAGCTTGAAAAGGACTACAAAAACAATCTAGGAGGAGCAATAAAAGACTTGAAAAAAGAGTTCGGGGACGATGTTAGGAAAGCTTTGGGAAATGGGATTAAAAAACCTGGAAATTTCGGAGTTTTGAGAGAAGACGGGACGAGAATGCTTGAAGCGGATGAGCGGCAATGGGCAAGACGAGGTATTTATCCTGTCCAACTTATTAGAAAGGGAACAAAAATTACTGGCGACATGTTAATTTCACTGCGCCCAGATGTAGGAACTTCCGCACTTTCATTTGATAAAATCCTGGGTGCTTATGCAGTTGAAGATTTGCCGTCGAAACATCCTATTTTGCTGAAAGGCAAAAAAGTCCGCAGATTTCGTAAATCTGACATCAAGAAGGTTTACAACAAGCCGAACCAAAAGCAATTCGCGGAAATTTTAACGAATACCGCAAAGCTTAACTAGTCTTATTTGAAATTTATGGCAAAACCACAAATAGTTGCAATTATCCAGGCACGCATGGGCTCAACAAGACTTCCGGGGAAAGTTCTGATGCCGATCTTGGGAAAACCTCTACTTGGGCACGTTGTCAACCGAGTAGCAAGGTCAAAATTCATTAATAAAGTAGTTGTTGCAACCTCAACAAACCCGGAGGATCAAAAGATAGTTAAATTCTGTAAAGACAAAGGCTTCGAAATCTTCGAGGGGTCGGAGAGCGACGTTTTGGATCGATACTACCAAGCTGCAAAACTTTATGGTGCTGATTTCGTAATTAGAATAACTGCAGACTGCCCTCTTACTGATCCATTTTTACTTGATAAATTAATTACCAAATTTTTTAAAGGCAACTTTGACCATATGGGAATAGCTACAGGAGCTGGTGTCTTGAACGATAAGACAAATAGATACCCGCAGGGGCTTGATGCAAGTATTTTCTCTTTTAGTGCTTTGGAGAAAGCATGGAGGGAAGCAAAAGATCCTGTGGACAGAGAACATGTAACTGTATACATATGGCAGAGACCGGAAAATTTCAAGTTGGGCGAGCCCTTAATTCCACCCGAAGATTATTCGGCTTACAGGCTGACCGTCGATTGGTCTGAAGATTTAATGCTTGTAGAAAGAATTTATAAAAGACTATATGAAAAAAACCACTTTTTTGGCTTTGAAGATATCGTTCGGTTTCTGAAAGAGAATCCGGATATTTCCAGAATAAACGAAAGATATTTAGGAGAAACCACCAAAGGCTTTTGGAGACAGAAACTTAGATCCGAGTTTAAACAAGTAAAAATGCCCCTGAAGGTTCCTTTTAGCTTTTTGGACGCAGTTATTGTGCTTTCTGCCGATGAGACCAATGTGATAGGAGAAACAAAACAAAGAATTGATGAAGGATTAAAACTTTTCAAGCGAGTCCCGAAAAATTGTGTATTTATGTATCTTGGAGTTAAAGCGGGGAAAAAGCCGTTTATTGACTATGTTAAAAATAATTATGACATTAATAGATTCATGGTTTTCGCAAGTCGAAAAGAATCATCTACAAAAACACAAATTAAGGATTTTGCAAAGTTTATGGAGCGAGGAAAATTTAAAAAAATAGTAATAGTGACAAGCGCATATCACATACCAAGAGTAAAGAGATACGTAAAAAGATATATCAGCGAAAGGATTGCTGTTTACTTCTGGCCTTCCAGGAAAATAAGTATGCATAAAAAAGAGATTGAGACGGAAATAAACAAAATCATTAATTATTCAAAGAAAGGAGAATTTTCTCTATATCTATGACTACTCACAGGGGAAAGACAATTGATAAAGCAAAAAAATTTAGTGTGATTGATTGTGCGTCGTGTGGATTTATCCATCTGGATCCTATTCCCACTAAGGTAGAAATTGCTCGGCTCTATCAATCCAAATATTATTCAAATGAAAGACCACTTTACATTAAGAGAAATCTAGAAGACGAGAAATGGTGGCACACTGTATTTAAAGATCGGTTAGATACATTGGAACAGTACTTAGACAAAAGCGACAGGAAACTTATAGAGCTTGGATCTGGCCCCGGCTTATTTTTAAAATACGCTAAAAATAAAGGCTGGGATGTGCTTGGTGTTGAACCTTCACCTATTGCTGCTAAATTTAGTACAAAAAATGGGGTTCGGGTAATTCAAAGTCTATTCGAGGATCTTGAATTGGAAACGCTCGGTGTATTCGATGCCGCGGTAATGTTTGAAGTGCTTGAACACCTGGAAAATCCAAGAGAAATCCTAAAGACTGTCAATAAATTGCTCAGAAAGGGTGGTGTTGTCTGCATTTCCGTCCCCAACGATTACAACCCATTGCAAAAAGTCGTCAGAAATGCCTTGAAGATGAAACCGTATTGGCTCGCTCCCCCACTGCACATTAATTATTTCACTATCAATTCAATCAGCAACCTTTTGAATAAATGTGGATTTAACGTTGTTTACAAGGAGACAAATTTTCCAATGGAAATGTTTTTATTATTCGGAGACAATTATGTAGGAAATGATAGTTTGGGAAGACAAATGCATGAAAAGCGCAAAAAGTTCGATATTATAATGTCGGCTCATGACAATGAACTAAAACGGAAACTCTATGTTGCCCTTGCTGACCTTGAAATAGGCAGGAACTTAACAATCTATGGGAGAAAAAAATGACTTTAAAAAACAAGCGGAATAAAAGGGTTTGTGTTTTTCAGATAAATTTTACTGATCTTAATCCATTTCTGTTTAAATACAATGCAATAGGTATTGTCAATAGAAGCCGTCTTTTTGACAAGATCGTTTTGGCGGCTCCAAATATAAAGCAAAATCATGTACTTAAAAAACTTGCAGAAAAATATGACATTGACCTTTATTTGGGAAATGAAGACAACGTTGCAAGAAGAATTTATGATCTTACAAAAATGTATGGGTTCGAAACCATAGCTAGACCTTCTATTAATTGGTTTTTTCTAGACACTACATTGCTTGGTAAAATGATTAACTCCTTAGAAGATGTGCACGCTGATATAGTAAGGCTACCAAATAATTTTGATATACGTTTTGGAGCTGAAGTATTTTCCATAAGGTTTTTGGAGAAAATATTGAAGATTTTTGCGAAAAGTAAAAAGAAAGAGAATCTTTACAAATTTAGGCCATGGGCCTATGCGGAATTATACCCTTCAGATTTTAATATATTAAATTTCAAAGACGTACCTGTTTATACAAATTCATACCACAATTTAATATTGTCAAAAATGAGAAGGGCTTGGCCAGAACAGCGTAGTTTTTCCGAAACATCAATTTCTAATTACAAATTTGCAGTGAAATTTATTAGACACGCAGAAAACACGCTGGATATTGCTAGCGGTATGGGAGATGGAACATATCTACTTTCCAAATTATCCGATAATGTTATCGGTATTGACTCAAGTAGAGAATCCATAAAAAGCTGCATGAAAAAGTACGGGAAGATTAGAAATATCAAATTCATCGAGCACGATGCAATGACTTACGATTTCCCCGAAAATTATTTTGACGTTGTGGTTTCTTTTCATACTATGGAACATATTAAAAATGATGGACTTTTTTTAACTAAGCTTCGTAGATGTCTTAAGAAAAATGGCTTATTAATTTTGGAGGTTCCCATTAGCACAAAATATCCGTTTATTCATACTACAGTACCAATTAATCCATATCATATTAGAGAATATGATGTAGCCATGCTGACAAAAATGATAAGTTCAAAAATGGAGATAAAAGAAAAATACGGTGTGAATAAAGGTATCTATGTAAATATTAAAAATGCAAGAAATGGAGCTTTTTTTGTTGCAAAAAAGAGGTAGAAAAAGTGCTATTGTTATTTTAGGCGGGAGTAAATCAAAGCTTCCCTTTTTGAAAAGATGCAAAAAAACAGGATATTGTGTAATTCTTTTCGACCGTGACGAAAATTGTTATTGCAAGAGGTATTCTGATTATTACTTTCGGATAGCCACAAACCAGAGTAGTAAGATAGTCGATGCGTTAGAGAGACTTAAGAATCTAAGAATAAAAGGCGTTCTGTGCTACTCGTCCCAAAAAGATGCGCTTATCACTACCTCGATTGTCGCAAACAGATATTCGCTACCAAGTTTTACTAAAAAAGCTGTAACCAATACTTATGATAAAACTAAACTAAAGGCTATTCTGATTCAAGCCGGTATCACGACTCCTCCGTACTCAGAAGCCACTTCTCTATCTTCTAAAAAACTCAGCCTAAAGCTGCCAGTTATCATTAAACCCACAGAAGGAATAGGTTCATATGGTACGGTAATTATTAGGAGTAAAAAGGATTTAGAACAATACGCGCATATAATGCATGGTGACTCATTGAAACAAAAATTTATAGTTGAAAAGTATGTAAGCGGAAAACTATTACACATTGATGGATTTGTTCAAAATGGTCGCATAGGAATATTTTCAATCTGTGATAAAAAAGTTATAGAAATTAACAACACTCCATTTACCGAGGGTTATGTTTTACTTAATAATTCTGCTGAAAGATTCATTAAATCAGAAGTTATAAAAATTTTGCAAAAGGGAGTTAATTCGATTGGAATTGATAATCACTTATTTGGAGCTGATGTGATTATGACTGATGATAGAAAAGTATATGTTATAGAAATTGGATTTTTAATGGATTCCAAAATGGACGAACTCTTGAGTTTTGCAGGAATTGATCCTTATAAAGTTCTTTTGAATATCATTACAGGGCAAGAACAAATACGCGCGAAAAAGTTAAATAATAATTATGTTTATGCCCTTAAATTTTTGTATGCTAATAGTCTAGGTCGTTTTATCATAAAAAGAAAATTTGAGGTGCCGAAAGGTTTAACTCTTAAGGTTTCCTGGGAAAAGCAGAACAATTCTATTGTGGATCAACCGCGAAGTATTGCAGACATGTTGGGAAAACTTATCGTGCGCAGTAAATATAAATGCCCGTGGTCTAAGATAGAAAAATTAGGTGTGCAAAGCTTTTTTGTAAAAAGTACGGGCGGAGTTTTATGAAATCTGTGGTAATGATAGGTGGTGGAATTCAGCAGATAGAAGCAGTAAATACTGCAAAAAAACTGGGATTTTTTACTATTGTTACTGATAAGAATAAAAATGCTCCATGTTTTAATAATGCTGATTTAGGATTGGTCTCCGACGGAACTGACGTAGTTGGAATTTCAAAATTTATCATAGAAAATAAAAAAAGATATAACATTCAAGGAGTTTTCACTTGTATTAATTTGGCTTCAAGTGTGTCGAAAATAGCTAAGAGGTGCCAATTACCGGGAGCAGATCCAATTGCAGCCGCCAGGGGAGACAACAAAATTGACCAAAAAAAACTTTTTTCCAAGAATAACATTCCTACCCCTAAATTCAAGGAGGTTAAAAGCTTACATCAAGCCAGACAAGCTTATGTTCAGCTTGGTCCGAAAGTGGTATTTAAACCATCTGACAGCTTTGGGGGGCAGGGGGTTCTCAAAGTCGAAAACTGGGAAGAAATTAAAGACGCCTTCTCTAATGCCAGAGATAACAGCAGAAAAAGAACTGTTATTGTAGAGGAGTTTATTTCGGGGCATTTCATTGATCTTGAAGGTATTTTTTACAAAGGTAAATTTCTTCCATTAGCCATACTTGATAGTTATTTCCTAGACAAACTTCCAGGTAATTTTCGGACGAGCCCTATAGAATATAAAAACGTTTACCCCAGCATAATTTCTACTAGTTTAAAGAGAGATCTTTTTAGGCTTACCTCAAAGGCAGCTCTTTTGCTCGGAATAAATTTTGGTCCGGTTGGATCTGATATTGTTATTACCAAAAATGGACCAATGATAATTGAGATTTCAGCGAGGTTGCACGGTTCCTCTTCGAATTTATACTTAATTCCAAAAGCCTCCGGTCTGAATCCAGTTGAATTGCTAATAAAAATAGTAACAGGTCAAAGTCTTAAGAAGTCGGAAATAGTTGAAAAATTCAACAAAGTGGGAATATATAAATATATTTTTGCAAAACCCGGCCACATCAGAGAGATTAGTGGTATAAAAAAGGCTTCAAATCTAAACGGTATTGTAAAAGTCTTCTTTTTCAAGAAAAAAGGTGATGAAATATACTATCGAAATAGCACTGATGTTCCTTGCACAATAATGGCTGTTTCAAGAAATCTTGAAGAAGCTGAAAAAATCGTTTCCACAGCCGAGTCAATGATTAAATTTAAAGTGGAGGCTAAAAAAATTGGATAATTATAAGTCTTCTATGCTATATTTTCAGTTGCAGGGAAATGAAGTTATTAAATAAAACCGCGTTGATTACCGGCTCTAGTCGAGGTATCGGGAAAGCTATCGCTTTTGCTATGGCAAGAGAAAGTGCAAATATTGTAGTCTGCTACAACGAGAATAGTAAGGAGGCTAAGAAAACCGTTGAGGAAATTAGGTCTTTGGGTGTAAAGGCTAAGATGGTTCGACTGGAAGTTACCAATCGAGCTAGCGTCCAGAAGGCTGTTAAACTAGCCATTAAAACTTTTGGGAGGATTGATATCCTAGTCAATAACGCCGGAATAAATATTACAAATGATTTCGATAAAATCACCGACAAGGATTGGGATAAGGTTGTAGACGTTGACATGAAAGGTCCTTTTATTGTCACGCAAGAGGTCTTGAAATTTATGAAAAAACAGAAATCCGGGAATATTATTAACATCGCCTCACTAAGCGGTGAAGATGGTGGCCCAAGAACGCCTTCATACGCCGCAGCGAAAGCGGGTGTTCTTGCACTAACGCTTAATGAAGCAATTTTTTGCGCAAAGTATAATATACGGGTTAATGCTATCTCTCCGGGGGTAATAGCATCTGAGTTGACTGAAAAGACAATGCATCCTGATGTGAAAAAGAAACGTCTTTCTCAAATCCTTTTGGGAAGATTCGGTCGCTATGATGAAATTGGACCAGCGGCAGTATTTTTAGCATCCGATGACTCCAGCTACATTACGGGAGAAATACTTCACGTAAACGGCGGAACACACTTAAAATTATGAAGATATTTGTAGATAGTTCAAACATCGATGAAATTAAAAAGGCAATTAGTTGGCACTTGGCTGACGGTGTAACTACAAATCCAAGCACTTTGGGTCAACTTGGTAAAGATCCTTTTAAAACTGTCCGGGAAATATGCAAAACCGTCAAAGGACCTGTATCTATGCAGGTAACCTCTACATCTAAAGATCAAATGATTAGAGACGGAAAAAAAATTGCTTCTATTTCTAAAAACATAATTGTTAAGCTTCCAGTTACAAGGGATGGTTTAATTGCCATATACACTCTTGCCAAATCTGGAATTAAGATAAATGCCACAAACCTTTTCACTCCAGCTCAAGCATTGCTTGCCGCGCGCCATGGAGCTACTTATGCAAGCTGTTGGATAGGCCGAAGCGATGATATTTATATGGATGGAATAAAACTTGTGGCAGATACAAAGAAGATTTTTGAGAACTATAATATAAAAACTTCAATTCTAGCCTGCAGTATCAAAAACACACTACAAGTAGTAGAGGTTGCAAAAATCGGCGTGGATATTGCCACATTACCATTCGACGTTATTGAAAAATTGACAGCACATCCTATGACGGATACAACTTTTAGTGGTTTCTTGAACGACTGGAACTCTAACCCCGCCCTCAAGCAATCCAAGAAATGAGGCAAAAGACTCTTTTAGTAATTGGCGCCGGATCCGAACAGGTTCCTGTAATTATGCAAGCCAAAAAAATGGGTCTTTATGTAGTTGCCTCAGACATTAATCCTAATGCGGAGGGTTTTAAATTTGCTAACGCATATTTCATAGCTAGCACATATAATCCAACGCAAACAGTTAAGGAAGCAATATTTTTTAACCGGAAACATAGAAGGATTAACGGCGTAATGACAGTTGCATCTGATGTTCCTTTGACTGTTGCCAAGGTAGCGGCTGCTCTTCATTTACCGGGAAACTCCATGGAAACCGCAACCATTGCTCAGAACAAATTACTGATGAAAGAGACTTTCAGGAAGTATGGTGTAGCGATTCCGTGGTTTGCAAAAATAAAAAACATCAGAGATTTTAAAAAAATTGTTCAAGGGCGTGGCACTTCCCTTGTACTTAAACCAGTTGACTCGAGAGGAGCACGGGGGGTGCTACTTATTGGTGACAATATGGATCTTGATTGGGCTTATCAAGAATCCAAAGTTAATTCTCCGACGGGAAGAGTTATGGTGGAAGAGTTCCTGAGAGGTCAACAGATTTCAACTGAATCTTTTTTATACGATGGATTTTCAATAACACCAGGGATAGCCGACAGGAACTATGAATTATTGGATAAATACGCGCCTTATATGCTCGAAAACGGAGGTGAATTACCATCGACTTTATCTAGCCAAGATCAGATTTCAATTAAAAAAACGGCTGAGATGGCTGCGTCAATAATCGGAATAGTGAGAAATAGCGCAAAAGGAGATATGGTTTTCACCAAAGAGGGGCCAAAGGTGATAGAAATTGCTGCAAGATTATCGGGAGGTTATTTTTCTACTCATGAAATACCGTTAAATACGGGTGTAAATCTAGTAGAAGCAGTCATTAAGACCTCTTTAGGTAAAAAACCTGATTTAAACTCATTGATTCCCAAATTTAGAAACGTATTAGTGCAAAGATATTTTTTCCTTAGGCCCGGAACAATAAGAGCGATAGACGGCATTGGAGAGGTTAAGAAATTGCCATTTGTAAAATTATTCAAAATCTATGTCAAGCCAGGAGATGTGATAAAACCGATAAAAAACCATACCGAAAGAGCAGGAGTATTTACGGTGATGGGCAAAAACAGAACTGAAGCATACAAAAGAGTTGAAAAAGTTCAACAAATGGTAAAATTTTTAATGTCCAAATAGGGAATTCTGATGGCTTATCTTTATTCCATTTTCCATTTAAATTTGAGTTTTTCGCTGATAGATGAAGAAGAGGTTTCTGATGTTATTAACAACTGTTACTGGCCTCTTTTAAAGATCCTTGAAAAAAACAGGAAGCTGAAAATTGCAATTGAACTTTCGGGTAATACTCTTATTAAACTTAATGATCTCGACCGGCAGTTTATTAAAAAAATTAAAACTTTTGTTAAAAGCGGGCAGGTGGAAATTTTAGCAAGCGGGTATGAGCAAATTATATCGCCCATTCTCCCCTATCAGATAACACTCAAAAATCTTAGCGAAGGCCAAAAAATTTGTAAAGAAATCCTTGGAGTGTCGCCCAAAATTGCTTATATTAATGAGCTGACATTTTCCGATGGACTGGTTGATATTTATAAAGAAGCAGGTTTTGATGCAATAGTTGTTGACTGGGATAATCTTCCGGAAAAAAGTAAAGACTCTACTGTTCCCTACCAACCTGTTTGGCTCAAAAGCCAGACTGGTACAAAAATTAAGGGTTTGTTTATTTCTTCTGTGGCTATGAAAAAATTCAGGAATTTAATCTTTGGCGAAATAACTTATGGGCAATATTTAAATTATTTAAAAAAGACAATAGATGGCCAAAAATTTGATTATTTCCCAATCTATGGTGACGACCTGGAAATATATGATTTTAAACCAGGATCTATAAACGTTGATTTACCAAATAGAGAGACTAATGATTTCAAAGTAATACAAAAAATTTTCCTTCGTCTTTGCCGAATAGGCAGATTTATATTACCTGGCGAAATACTTAAAAATGAGAGCCTTTCCCGCGAGATTAACCTGACTGATGTCGAATTAACAATAAGGACAAAAAAGCAAGAAAAGTATAACGTCTCAAGGTGGACTCTTTGTGGAAGGAATAACAGCAGAGTTAATTCTTTATGTCTTAAGGTGGATAAAAATTTAGACTCTATCCAATCACTACTTAGAACAGACAAACGAGGGGTTGATAGAACTCGATTAAAGTCACTTTCCCAAATTTCGAAAAAAATGTGGTCAAGCGATTTTCGGACCCATACTACGGAAAATAAATGGATCAATTTCCAGAAAGATTTGGGCTGGGCTCTTCGGGAAAGTGAAGAGATGTTAAAGCTGCTTGTGGAAAGAAAGAAGTTAGATAAAAACGACTTTGTTTTGGTAAACACGACTGAATCAGATTGGGATGAAGAAGTATTCGAAACAAAAGTTTGTTTTGACATGGGAAAAATGTTTGGGAAAGTGGACATTGAAATAGAAGGAGAAAAAATTGAAACGCAACAAGAGGAAACTGTTTACTACCGGGACGGCAGTTTGCAAAAAGCCCGACTAGTATTCAAGCCGAAAGTCCAAAAAGGCAAAAGCACGGGGGGAAATTTTAGGATAAGCAGGAATAAACCGGATGAAAGATTTAAAAAAGTTAACCAAATAAAAACAAGTGATGTTTGGGTAAAACTGTGGACTCAAAAGGGATCGACTATCGAATCTTTAATTTTCCCCAAAGTCGATAAAAAACCTTTATGCGGCGTTCTTTTACAGGGTTTTTACAACTCCGGTAAACTTTCTGCCGACTGGTTTAGCGGACATTCAATTATTACATTAAAGGATGATTCAAAACTAACAGACTTGGAAAATCTTGAAGTCTTTGCCCCTGTCGACACTGAATATTTTCCAATAAGAATACCTATTATTGGGAAGATGGCGGTTGGAGGCGGAGAAATCCTAAAAAAGTATTACGTGTACCAGCAAGAGCCTAGGATCGATATCGAAAAGCAGTTTATGTTTTACAGCCTTGAACCCAAGACCTTTAGGAACTTAAATATTACAATACTCCCCGATTCATTTTCCGGAAAATTAAATATTATGACAGTTAACGGGGGTAAAGTAAGCGAAAAGTTTTTAGTTAATAACTCAAGGGTGATCCAAGACGAACTTGTGAATACAAAAGTATCTTCTCATGGATGTCAGGGAACAACAGACGGCTGGTTTGCATTCGGCGATGAGACTAAGGGTCTTGCTGTGATTAGCGACCTTTCTGAAAGTTACAGCTTACCACTGTTCCACTTTGAAGAAGAGGGTGGAAAATTTTTTGCAAGGGTGTGTATGTCGGTTGCGGAAAACGATGATACAGCGGCTCATTTTTTTAGGGGTAAGTTTTCGTTTAGAAATACTGTATATGGATTCCAAGACCTTGATGAGGTTATAAATAAAAGTTTTGAAATTAACCACCCTTTAATCTTTTACCGCTAAAATGCTAAGGTCGAAAATCGTAAATGTTGTCATCGCCTCTACTTCTTATGACATTGATTATCTAAAATCGTTGGATAGAAATAAGCTACAAAATATGGAGATTTGGGTGACTTCGCTTGAGGCAAAAAATGCACTAGCAGATACATCGATTCCATTTAAGGAACTTGCATCTTTTACTAATTCGATTAATCTTAAAAATCTCTACAGGGAAACAGCAACTATAAAAAGTCATTTATTGGAAAATCAAATACTCTCTGAAATCTTTGATTTTGAAGGGGAAAACATCTTTAGTTATCTTTCGTACGAAATTGATGTCTTTATCGAAAGGATGATTAACGGTTACCAAAATATAATGAATCTTAAAAAGAGGTTAACCGTATTTAAATTAATGCTTTTTAAAAGAAATATAGAAAATTTTCTACTTGCGCCATTATATGCGGATTTTAATTCATTGGCATTTGACCTTTGGTCTAAAGTTAATAGTAAAACTAAGATTAGAATACTAGAGGCAAAAGTCGATAGCTTTAATAAGAGGATTCTCCCACAATTGCCGAGGAGTATTTTAAAAGCTTCTTGCCTCTTCTATTCTAAAAAATATCCAAGTCAACAAAGACGAGTTGTTTTTGTACTTCCCGGAGTTCATGCAGCCAAGATGATCAATATATTTAAAACTCTCGAGGAGATGGGTGTTTCTTACTCGGCTGTAATCCATAATTTGAGTCTCAATGATTTGCTGACACTTGTGAAAAATAAGGTCAGTTTTGTAGAACGAGATTCACTTAAAACTAGAGAGGCTGAAAACCGCGCTAACAAATTTTGTCAAAAGATAATTAGACGCCTTAAGAGTCGAAAAAATGATTTTTACGTTGAAGGAAGAAGGGACAAGAAGGAGATGTTTCTTAATAAGGCCTTAGATTATAGAGCTTGGCACTTTGCAAGGTTTGAAATAAAAACGATAATAAGAGATTTATTAATAGCTGAAAATTTCTTACGCAAAGTTAGCCCCTCAGTACTAATAACCACCACAGATCCTAACATTAAAGTAACACCATTTATTAATACTGCTAAAAAACTGGGCATTCGAACAATTACCATTCAGCACGGAACTTATGCATGGAAACCGGGTACGGATTTTTTGAGCGATGAAATTGTTGTTTGGGGGAAATTCTACAAAAAGTGGTTTGGACAATACTTTGATAAAATCAAGAAAAAAATAGCGGTTTGCGGCTCCCCATTTTTTGACAATCTCAGAGTTTCTGCTTTTAGTAAAAACAAATTTTATAAAAAGGCCCGACCTTCGTTTTTAATTTTACTCTCTGCCCCACCTTTTGTATTTCTTTCTGAAGAAAACGATTTTAATAGACTAGTACAGGCTTTGGTTAAGTTAGGTGCAAACTACGTTTTTGTAAGGACTCATCCTTGGCAATCGATAGCTGATTTAAGGATCGGAAGCTCTTTAAAAAAAGAAAGAGTTGTTGCTGCCAATAATAAAGACTTGGAATATTATTTGAGTAAGTCCGATATTGCGATTACTATGAATACTACAGCCGGTTTTAATGCATTAATTGCCGGTAAAAAAGTCATATATTGGGACATAGAAGGAAATGAAAATATCCCCTTTAGGATTGGTGGAGTTCCAGTTGCAAAAAGTATCGACGAGGTAATCAGTATTTCTAAAGGAACGATTGAAGGTAAAATTAAATGGTCGGACCAAAAACGCCGGAAATTAATAAAAGATATTTTTTATAAACTTGACGGTATGTCTGGTATGAGAATCGCCGGAAAAATTATCGAAGAAATTAAGCATGGAAAATAGAGGCTCAGAGGTTAGCAGACTTTATAGATTACGTTTTAACAAGGATTTAAGTAGCAGAAATGCTATATGGAAAGTTCTGTGCCGGGATTTTTTCCAGAAATATATTAAGCCGGAGGATACTGTTTGTGATCTTGGCTGCGGATTTTGTGAATTTATTAACAATATAAAAGCGAAAGAAAAGGTAGCTATAGATATTAATCCTGAAACCAAAAAGTATGCCGCAAAAAATGTCAGAACAATTATTACTTCCAGCACTAATTTGCCCAAAAGACTTACAAGTAAAGCAGACGTGGTATTTGTCAGTAACTTCTTCGAACATCTTCCATCCAGGGAAGATTTGGTAAAGACTTTACTTGAAATAAAACGAATATTGAAAAAGGAAGGGCAAGTAATTATCTTAATGCCGAATATAAGATATGTTGGTGTTGCTTATTGGGATTTTTTGGATCATCAATTGCCGCTTTCTGAGAAAAGTATGATAGAAGCCTTAGAGCTAAATGGTTTTAAAATTCTTGAAAAGAGAGTTAAATTTTTACCATACTCAACCAAAAGTAAATTACCAAAGTGGCCCATTCTTGTAAGGTCTTACTTAAAAATAAAACCACTCCATTCGATTTTTGGTAAGCAATCTTTGATAGTAGCCGTAAAAAATAAACAGTAACTCAATTGATCTCTTCTTGAAAAATGATTTTTGTGAGTATTTGACCAATAATCCAAAGACTAAGAAGCGAAAAGATTAAAAAACCAATAGTACTAATTATTCGATAAGGCATAACTTGCCCTATCAGCTCATTAAATGTAGGAAGAGTTGAAAAATATTTAGGGTTTAATGGTGCAAAAAGACCTGCTTGTAGTTGGTTTGCCAGAATTTTATAAGAAGCGAAACTTATGGTTTGAAGAAGGATGATTAAAGTGGCTGTTTTGACATTTTTAAACCATAAGATGATATAAGGCGCCACCCATAGGAGATAGTGGAAATGTGCTCGAAATACAAAGTTCAGAAGCAAAAGAATTGATATCAAACTTACCCCGACTGTCAATTCGAACTTATCTTTGACTTTTAACTTCCAAGATAAAAATAAGAGACTAAGATAGGAAACGAAGATGATTGTGTATTTTATCAGATCAGAATAACGCTCCCAACCTCTAATATCTGTGTGATAAGCATTAAATAGCTTAACTGTAAATGCACTAATTGCCAGATGAGGATTATTAATAATGGTGGGCAAAAGAGCAATGAAAAACGGTAGAGTTGAGATGAAGCCAAGCTTAAACCACTCCTTTGGAGATTTGCTGAAAACAAGAATTATAAGCGGTACGAGCATAAAGGGATAAAGTTTAAAGGCACCAGCTACTCCGAGCGAGAAAACGGATGTGGCAATTTTGCCCTTAGTCAAAAAATAAAAGCCCAAAAGAATAAAAAAGATGGGAATAATATCAAGGTGACCAAAGATATAGCTATTGTAGAGTAAAGCCGGATTTAAAAACCAAAGAGCAAGAGCCCATTTATTAATAATTTTCTTCTTAACAAATTGCCAAAGAATAATAAGGGAGAAAATGTCAAAAACAAAATAAGGAATTTTTGCCAAAAAAAGATCGCGGAAAATGTGAGGATTGGGAACGGCTATGATATATTGGGAGGCTTGGCCTTTGAATCCTTGCTCGTAAAGCGTTCTTTGAGCATCCATCCAATCTAAAAAAGTATCCGAGAATAATTGATCAAAATACTGAAATGCGCCGATTAGGTAATATGAGAGTGGTGGATAGAAAAAAAGACTCGGTTTAGTTTTGTCAATATAAGAATAGACATCCCAAACATTATGACGGACAAGAAGCGGGGGGTAATAGTTTATGGAAAAAAGGTCTGCATGAACTGAAATTGGCATTAAAATGAATTTGATAGCAAAAGATAGTGCTATTAAGTAGAGATATAAATTTTCAAAAATTTTATGGCCTTTCAACTTCATAAATTTAGAAATAAAAGCAGAACATCGTTGAATTTATTTCTGACATTATAATCGGTTATGCCTTTTGGTAAATTGCCCTGGCTATTAAATTTTGTAGACATTGAATCTTTTGTTTTTGTATTTGAGCTCGAACCTGAGATTTTTCTCCGATGCCGTCAGGATATAGCTAAAATAATATTTTCGCCTGAGTTCGATAAAATCGTTATCGGATAACTTTTCGTAATTGGTCAAGTCAAGTATAGTTTGATACCAATTAATTGCATATGTGGGGCTATACATAACAGTCGCCCCGTCTTTAATGTCTCCAACAATAGGCCTCTGAGAAAAAATCCTGAATCCTGTTTGGTCTGGGGGGACTAAAAATAGATCATCTTGCTTAGTATTTGCCTTTGCCCACTTTTGGACATCTATCCAGTCAGAATTTGCTTTTGGGTACTGAATCCGGTTGCGCATTTTTGGAATATTGAGATTATTAATAAGAGCGTACACAAGTAATGTTAAGACAAGAGTTGCCAAGATATAAGCTTTACTTACTCCGGATGAAAACGCGGAGGACTTTCTAAATAAAATTAAAGACCCGGCATAGACGAATATCGAGATCATAAAGAGTAGAAACGCATTCGCCGCCAAAGTGACAAATGCAAGAGTTCCAAAAATGAACTGCCAGGGGTATTTTGAGCTAATTAGAAAGACTGTTAATATTAAGCCAATATAAGCTAGCGACGTAATTGATCTCACTAATTGAAATTGGGCAAATGCAGGTATTTTTAATATTTCCAATGCGAATGCATTGATTAAAAATACAGTGAAAGAAGTAATTATTATCAACCTTAAAGTTTTTTGGGTTGGTTTTTCCAGTTTTCTTAGGAACATTGCAATCGGTACCATGTAGAGACCTAGTGCTGCCCATCCTGTAATACTCCATGTTGATATAAATAAATAATCGTCTCTTTCTTTAATAATCGACAACCAGTCAGCATCAAACATGTTTCTAAAATTGCTAAGCCCGCTAACTTTTGAAAATAATATAAGTGGGCTAACTAACATGAAAAAAAAGAAGAGTGATTTTAATAAGGCTATAAAGCGATAATGTGATTTATTTTCCATTATAACCAGGATCGGCAGCAAAAAAATATTTGGAATTATCGATAAGGGATGAAACCAAACACCAATTGCGGCAATAGCAGCAGCTTTGTTATATTTTTTTTCAAAAAGATAAACTAGGTAAAAAATTAAAAATACTAAACCGATTGATCTGTAACCAAAGAACGTATCGTATGTGTAGTTGGCTGTCCCGCCAATAAACTTAGGTACCAAAAAGGGTAATAATGCTGCTATTGCTAGATCTCTCCGCTTAGTCAAAACATAAGCCAATTTATAAATTGAGAAGAAAAAGATTATTTGAAACATTAAATATCCCATCAAAAAAATAGTCTGAAGATTCAAATACTTGCTCAGTAGGGCAATTAGGGAATAAAAGAAAGAGGCATTTGCGGAACTTTGATTAAACAGTAAGTCGCCAGGGAAAAGCTGGTTATCGGTTGATTTTAAGATGTAAGGAATAAAAATTTCTTGATCTGAAACCCCAAAATAATAACCATGCAAAATGAAAGCTAGTAACGAGAGGACGGTAACCGTAAAAAAGATTTTGCCTACTGTAATTGGTTGTTTAATTAATTTGTTGATCATTTGGAAAAACCCTAAAAATAATATAATCGTTAATTGAAAGGTAAATATGCGGCAACCCATAAGTTAATGACACAGTGAGTATAAATAAGGCTAATATAGCTCTAAATGCAACTTTCATCAAACTAAATTATTCGATTAATTAATAGTAAAAAGCTTCCATTTAATTAGCAAGCTTCTGATTTCGGTTCCGTCCTGGAACTTATTTTGGCCGGTTTGTCCAACTAATTTTATCTTTCTTTCTGATGCAATTATATTCTTTGCCTTCTGATTAGTATTAAAAGAGATTGGGAAGTTTATTTTACTTTTGTCCCCCTTTACAGACTGAATCTGGCTAGCGACAGTATCTTCGAAGTTAAACCAACCTACCCAAGCCATATTGTAGTTAGGATTTACTTCACTGTATGATAAGCCGTTATTTACCAGAGAGATTGCTTTTTGCCATGCGATACCATTCTCATCATATCTAATTTTTGCAATTTGTAGGGAATTTAAAATTAATAGAAATATGATTAACAGGCCAATTTCAGGGTTTATTTTTAATTTATAAGTTACTTTTGAGACCCAGATCAGAATAAATGGCAAGAAAGGAATAACATATTCTCCCCAACTATAAAAAGCAAAAATTGTCAAGACGAACATACCGATGAAACACAGGAGTAAGAAAAGTCCTTCAGATTTATTTTTACTGAATTTTATTGACTTAATAGAAACTATGATAAGTGTTGACCAGATAGGAATACTAAAGAAGACTGCAATTGTCCATAATTTTTCTAGTGAAAACGGTAAAAAATAATCATACTCAAATAGGGATTCCGCGGGGTATCCAACAGTAAAACCTTGTTTATATAAAACATAATCTGTTATGTATAGTGCGAATGATGTTAAAGTTAAAAGTACTATAAGACGCTTATGCTTTTTAACAGCTGAATTTACATATTTGAGGTTGCTAATTATTAGTAAGAAGAAAAGCGGAGCAAACAATCCCATAAGTTGGCTAATATAATTTAGAGACTTATGAAATAACTGAATTATTTGATTTAAAAAAGAATCGCTGTCTAGTGGGTTTAACCTGCCGAGGATTTCTAAGGTCTGCTTTTGGTAATAAATTTGAGTTACTGTCTCATTGTTAGATTTCAGCCAAAGAGAGTACAAAATGAATGTGAGGATCGGAAAAAATATTGCCATCATTAACAATTTAGCACTGTACTTATAATTCGCTTTATTTTTAATCAATAATACAAGGAAAACACTAATCGGTAGGACAATTCCAATCTGGCGAATGAGAAAAGCAATTGATGCAGCAAAAGATCCTACTAATAAACTTTCGTTTTTAGACTTCAACCCTTCTAAATAATAGTAAATAGCTATAGTTTCGAATGTTAAAAAAGGTATGTCTGTCATAAAAGTAAATGACAGTTGAATTATCCAGGGTACAGACAAAAAGAATAGCGTAAATATAAGACATTTATTTATCTGGATTTTCATTTTGGCTAAGATTAAAAAGATATAGACAAGCAAGATGGGGAGAAGCAGGATAATTGAGAGATGCAGTGATGAAAATGAAAAACCAAGTATCTTCACAAACAAGTAACCCCAGACAATATGGAAGATAGCTGTTGGTGCAGTCCATTCCGATACTTTTATTTCTCCAACATTAACCAGATGACGTACACTTTGGGCGTAGGCAAAATCATCGGCAAAGCCCTGATTTCTTAAGGGAAGCATTAAAAGAATAATTATTGAAAGGGTAATTAAAATAATACTGAAAGCTTTTTTATAGGTCATTTTAAATTGACATTTGAATCCTCTTGCGATCTAAACCTTATTTTCTAGATAAAATTTTGCTTATGCTAATCTTCAGATTCTTATAGCGAATTCTTACTCAAAATGAGAAATTGATGTCTGGGGTTTTCGAGCGGATAATAATTCTTCAGTAATTTAAAGCCCGATTTTTGTATCTTCTCAATTATTTTAGACAAAGGGTATCCTTTTTCACCTATTTCCCAGCGGTGCTCTTGGTCAAAACTTCTCTTCATTTGGCAGTTGATCTTCAAGAGCACTTCTTTTTTTGGAATGAATGGAATTAATTTTATGCCAAAATATACATGAGTAAGGCTTAAATGAGGAAGAGTCAGTACAACATTTGATTTTGTTACTCGATGAATCTCTTTTAGGGCCTTGGTGAAATCTTTAAAAGGTAGATGTTCGAGAACTTCAGCACAAAGTATAGCGTCGAAGCTATTCGATTTAAAAGGTAGATTTAAAACATTTGCAACCACGTCTGGTTTGAGAGATTTATCAAAATCACATGTCGTTACTTTTTGTCCAATCTTTCTAAGATAATCTGATACGGTTTTGTTCCCTACTCCTATTTCCAAAATATGTTCCGGTTGAAGATCCAAAACTTCCTTTATCTGGTACCAATAGCTGTTCCACCGTTGTTTAGTGTCATATTTAAGGTCGAAGTAGTGACTTTTTACAACTTGGCTTTTGGATTTTATTTTACTTTTCATTCGGAAACTCTATTTATTATCTCTAGTAAGTTATTTGCGAACGCTTCTGTCGAGTATCTTTTGGCGAGTTTTTGGCCATTTGCGGCAATTTTTCTGGCTTCGTTAGGGTTATTAATTAAAAATTCTAACTTTTCCCAAAGACTTTCAGGTTTTTCAGGAAAATAATATAAATTATGAAAATAGTCTTTTAAGCCGAAACTCTCAGTGATTGAGTAAATTTTGGAAATAATGACTGGTTTTTCGCATGCTAACGCGTCCAGCAAGGAGAGCTGACCGGCTGCTTTCTTAACTTTCTTTATAGGTATTACAACTATATCTGAGAGTAATATTTTTTTCTTGAGTTCTGCTGCCGGTAAATCATGATATACTTTTACATTTGAGGGAATAGCTATTCCCTTTAAGTTTTCTCTACTTGCAACGATAATACCTTTAACATTTTTGCCCTTTATTGCTGTTATGAAAGTATTATAGTCTCTATCCTGGTCTCTCCCGAAAGCGATAATAACCGGTTTATCGCTTTTGGGTCCCTTAAACTTAGTCTTTCTTTGGAAGAATTTAAAATCAATACCGACAGGGAGAAAATAAACATTTTTGTTCAGTTGCTTTAATAATCTTTCTTCCGGTTTAGAGTAACAAATGATTATATCTGCATGCTTCAATAGTTCCTTATACCAGTGAAATGGCCACTTTCGAGGATTGTTTTCAATTTTATCGGCAAGACCTACGGAGATATATATGAGTGTTGACTTTAATATTTTTAATTTTTTGAGCAGCAGGAGTGGGAGGCCAACCGTATCCATTGTTGATACTATGAGTGAATTTTTTCGGAAAGATAGTAAATGTACTAGAGCTTGGTCAAGTTTAAAACCTATCCCTGTCCTTTTAGCAGCAACATATTGTATTGGGTAAAATATCCAATGAAAAATATTTAGTGGAGAATAAGAAAAATCAGAGAAAAAAACTTTGAATCCAAGTTTCTCGAAGTGATTTGCGCCATAAAGAATTGTATCAGGTGATAATCCCTTTAACCATTCTTTGTAAATTTTTGTCCGAGGTGTTTTATAGAGAAAAAAAATTTTTCTAACTTCGGAATTAGATTTTTTCATAAATTATTTTTGAAACAACAGATCTTTTAATGATTTATCAACTTCCCCCGCAGTCTTATCCCAACTGAATTTTGTTTCTGCCTCTTTCCGTGAATTTAACCCCATTCTTTTTGCAAGTTGTGTATTCTTTGTCAGTGTTTCCATTACTTTGACCCAATTCTTTATATTATCCCTTTTTACTAAAAATCCATTTTTGCCATTTATAACGGCCTCTTTAAATGAAACTGCATCCGTTGCAATTATGGGTAAACCAGCAGCCAAAGCTTCCAAAACTACTAAGACAAAACCCTCATTTATGGATGGGAAAATGAAAGCGTCAGATGTGTTGTAATATCTTATTTTTTCTTTACCGAAAACCAGACCAAGAAGGAAAATAGAATTTTCAAGTCGATATTGTATTATTTTTTTTCTGATTTCTCGCTCGAGTGGCCCTTTTCCAAAGATCAAAAGGGCGCTATTGGGGTAAATTTTGTGAAACACATTAAAGACCTCTACTAAAAAAATAGGCCTTTTTCTCTCAATTAATCTTCCCATATAGATAAAAACGAATTTTCCGGTAAGATTAAGTTTTTTTTCTATCGAAGGATCCTTTGGTCCAGGTTTAATATTCAAATCTGTTCCGCAGTGAACAACCTGAATTTTATTAGGAAATACACCGAATTTTCTTATTATTTTTTCTTTTAAGAAATAACTATCGGCAATAATTAGGTTACATTTATTGAGAAAAATTTTGTTGACGATATTAAACATAATTCCGTCTTCATCCAGATGGTAATGGGCAACTACGGGAAGTTTGGGATAAAATAATTTGAAGAAGAAAACTCCAAATGCTAAAAAGTGAACGTGAACTCTTAAAATATCAAATTTTGTTTGTCGATATTTTTTAAATAAATAAGGAATGATAATTAAACCATAAAGGTATGCTGGAAAAATTTTTCTCAAAGGCGCGTATTCAACATATAAATTTTTTATTAATTTATCATAAGGTTTATTTTTAGGAAGTAAAACTTCGATTTGGCATCCCAGTTTGGCCAGCCTAGTTAAAACCTCACGATCATACACTTCACCGCCTAATGTCGATTTTGGTGACATACCTAATTGGGGAGAACAAATTATCATTTTTTTCTTGAATTTAGAGCAACGTTTTTTACTAATTGGATTTCTTTTTTTAAAATGACTTTTGCATCATAGCTTTCAATAATAGAGCTTCTTGCTGATTTAGATAATTTTTGGATAAGTTGTTTATTTTTTAATAAATGTTTGATACCTTTTCTAATTTCTTGAGCAGTTGTTCCGGTAAGAATACCGTTTTTTTTGTGAATTATAACATCGTTAATGCCGTCAACATTTGCGCCTATACAGGGTAAACCGCAGGACATGGCTTCTAATAAGGCCTTAGGGTGACCCTCGGTGAATGACGGAAGAATGAATAAATCTGCAGATCTTAAATAACCCGGAAGCTTCCTGTGAGAAACAACGCCAATAATCGTTAAATTTATATGATTCCTTTTTGCATAATCAACCAAATTCTTCTTTTGCGAACCTTTTCCAATAAAAACTAATGCAGGTTTTTCTTCTAACGTAGATACCGCTTCTAAAAGGCTAATTAAGTTTTTTTGGGGCTCTAATCTGCCAACAAAGATTATTTTTTTTACAGACTTTAGAAAATTTTTTGTTTCCTTAGGTTTAAACATTTGTGTATCGACGCTGTTTGGAATCACAAAAACCTTTTTGGAATGACCTTTAACCTTTTGGGCAAGTTTTGGTGTTGCAACAATAACACCATCAGCGGCTTTTAAGATTACTGTCGATAAGAGCGCATAAAGAAACGATTTTATAGGTTTATTTTCAATTTTTGCAACGGCTTGATAATCATATCCATAGTTAATAAGAAATGGTTTTTGCCACAGTATTTTTGCTATTAGACAAGGTATGCCGCCGGTAACTTGGAATCCTCGAAGGACATCACATTGCTTTATTTCTGGGGATTTTAGAACCGGCATTAAAAAACAATAAATGAAACGGTGAAGTCTATTGGTATTGGCTATTAATTGATTATTGCTGAATAGCTGATACTTTTCGTCCTCGTATGAGAAAATAAAGACTTTTTTAAATGATTGTGAGTAAGCTTTAAGATCTTGATCAACTACTAGTTTGTCTTGGCCGTGTTTTGTAAAATCTCTGAAACTTTCTCCAATAGCAAACACTAAACCCACATTCATAGCAGACTTTTATAAAGGTTTATGTACTTTTGAGTATTTTCTATCTGAAATTTTTGTTTTAACTTAGAAAAATTTTTTTGTATATTTGTTTGAAAATAATTATTTCTTTCTATTGCCTCTATTAGATTAGACGATAAGTTTTGGGGGTTGGTATCAGAGACCAAACCTATTTTTAACTTGCCAATTATTTCCGGAAGACCCCCTCTGTTTGTAACAACAACCGGAGTTCCATAACTTATGGATTCAAGAGCGACTCTGCCGAAGGGTTCCTGCCATAAAGAGGGAATAATTGTAAGAGATGCTCTGGAAAAAAATTTCATAAGATTTTTGTGATCTGTTTTTCCCAGAAAATTTATCTGAGATAAAAAGCCCGATTCTTGCGCAATCTTCTTTAATTTTTTTTTCAAGAATCCTTCTCCAACGACAATAATTTTAAAGTTCGTAAATTTTTTCAAAAAAGCTGGCAGTGCTTCGAAAAGAAACTGAGAACCTTTTCCGGGAGTCAAACGCCCTGCAAATAAAATATAATTTTGTTTTTTAACCTTTCGATAACTTTTAAATTCCATTGAATTGTAAATAACCTTGATATTAGAAAAACCGTTCTCTTTTAGAATTTTCCCCTGAAATTTACTAATGCAAACAATTGCGCTTTGTCGTTTTGCAAAGAATTTATAAACATTACGGATTAATCTTGCTCTTATAGCAAAAATAACATTTATCAAGAAAATCCAGGGGGTTATTTTATTTACATAGTTATTCAGATATTGGGGGAAATCTTTTGAAAAATATTCGCGCAGATTACAAGCTTTATTTTTATTCCAAAGGCAGAATCCGTAATTACAGACAATTTGAAAATCTCTGGCCGTTAATATTACCGGTATCCCGAGGATTATCTTTACAAAAAATCCGGCAGGAGAATAATATTTACCCTGAATATGGAGTACGTCTACTTTTTGCTGCCGACATACTTTTATCAAGTAGAATGTCGTCAGTATTATCCAAATTATGTTTGTGTGCCAAAAGGGGGAAATTGCAATATTGCCTTTTATTTTTTTAAAAAATGGAAATCGAAAAACTTCTAATTTACTCCATATTTCATTACTTTTAGATCCATAATTTGGTGTAATGATTATTACTTTATGCCTTTGTTTAGTTAGTTCTTTCGCCAAATAATAAGTACTCCACTCGGAGCCACCTAGATCATGGGGCCAAAAATATTCTGTTGCCATCGCGATTTTCATCTTCTTTACTTTGCAAGTGCAACTATTCTAAAACCAGTAGTATCATTAGGTTTTTTAAAAACTAAGCCTTTTCTCCATTTTGAAAGCTTTAAGTAGAGATTAAGCGACAATCCTCCAGCAAGATCTATGAATGGTTTTAGAGGAGTATCATACGTTACTGGTTTTAAAGAAAGGATCTTGAATCCTTTTTTGATTAAGAGACTAACAATTTCTTCTTTAGAATATTCATACTTATGATCTTTATCGGCATAATAAAATAAACCCAGTGATTTTTGGATTTTTTTCCAGGATGTTTCAGAATTATCTGTTACCAGAAGCAAAAGACCGTTCTTTTTCAGGACCCTTTTTATTTGGGACAATACAAAGCCTCTTTTTTCCAAATGCTCTAGAACGTCGCTTACTATCACTTTGTCGAAATAATTATTTGCAAAAGGCAGTTTTTTATTAGCATCAAAAATGAAAAATTTAATATTTTTAAATAATTTTTCTTTTGTCTCTTGTTGTGCTTGTGATATAGATTTCTTATCTATGTCCAGTCCGAAGCACATTTTGACTTTGGGGGCAATTTTTAGAATATACTGACCAGACCCACATCCTAGGTCTAAGACTTTGTCGCTTTTTTTTAGATATTTTTGAAACCAAACACGTTCATTTAAAAGGTGTTTTGGGTGAATCGCTACATTATGTTTACCAGTCAATTTTACTAATCTTATGGCGACAGAAGTTAATAGATCCGCTTTTTTAAGTGCTTGTACTGCAATTTTTTTTATCATGCCAGTTTAAGAATTTTGGCTAGTTTTATTTTTAGTGATATTGGCAAAAAATATATCATCAAAAATTTCCTAAAAATGGTCAGTATATACAAAGGACCGAAATAGCCTTTTTTAAATGCTTCTATTTTTATCTGTAAATCTATCTTGTCCATTTTTTGCATTTTTTTTCTCGAACGTCTATTTTTCCAGAGTCGCCATAAGAGCAATTTTTTCGCTACATTGGCCATTTTGAAGTAATCCTTGGCCCTTATCATTAATTCATAATCTTCCGCCATTTCATACCCAGGTTGGTAACCTTGAAGTTTCTCAAAAACAGCTTTTGTAGACATCAATGTAGGATGGATTATTGGCTGGTACCATCGCAAAGCTTTCTTTATATCTTTGTATTTCGTCGGATATTTCTTTTCACCGATTACTCGACCATCCTCATTAATTAAATCTACCCACGTCCCGCATATATCGACTGATGGATGATCTTTGAGAAACTTTACTTGTTCTTTAAATCTGTTGGGCAAACTAATATCATCAGCATCCATTCTAGCAATATAATCACCAGTTGATTTAGCAATTGTCTTATTAAGTGATGCTGCCAGGCCTATGTTTTTTTTATTTTGGATAAGCTTTACTCTTTTATCTTTAAGACTTTTCAAATATTCCCAAGTTTTATCTTCTGATGCGTCATCAACAATAATAAATTCAAAATTTTTATAAGTCTGCTTCAAAATACTTTCTACTGCTTCCCTTATGTAAGGCATGCCATTGTTAACTGACATAATGACACTAATTTTTGGGCTTTGCGAGATTTTCATATAAACTTAAAGTTTCCTGGGCCGATTTTTCCCAAGAAAAATTTTCTTTGACTAAATTGTAGCCATTTTGACCTAGCTTTGTTAAATTCTTGTTTTTGAGAGCTTTTTTGCAAATGTTGGTAATTTCAGAAATATTATAAGGATTATTAATTAAGTAACCATTGCTGCCATCTTTAATAAGATATTGGCAATCACCGGTTTTTGTAGTTATAACAGGCAACTTTGCAGCCCATGCTTCAAGAAGAGTCAGAGGTTGACCTTCGTAAATAGAAGGTAGGATAAATAAATGGCTTGATTTATAAAGCCTTACGAGATCCAATCCACTTACTATACCTAAGAGCTTTACAGTTTTGTTCAAATACAAGTCTCTGACATATTTTATGATTTCTTCTCTTTGGGGTCCTTCTCCAACTATTAAAAGTCTAATATCTGGAATTTTTTTTCTGGCCAATTCAATGGCCTGAAGAAGAGTTTTGAGGTTTTTTTGGGGGTGTAGTCTGCCAACAAAAATAATTGTTGGGTCTTTAACCTTCTGAATCCGAATTCTATCAAATCGATTAACATCAACACCATTAGGAATATAGATTACTTTCTGATTGATGTTTTTAATATTCAAAAAATCCTGCGAAACAGTTATTTGGGCACTGTAACGAATTTGAGTAAGAATAAATTTTTCTAACCATCTCATAAAGATATTATTTAAATTTGTGCCAATTGAGGTGCCATGAATTGTTAATACTGCCGGAATTTTTTTAGTTATCATTAAAAGTCTAACTGTAATCCCAGGCAAAAAGGCATGGGCATGAACTAGATCATAATTTCTCCTATAAACAAAGAAGAAAGATCTCACAATATAAACAATCTTAGAGATCGGGTCATCTACAGCAACTTTTGGCCCAAGTTTATACACTTTCAGATTTTTTGGTAATTTCAGATTATCTTTACCATTATTTCGAGTAATAATATCAATAATGATATTCTTTTCAGCAATTCTTTTTGATATCTCAAATGCATTGATTTGCCCTCCTCCGATAAACGGAAACCAAGTATCGATGATGACTGCGATTCTCATAAACAAATTGATACCATGATTTAAATTATGGTATCGGATATACATTTAGAATAGATTGATTCTGTTTTTTGGGAAATTTGTTGCCAGCTGTACTGCTTGGCCAAATTTTGAGCCTTTCTGCTTTTTTCCTCGTAAAGAGCATCGTCTTTTAAGAGATTAAGGAATCTCTCGGAAAATGATATAGCATCGTACGGATTGACTAAAAATCCACCCTGGCCTCCTTTTGTAATTTCGCGATGGACAGCAATGTTTGAAATAACATAAGGAAGTCCCGCACTGGCAGATTCAATTGTAGAAATTCCAAAGCCCTCGACAAGACTTGGAAGAGAAAACACATGTGAGGATTTAATCAATTGAACTAAATCTTTCCGGGATAAATTAGCAAAAAACTTTACTTTAGAATCAATTTTGAGACCCTTCGTTTGATTTCTTAAATTATTATATTCCGGTCCAGAACCAACGATTATTAATCCAGCATTGGTCAATTTCGTAGTTAGATGGGCGAATGCAAGAATCAAAGTTTTTAGATTTTTATATTTGGCAAGTCTTGAAATACAAATAATTGTCGGATTATCGAATTTCCTGACAGGAACCGCAAATTCTTTCTGGTCAACACCGCAGGGGATAATATTAATTATACCCTTGACATGCTTTTTGAGCTTTTTTGCGGTTTCTGCAGAAATAGCAATGTAACAATCAAAACCTAAAAATAAATTAAGCCTCTCCAATATTTCTCCGAGAACTCCAAAAAGCCCGTTGTTTTTAAGCCAAGTGCCGATCCAAACATCTGGATACCATGCCACGGCAGGTATTTTTTTAGCTTGGGAAATTTTTTTAGCTATGAAATGAGAAATGAAATTGCTACCATCTACAATATCCACATCTAATGATTTACCAAAATCAATTGCAACTTTAATAAATCTGATACGATCCAGAATACTTCCAACCGTAGGGTTATACTTTCTCGTTGGACCAACTCGAAAAACAGTAAAATTAAACATTGACTCTTTAATACTTGAACTTGGCAATCGATTTGTTAAAACAAAAACTTTGTGCTTTTTAGCCAGGTTTTTTGCTAGAAAAAAGGTTCTGGCTTCAACACCACCGGAGAAGTTTAAGTTTTTCCCAGTAGGGAAAAACTCAGAAATTAAAAGGATTTTCATTTTTTGATTTTTTTACCGCGAGTTTTTTGTGTAGAATTTTGAAGGGCAAGTTGTCGTATTAAAAAACTAATTTGGCGTCTCAAATCTTCAATCATCACGTAAATTCTAAAAACAAGATAAAAGAGGAAGGCTAGCGAAATGTAGACAATCACATCAACACCCCGGCCTACACCAAAAAATGAAGCAAGTCTGGTTGTTGTTGCAGGTAGAAGAGTTCCAAATAATGCCGCACCCCATATTAAAATCCAAAAAAGAGCTACTGGGGTCGTTATAACTTTTTCCTTAAACCTAAGAAACACCCGCGAGATAGCAAATAAGATGAAAATTAAAAGTGAGATTTGGATTACTGTAAACATTATTTTTGGCTGATCATTTTTTCGACTCCGGCCTCAAAACTTGTAGGTATTATATCAAAAATCTTCCACCATTTATCTCCTGAAAATTTTTCACCGCTTATAAGAGATTTAATCTGATCTTGTGTAAATTTGGGATTGGGGAGCAATTTTTCTCCAAGCCAAAAAGTCCAATTTAAGAAGAACAAAGGGATAGGAAAAATAATCTTAGATTTATGAGATTTTTTAACTATTACTTTTACCATTTTAGATAATGGAATATATTCATATCCGTGAATTTCAAATATTTTATTAGCATAATTGCCATAAATTAGTTTTAAAACGATTCTTGAGATATCATCAATAAAAATCGGTTGTCTACCAAAATGGCCGCCTCCTGGTAATGGAATGATTGGAAGTTTTTTAATAATGTTGATTAACCAACCAATGTTTTTATTATCACCCGGACCATAGATCATTGATGGACGTAAAATTAAATAGTTAATTTTTGAACCGATTACAATTTTTTCTTGTATTTCTTTTGTTTGGGCATAAAGATCTTTGCGGATGGATGTAACTGCAGCTGAGGAAAAAAGGATAATCTTTTTAATTTTGGCTTTTTGGGCTGCCTTGATTAAATTTTTGGTAGCAACAACATTGTTTTTTTCAAACATATTTGGATCCTTTGAGGATATTTCTGCTGCCAAATGGACTAAAACATCATGACTTTTTAGCTCTTTTTGCCATGATCCTCTTTTTGCTAGATCGGCAACGACTACAGCAACTTTACTTGGTAAAACTTTTTTTTCTTTTTTTGATCTAACAAGGACGGTTACTTCAAATCCGGCATTCATAAGCATTGGCACCAAGTGACTACCCACAAAACCTGCTGCTCCAGTAACAAAAATCTTTTTTTTCATCCTAGAAACTTTACTAAAAACCTAATAAATATAGAGAAAGCATTGATGTTTTTTTGTCCTTTTTTCCTTGAATAAGGTGTATAAATCGCTTTAATAGGGACTTCGACTCTCTTTAACTTATTTCTTTTCGCCTCCAAAAGAATTTCTGAAGAAAAATCCATTCTCTCGCCTTTAAAATTAATAAGCTTTATTGCCTTTTTGGAAAAAGCCCTAAGACCCGACTGTGAATCCGTAGAAGCCACTCCGAATAATAAGAGGGTTATAAAATTTGCAAACCAATTTAGAAGAAAACGATCAAGAGGGATTTTTTGTTTTTTCTTAAATCGAGAACCAATGATCAAATCTGCTCTTTTTTTAACAATAGGATCAATGATTTTCTGAATATCGTTTGGATTATGTTGGCCGTCGGCATCGAAAGTAACAACGATATCGGCATTTTGTTTTTTGGCAAATTCAATACCGGTTTTGGTAGCGGCACCTACACCTCGATTTAAAAGATGGTTTATGACATGTGATTTTGCTCTTTGGGCTTCTTGAGCAGTATTGTCGCTAGAACCATCATTAACTACTAAAACTTTGATGCTTTTGACACCCTCAAGTTTTTTGGGCAAAGAATTCAAGACTTTAAAAATAATGGTAGATTCATTGAATGCGGGTATGATAATTACGAGTTTCACGAAGTATTAAAAGCGGGTAACAATGTATATTCCAATAAGCATGATTATCATTCCTATGATTCTTGCGACCGATATATTTTCTTTAAGAAAAATTATTGATCCGAGAGTTGTTAACATAAAAACAATTGCGGCAAATATTGGATAAGCACGTGACAAATCATTAAAAGTCAAAACCCTCAACCAAATAATAAAAGAAAGGCCATAAAATACGAGTCCAAGGATGATAAACGGGTTAAATGCTGCTTTAGCAAGTTCACTAATTAGTTTTGCCTTTTGGCCAGAAATTCCTCCGATTGCGTAAACCCCTTTTTTTAAAAGTATGTTGGCAGTTACGTTAAATACTACACTTGTTAACAAAAGCTGGAAAAAGCTCATGGAATAAATAATAGCATAAAAATTTGAAATTTGATATTTGAAATTTGAAATTTTATAATTGCTTAGCAGAAAACCCCACTTTCTTAAAGTGGGGATGAATGCTAAAAAGCGATTACATACTTCCGAGTTATTGGGAGACAAAAACTGTGGAGTTTTCTGCTGCGCTCTTGTAAACTTAGAAAACAAAACCGAGGACTCTCTGAGCCCTCGGAAGTTTATTAGGCTACCCAATACCCCTGAGCGAAAAGTGTCGTTGCGACAAAGAGCAAAATTGTTGACACAGTAAGGATTAAGACTTTTATTTTTAAATTTTTAAGCTGGGCTAAAATTATATATATTGGAAAAGCAACAAGAATATACCGTGGCATAGAAGCAAGAGTTCCTGTTAGAGTAGGTACTAAGATGGCGATTAGACTAAAAACTAGCCACTCAATTTTGATCTTTTTATTCGAAGAAAAGCTTCGCTTATTCGTAGAAAAGCTCTGCTTATAAGCGATTAGTAAAAGGGTTAATGCAAAAACTGTTGAGAGTAATTCGAAAGCCGCATTGGCAAAAATTAAACCATGAGTTGTTGCTAGAATTTTTAAGTATCTCCAAAAAACTTGAGGTAACAAAACTACACCATTAGTTAATCTCTCTTGACCAAAAATAGATTGAGCAGAAAGAAAATAGAGTGGATTATTAAATTCAATTTTTAAATATAAAACATATATCAAGAATCCAACTGGAATAATAAGAATAGGAATGAGCGATTTAAAATCTCTTTTTAAGGCTAAACTTGGGGCAAGAAACAATCCTGTTAGTCTGGCTAAAGATGCAAAAGACCCAATGATCGAGGCTAACAAAATTCTTTTTTTGTAAAAAAGATAGAAAGCAGAAATTACCAGTAAAAAAAATAGGCCTTCGGTATAAATTGCTCCGAAATAATAAGATGTTGGAAAAGTAAGCAAGAAAAGACATGACCAAAGAGCGATTTTTTGGCTATAGATCTCTCTAACGAATTTAAAAAAAATAATTAAACCAAAAAGAAAGGCTGCATTGGAAATCAACAGTCCTGATAATAAAAAATTACCTAAAGTAATATAAGAAGCCAGTCGAATTAATACAGGGTATAAGGGGAAAAAGACCTGAGTAAACTGATACGCATAGCCATCTTTAGCTATCCCGAGGTAGTGAACTCCGTCAAAATTTCCAAATGACCAAATAAAATGTGGAAAACCAGAGGTAATTAATCTTTCTTGAAAATAGGGAAATCTTGCACCGAATTGAGGAATAGCTAATGGAGAAATGGCGGCTACTGCGAAAAGGGCAATTCGCCAAATAATAAAAAGGTATATAACCTTTCTCATAATTTGTTGTAGACTTCTTGATAAACTTTTATCGTATCCTTGGCAACTTTGTGCCAGGTGAATTTTGAGGCGTGTTTGATTGATTTTTGCGAAAGTAATTCTTTTTCTTTTTGGGAAAGATTTAAAATTTGAGTAATCTTTTTTGCAATATCCTGCGGATCTTCCGGATCGCAAAAAACAGCTAAATTGCCTACAATTTCTGGTAGTGAAGCAATTTTTGAACAGACAATCGGAGTGCCGCAAGCCATACTTTCCAAAACAGGAAGCCCGAATCCTTCATAAAAAGAGGGTAAAATAGTTAAACCCGCCAGATTATAAAGAGCTATTAGGTCTTCTTCTGGGATGTAACCTGTTCGGATGATCTGTTTTTCTAAACCTAACCTCTTAATTCTCTTAGTTATTTCTCTTGTTGATACAAGGCTGTTATCTGTGAGTGCTTTGCCAACCATTACAAGAGTGATTTTGGCAATTTTGACTGCTTCAAGCAGGTTTGGGATATTCTTATTCCAATTAACATCACCGACATAGAGGATAAATTCTTTGGGGAGTGAATATTTTTTGCTAAAAGATGAAAGATATTTTTTATCTGGAATCGGTCTGAAATTTTGTGCAGGAGCTAGATAAACAACATGTATTTTGTCTTTGGGAAATAATAACTTTGAAACAATATCTTCTTTGGAAGTTTGGGAGTCGCAAATAACCGCATCGACATTTTTAAGGGCTCTTTTTTGGAAATAAAGGTTTAGATAACCTTTAATACCTGCCGGAAAGTAGTTGGGAAATACTAAAGGAATTACATCATGGATAGTCACTACCCTACCGGCAGGTTTTTTGAATGGGAGTGTATGGAAAAAAAGGTCAAAGTAGGGGTGATGGATAACGTCTGCTGGCGGGGGAGAGGTGGGATTTTCAAAAAATTCGAATTCTGTCGGCCACTTATTATTTTGAAATTCTTCTTTTAATCTTTGAGTATAAACACCAATGCCTCTTTGACTGTGCCCCGTTATAGTTGGACTGATATCCAGCGCTACTCTCATCTAAGAAATTATATATCAGCATAATAAAAAAACCCACCTTCCGTTGTTATTAGGAGAAAATTTACTTTCTATCTTAACCGTTAAGGTGGGCAGACTTTGCAAAGTCTAAAAAACTTATCTCTTCTTCTTTCTTTTCTTTGCCATACAATCCCCCTCCTTTCCTAATTTTGGTATCTTTAAAAAAGAAAAGCAAATTTTAGCAAGTAATGCAAGTAGGCAAAATGAGACTAACGATGTTCCCAATATTTAACATAGGCATAGAAGTGGTGTGCCGCGGAAAATAGAGCCCAAGCAAAACCTCTAAATCCATCAACATAACCCCGGTGTCTAAAATAAATGTTGCCAAAACTGAGGATTGGCTTAACAATCATGTAATAGATAATGGCAGTCGCTCCCCTACCCGGATTTTTCTTCATTAACTCGCGGGCTGTCTGGCCGGTATAACGATCAGCTCGCGCAAGATACCTGGCGAAAGAAGGATCGGCAAAATGCAAGAGGTCATTTTTTAGATGCCCCACTTCTCCATCAATAGTCACTTGCTCATGAACACTGATTTCTCCCAGCCTGCCTTTGTCCTTTTTAAAAAGCCTGATGACAGAATCCGGATAAGCACCACCTTTTGTTAAAAAACCTCCTAAAAACCAGTTACGTCGATTAACCCAAAATCCATTTTCTTTAGGATTTTTGGAAACGACCTCTAATATCTCGTTAGCAAGCTCTTTGGTGACTCTTTCATCAGCATCAATCAAAAAAATCCAGTCACCGGTGCAATTGTCAATGGCAAGATTTTTATTGATATGAAACATTGGCTTGTTGGTAGTTTTAATAACCTTTGCACCAAGTTTTTTGGCAAGTTCGGCAGTTCTATCAGTTGATGAGCCATTGACAATCACAATTTCATCAGCAAAACCTTTTAATGATTGAAGGCAATCAACAATATTTTCTTCCTCATTAAATGTGGCAAGTGCAGCTGAGATTTTAAGTTTTTTCATTTTGGATAACCGATTTTGATCGCCTCTTGCCCATTAGGATAATAAATTGTCTTTACGACTTCAAATCCTGACGGGAATTTACCTGCATCTGAGATATAAAGCTCTTTTGGACTTGCCGGCACTTGGGCATTGAAGTAATATTTATCAAAGTGGTTTCTGGAACCTAGTTGCTGATAACTAGTCGGATCATATTTAGTATTAAAAAGCCAAAAGATATATGCTTGCTCAAGAGAACTGTCCACATTTATTTTTTCATACTGATTTTTAACTTTTTCAGATTCAATCACTGCCTGACTGTAACCATATTGCCAAAAAGATGCAAAGTCATATTTATAATGTGAATAATAATTATGAAGATATATTAATAAAGATGAAATTATTACAAGTGCTGAGGCTATAAGAAAAATTCTCTTATACTTAAATATTTGATAGATTTTTATAAGAGCATAGGCGGAAATAATCTCAGCTGCAATTACCATTGTAAGACTTCTTACGGCATGGGGGCTTACGTTAGTCGGAGATGAGGCTACTGGCGAAATTAGAAACCATGACAGTAAAAAGATTGATTGCTTATTTTTAAGTTTTATTAATTGGTAAATACCGTAGATAATAAGCGGCAATTCAAAAAGATATAACATTCCCATACCTTCAATGTGATGGCGAGGATTATCGTCACCTGTTGTAAATAAAAAATTAAGATCAAAATGTGCTAAATAGTTAGAAAATAAACCTTGGGCAATTACCAGTCTTCTATTGTGAATGTATTTGCCAAACCCTAAGCCTTCCTTCTGATCCTGGACAATAAATTTAACCGATCTATCCAAATTCTCAACTATGTAATCTTGGGTAGTAGTTTTAAATCTTTGTGATATTGCCTCCTTTGGCAAAAATATGATAAGAGGCAAAGTAAATAAAATACATGTAAAGACAAAAACTGCGAGATTTTTTTTATTTATCGAGAAAATCTCCCGTCTCCAAATAATTACAAAGGTTAAAAAAAGAAGCGGTAAAAATACCCTTTCTGCATGATAACTGTAAAGAGAAATACCAAAAAAAACACCGGATGTAATCCACAAAAGGCTTTTTTTAAAATTACCATCTTCTTGTTTTGGAAAAAGAGCATAAAGTAAAAAGCTAATGGCGACGACTGCGGTGAATAAGCCGACTGTAGCCTCAAATCCGACTCGGGAAAATTGAATATGCCAAGGAGAAATGGCCAACATTAGCATAGCTAGAAGAGCGATTGGTTCGCTCCTAACAACTGACAACTGACCACTGACATCTGATTTTTCAAAGAGTTTTTTTGCTAAAAAATAAATCGCCGGTACTGTTAAAAAACCAAAAAGGGCTGATGGAAACCTTGCCGCAAATGGGGTTAGACCAAATATTACCACTGTAACAACATTTAAATACATGTAGAGTGGCGGTTTGTAATCGTCGAAGGATTGGTTGGTAATTGGTAAAAAAGTTCCATACTCATCGCGTCCAGTTTTGAGAATAGAGTAAGCATTGTAAGCATTACTATTTTCATCCCAATCCAAACTCAGTGGAACTTGCCCCAATTTATAAAATCTGAGGATAAAAGCAAGAATTAGAATTGCCCAAAATATTTTTTTATTCACTGCGGAATTATTTCATACAACCTCATATAGCTATTTCCTGTTCCCTTTTGGTATTTTCCGATTAATTTGAGAGATGGGTTTTTAGGGTCATCCGGAAGATTTTGATTTTCATTAAAGACAAAAAAAGTTTTTTTAGTCTTTGCAATTTTTAGAATTTGAACTGGAATATCACTAACCGGCCAATAACCGATTATTTGAACATTCTGATGATTATAGAAATAAATTTGAATTGCAAATGGTAATAGTCCAAACGTTCCTTGGGTGCCGACAACTACATCTTGACGTTTCGATTCATCTTTGATTATTTTAACGATTTTATCTACACCATACCCTGCAGGCCAGCTATTAAGATATTGATTAAGGTCTGAATCAGCAATTTTTGCCCGTGGTGGATTTGTTAATAGTCTATATGAGGCAAATAAAGGGTTAATTATTATCAATATCAGAAAAATTATCCATAAAAATTTGTAATATGATTTCTTTAGACTTAAAAAATTTGTAGCTGCAAATGCAATTATGATAACTATGAATGGGAAGTAAAAAAGCATAAACCGCGGATAAATGATCTTGTTAAATAAACTTTCAGCAAGAAATGGAGCGGCAATATAGATCGATAAAAAAATTATTGATAGATGTCTTTTTGCAACAGCCCAAATAATAGCCAAAATTGCAAGAAATAACAGTGGCCAACCATTGTATTGCACAAACCATAAAACAAGTGTTTTGAAATTACCTAGGAATTGGATTGCCGGATTGGCTAGAACTTCTGTCAGAGGTCTTATGAACTCATGGTTTTTCCTATCAATCAAATAGAAAAGAGGAGACAAGCGTAATGAATTAAAAATAGCAAGTGCAAGAATTACGGTAATTAAAGTCAAAAATGACCATTTAATGAATCTTTGAGATCTTTTTCCTTGTTTATATTCAAAAAGTAGCAAGGAAAAAGGTAAAAGATATAAAAAGAAATTTGCAGATGATTTGGTAATCATACCAAAGCCAATGGTAAATCCATTTAACAGGGCAGTATCAAGTTGAGGCGATCTAGCCATTTTCACCGAGAAAAAAACAGCCCAAATACCAAACATGGTTAAAAGAGAATCGTAGAGCGCTAATCGATCGTAAAGTAGGGTAAAGGGTAAAATAATATAAAGTAGACAGGCCAGTAATGCTGTCTTTTTATTAAATAATGTCTGGGTAAGTAAGTAAATCCCGACCAGAGAACCAAAACCGGCAAAAACCGAAACAAGCCTTGAGGCTACTAGTGGATCGGTAATGAACTTTTGAAAAATTGCTGCAATCCAAATAAATAAAGGTTGTTTGCCATCTTCAAGGGACATGAATCTGTTGGCAGGATCGTGAAGTGCTACTTGAGCCCAATAAGTATAAATAGCTTCATCAGTAAAAATTGGAATAATCTTTAGATTTATAAGTCTAGTTATAAAATAGGTGCTAACTAAACCAAACCAAGTTAAAAGTTGGAATTTGGATTTCATAAGGCTCGCTCTCCAATATCAAAAACTGGTGTTTGACCTAAATTGGAAATACTAAGCAGCTTTTTTGTTCCTGGAGGAAGTTGGCCTGGAGAAACAACATAAATAATTTTACCAAAAGCAGTAACTTCTTTAGGATCATCCACAAATTTAAATTTATCAAAACCATCGACATTGATAAAGAAGAATCGATCCTTGGTAATCTGGGCATTTTGCCAATATTTTTGGGGGTCAAACTTCATGTATAGGAGGAAATAAATATAAGGTCTTCCAAGAGCTTTTGTGACTATTATATGGTCTGCTTGATTATAGAAAGGTTTAATCTCCTCCACAGCCTGTTTGTAGCCGTACTGCCACTCTCCTGAATAATTTATTGGCCAATGAACATAGTACATGTGTAGATAGTAAAAAAGTGAGATGGCAAATATTAATATTGAAGAAACTATAAAAATCTTTTTAAATTTAAAAATATCGTACAAATGGTAAATTCCGACGGCAGCGATTATTTGGAAGGTAGGTAAGATATGAATCATTCTTAAGGCATGAGGAGTCTCTCGGGCTGTGGCCGGCCCAAGCGGTGAAATAAGAAGCCATCCTAAGATCAAAAAACGATACTTATAATTTTTTGCCAGTAAAAAATAAATCCCTGCTAAAACTGAAATCAGGTCATAATAATATAACTCCCCTATCTCTTGGATAGAAAGCCTGGGATTAACATCACCTTTGATAAATAGGAAGCTGGGATTAAATGCATCGAAATAATGGATCAGGTATTGATGAGCAAAGAAAAAACGACGATTATGAATAATATTTGCCCACCATGAAAAGTTATCCAACTTGCGGTATCTTATCGAGTCATTTATAGGTTCTAAATCCTTGAAAATTGTAACTTCGTCAAATCGCAATCTTCCTTCAATAGTTTGGGTGGCAAAGACAAAAAGAGGCCAGAAGAGAAAGCCGGCAATCACTGCTGTTACTGCTACAATCCTGATATTTTGGATTATCTGTTTTCGAAATTGGATAGCCAAAACTAAAAGAATAAATGGGACAAAGAGCCTCTGTCCTGTAAATGTATACATACCGGCCAGAAAAGAAAGTGCTGAAGGAAAAATCCAAAAAGCATTGTCTTTGGCAAACTTTATGAATAAATATATGCCTAAGGTTGAGAAAAATAGACCTAAGTTTGCCTCAAATGCTCCGCGGGAAAACTGGATGTGCCAAGGGGAGATTGCCAGGAAGAAGGCAGATAGTAAAGCTATCGCTTCGGAATTTCTAATGAGTTTTGCGACTAGAAAATAAGTTAGTAAGACTGTTAAAACTCCAAAAAAAGCTGAGGGGAAACGAATCGCAAATTCGTTAAGACCAAAAATTGCAATTGAGGGAACCGTGGCGTAAATATAGCCTGGAGGTTTATAATCGCCAAAAGCAGCAAAATTTGTCAGTGGCAGAAATCTGCCATGCTCATCGTGGGCAGTCTTTAAAATGGAATAAGCATTATAACCGAGAGAGGCTTCGTCCCAATAAAGTGATGGTGGCATAAAGCCAAGTTTATACAAACGGAGAATACTGGCAATAAGAATAATGGCTATCAAAATAACTTTTTTCATCTGAAGAAAATCTGCTTACAGATTGTCGGCATTTGCCAGCTAAAAGTAAAATACCAAAATGTCAGAAAAAATAATATGATTAAAATCATTAAAGATTTGGCACTTGACCAAAAGTAATCCAATCCACGTACTGCAAAACTATACCAAGAAAATGCTAAAACATAAAATGAAACTTTAGGATTTTTGCTGAAAATACTTAATAAAGCAGCCATTAAAATCAATCCGAAATGGGTAATCTCACTGGTTTTTTTCTTTCTGATGATTCTTGCAAAAACCAAAATCACCAAGGTTAAGCCAAGAGGGCCTAAAATTTCCAATAAAAAACGTGTATCAAAAGTTGATACGAATGATTTGGTTAACTCAAAAACTCCGACTGTAACCTTATTATGGAAGAAACGAGAGATATTTCTATTAAGGAGAAAGTCTTGCGCAACTTGAGATTCCACATTTATTTTAATAGCAAGTGGATTAAAGAGGAAACCCGAAAATTGCTGGCAACCAGAACTTTGCCAAATCCTAAAAAGAAAAATTAAAATGACTAAAATTACTACCAATAATTTAGTTGACACCATTAACCTCCCACAAAGAGTATATATGTCTTCCGACTGAATCATTGGCAGCCGCAAGCCAATTACCATCTACCTTTTCCCAAGAGGGAGCCACATATAGGATCCTCCCTTTATTATCTAGATTTATATCTCTTGGGACAAAGGAATATTTACCGAAAGAATCACTATTACCTTTCGACTCTATGAATTTCCGAGGATCAAATTTTAGATAAAAAAGCAGATAAATATAGGAGGCCTGATTAATGTTTGTTATGTAAACCTTATCAAAATTATCTTGATATTTTTGAACTTGAAGCACCATTTCTTTGTTGCCATCCTGCCAGTCAGCGGCAAATTTCTTTGGGTAATGAATAAATAGAAGGTGCAAGTAGGTTAAAAAGGAATAGCAAATTATTAGGACTAACAGAGTTTTGAGAATCAATAATTTTTTACTTGAGAATATCCAATATGCTCCAAGACCAGTAAAAAAAGCCAAGGGAATGGACATTTGAAGAGTTCTTAAGGCATGGGGATTTGGAGTAACAATTATTGCCGGGATAGGAGCCAGCAGCAACCATGACAGCATTACTCTTGCGGAAGGCTTATTTAATTTTTTATAAGCAAAGAGGGTAAATATCACCAGAACTGCATCGAATAAGTAAATTTGACCCATATCGACCTGTGAGTGACGTCCTATCTGGTCACCCCTGTAGAAAAGAAAAATCGGTGAAAAATGATCAAGATAATTACCTAGTGTCAAGTAAGCGTAATTGAGGGGAATAGACCAATACTTTGCCAGAAAACGCAAAGGCCTTTTGGAATTTAGATCATAATAGACTCTCGTTTTTTCGTAATTATCCTTGTTAAAAACTGATTGAGATATGGCCCGTGCTCTACCGCTGGGTGAAAAAGTAAACAATAGAAGTGGTAACAATAAAATAACTGACAAAGCTATCGGTAGAATCAATTTCTTAACATTTGCCCTGATTTCTTTGAAATAGATAAAGACTAGTGAAATTATGAATAAGGAAGTAAAAATCCGGTAGGCGTGATAAGTATACATGGATAAAATGAAAAGTAAAAGGCTAAAAGTCAAAAGTAAAATATTTTTCTTTTCCAACCCTAATAAAAAAAGATAAACCCCAAATACAATAAATGAGAGACCGACAGTTGATTCAAAAGCCCCTCTTGAGAATTGGACGTGCCAAGGAGAAATTGCCAACATTAGCATAGCTAGAAGAGCGATTGATTCGCTCTTAACAACTGACAACTGATTACTGACATCTGATTTTTCAAAGAGTTTTTTGGTTAAAAGATAAATCAAAGGTACTGTAAGCGTTCCAAAAAAGGCTGAAGGGAATCTAATCGCAAATTCATTAAGGCCAAAGATTGCGATTGACGGTACCAATGAATAATGATAGACAGGTAACTTCCAGTCACCATAACTTTCAAAGAATAATGGTAAAGTGACTCCATGATGATCTTTACCGGTTTTGAGGATTGAATAGGCATCGTAACCCATGACTGCTTCATCCCAATAAAGTCCCGGTGGATTAGTTCCAAGTTTATATAATCTCAACAATGCTGCCAGAGTGATTATTGTAAAAAGAATTACAAATTTGAATTTTAAAATTTTCATTGCCCCTTGACCACGTAAATTGCGGGTTCTCCATTTAGATAATTAATAACTTTTAAGACATCAGCATTTAAGGGAAACTCGGATGGAAGGCCAACAAATAAGGTCTTTGCCTCTTGTTGCTGTTTTTCATAATCGATTGGTTTAAAGAAATATTTATCAAATTTGTTGCGATCCTCTAAAAAGCCTCCAGAAATAGTACCGCCCTCCTGCAAATACTTTACCGGATCATACCCGAGGTAATAAAGCCAAAATTCATGTGGTTGCTCAAGTTTTGTTGAAACAATAACTCTTTGATAATTATCTTTAATACTTTCTGTAAAAAGAGCGGCTTCTTTTCTTCCATATAACCAAGCACGGGAATATTCAATTGGCATGTGGATGTAATACTGATGAAGATAGAACAAAAAGTTAAAAGTTAAAAATAAAAAAGCAAAAGTAATAAATATTTTATTCTTTTTAGTCAATTTATAAAGATAATATAAACCAATTGCAATAAAAATTTGATAAGTTGGTAAGTATATCTCACTGCGAAGGGAGTGAGGTACGCCCCAAGTGACTGACGAAGCTATAGGTGCAATAAGAAACCACCAAAAAACCAAGGTCTTTGATTTAATATCCAAATTCTTCCTTAGCAGAAAATAAACACCAGCCAAAATAAATGGTAGGTCCCAAAGATATAAAAGGCCAACAAGAGGAGCATGATGTCTATCCATGTCGGCGGTTAAAAAAAGAAAAGTAGGTTTTAAGTGAGAAAGATAATTATCAATGAGAATCGGAATATAAACGAATCTACGATTGTGTAAAATCCGGCCAATCACAAGTTGTCCAGATTTTTCATCCTGAGCAATTAATTGAGCAGCCTTATACTTCGGCGATACATCAGCAAAAATAGACGTTCCCTCAAAACGCATTAGGCCGGAGATGGAGGTAATGATTGGAATTAAAATAATTACAAATGCGATGGAAATCACTGCCGGAACCAAGAGGTATTTTTTAATATTGAGGAGCTTATTTTTGAAAATAATCAAAAGACCTAAAGAAAAAATGGGAATAAAGACTCGAGCGTTATGATACATAAAAAGATTAGCACCAAAAGCAAGGGCAGCTAGCGACATCCAAAGAGTAATTTTTATCCCCTGAGATCTTAACCCTCTCAAAAACGCCCAGGTGCCTAAAACTGACCAGAAGATAGCGCTATTTGTTTCAAAAGCCACGCGCGAGAACTGCAAGTGCCAGGGAGAAATTGCTAAAAATAAGGAAGACAAAAGAGCAATGTTTCTATTTTTAAATAATTCGAAAACCATAAAATAGCAAAAAACGACAGCTAAAACCCCCAATGTTGCTGAGGGAAATCTGACTGCAAAGTTGTTAAGACCAAAAAGAGCAATCGATGGAACGACTAAATATGTATAAAGTGGCGGTTTGTAATCATCGAAAGATCGAAAGGAAAGTGGAAATTTATACCCATACTCATCGCGACCAGTTTTGAGAATCGAATATGCATTATAACCGTGGGCTGTTTCATCCCAATCAAGGCTTGGCGGATTTTGCCCAAGTTGATAAAAACGTAGAACCGTGGCCAAAACAATTATCGCCAGAAGAGCTAAATTATCTTTTAACATTTTTCACCACAAACCCAACCGCCAAGACTAGTAAACCAAGTGATAGATAATCCGCGAATAATCTAAGAGGTGTCTCGCCGAATTTAGCAGTGACTTGATGACTTCCTTCTCCTAAATTGATCAGCATTAAACCTGTACCATCTTGTTCTTTCTCTAAATGAAGATTTTTTGGATCGGTTACTATCAGATCATTAAACGGTTTAAGTTTTTTGCCATCAACTTCTACACTAGCTCCTGGAAAATAAAATTTATTAATTCTAACTTGAGAAGCTGGGGATTTTACGTTAGCTGAAAAAGAAACTTGGTTGGATTTTGAGAGGATATGACTAATATCCGCCTGACCAGAAATGACTTCTGCTTTTGTTTGGATATCAAAACCAATAGGGGTTTTCGTCGATTGGCGCCACAGGGGTGTAAATTCGCCATACTGAGTAGCATGTTCAGTATAATTTTCAAAAAAACTATCGCTTCTGGCAATAGCTTGATTAATTCTCAAATGATTTCGGTTGGCGACTACTACCACGGCAACTAACAAAAGAAAAATTAATCCTGGTTTTAGGTTCCTTGCCACAAAAGCTGACAAAAAAGATAAGGCGAAGGTGGTTATTCCTAAAAATCTCCAGGGAATGTCAATAAAGTTTGATAACTTAGTCCGAAGCCAAATTTCTCTTATCAATAACGTATCCAGCATTAAAAATACCGATACAACTACCGTTATTAAAAAAAAGACAGATAAGACAAAAGGGGTGGTCCTTGCTACCTTAAAATTCTTGAAAAGAAAATAGACTACCAGTAAAATTGCCAGCATTAAAACTAAAAGATGAGCAAGACCAAGCTGGAAAGACATCTGGTCATTTACAGCCCCGGGCATATCAAAGCCATAACCCCACGGAGAACGAATAAGTTGTTTGAGGGTTACAAAGTGAGTATCATAAGCAACTCTAATTATTTCGTTGAAGTGCACAGATTTCATTTCAAAAAGTAACGGAAGGTAGGTAACTGAAGCAATAGCAAACCCCCAAATCATAGAGATGGTTGATTTTAATAAATATTTAAAGGATTTGCTGTGAAAACTGAGAATAAGAATATAACCGCCGATAACAGGTAAACTGATCATCGCCACAAGATTTTGGGAAAGCAGTACTAATGAAAAAGATATAGCGCTTAAAGATATCCAGAGAAGGCTTTGTTTTTCTTTTAATTTGGTGAGTGAGTAGAAAAGCAAAGGCAAAAATGTATAGGCTAAGAGCTCTGAAATAGAAGCCCGAACATAAATAAGCAAGAACCGATATGGAGCCCATACATAAAAAAGAGCGCCCAAAAAGGCGGCTTTTTCGCTTTTAAAAACTTCCTTGAGCCAAAGATAGGTAAAAATTGCTGATAGGATAAATCCTAATGCCATGATAATTTTGAAAGAATCAGCAAAGGAAAACCCCAGTCGATGAATTGCCGAACCAGCTAGATATGGAATGGGATAGATATAAACAAAAATCGGGCTACCCAGGCCATTGTAAAAATTGCCTGCAAAACGAGGAGGAAATTGTCCATCGGCAAGTGCTTGATAATAGGCAGCAATTCTGGCAGTATGGGTTTCGCCGTCGTGGCTTGTATAAAATCCCGGTATTGTCAAACTCTTAAGTGCAGGGATCGAAAGAAGCAAAAGTGTAACGATTGCTAAAAAGTTAGGATTATACCAAAACTTCACTCTTTGGAAATTCTAGCACAATTGGCCGCTTAGTTAGATAATCAATTTGGATAAATTATTTCACCTTGTGGTTTTCTAATGAATCTGCCATTTTCAAAAATTGCTTTGCCTCTTAAAACTACCTTTTTAATCTCTCCTCTACCTTCCATGCCAATAAATGGAGTCCAGCCACATTTGGTGAATAAGTTTTTGTCAGAGATTTTATATTTTTTTTTGGGATCGACGATCACAAAAGTGCTTGGTTGTATCGGAAGATGGAAAATTTTGCGGGGATTGGTACTGGTCATTTCGACAAGACGTTTGATGGACAATAATCCTTTTTCAACAGCAATAAGCATCAATGGTAAGGTTGTCTCCAGACCTGGTACCCCAAATTTTGGATTTTCCTGGTCATATTTTTCTTCCAATGTGTGAGGCGCATGATCAGTTGCGATCATATCAATTTTATTAAGCTCCCCCCAAAGTTTTTCTTGATCTTTTTTAGCAAGAAGCGGGGGCTTCATAATACCCAATGGGCCAAGTCTTTTAATGTCATCCTTGTTTAGAAAAAGATGATGAGGAGAAATTTCGCAAGTGACGTTGACTCCGTTTTTTCTGGCATTTTCGATTGTTTTTATCTGATCATGGGCAACATGACAAATGTGAAGGGCTTTTTGGTATTTTTTGGCAAGATTTATGGCAATCTCGACAGTCTTCCCTTCAGCATGGACCATAATCGGCAATTTGCTGTTCCAAGATTTGAAGATTAAATCCCGATCTTTCTCTTTATCGATCAATAACGGTCCAGTCGTCTGATTCATATAAACCTTTAGGCCAAACGCTTTTTTGGAGATCTGAGGAAAGTACTTTATAGAATCAGGTGTGGCGCCGAAATTGAAACCTAGATCACACCAAATTCTGCCTCTGGCCTTTTTAATCTTATCTTCAAGAGCTTGCGGTGTGATTGTCGGCGGAACATTATTGGGCATATCAAGAATTTGAGTGTAACCGCCAGCAATTGCAGCGCGAGTACCAGTTTGAAAATCTTCTTTTTGAATACCTCCTGGTTCACGGAGATGGACGTGAACATCGACCAATCCTGGAAGTTCCAAAAAATTATTTTTGCGATTCATAAGCAAGATTTTAGCACAGAGAGTTTAATGTATATAATAAGGTAATGGAAGAAACGATTTCTTCTAGACGCAAAAAGCTGATTAGGGATGTAGTCTTAATACTACTTAGTATCATTATTGCTATTTGGTTGTATCAATTAAAACCTCTTGAGGGACTACTTAAATCTATATCTGGAATCAATTTTGCAATCGGTGCATTTTTGGCTGGAATCTTTTTCGCTTCGACATTTACGGTCGCTATGGCAAGCTCAGTTTTTCTAATGCTGGCCAAAACTCATAATATACTTGCGATTGCGCTTTTGGGCGGTCTTGGAGCATTTGTCGGCGACAGCTTGATTTTTAAGTTTTTAAGGGATGATTTAATAGCGGACTTTGAATATTTAGAAAAGCATTTTGAAGGGAAAATTGCCAAGAGAATTTTTCATTCCAAATTAATTTTTTGGTTTCTGCCGATCATTGCTGCATTTATGATAATCTCACCGCTGCCTGATGAAGTTGGCCTACTTTTACTTGCCAGCATTAGGTTAAAATATCATCGCTTTTTCCTGCTCTCTTTTCCTTTAAATACAATTGGGATTTTTATTTTGTCTCTTGTTGGAAAAACCTTGTGAAGCATGAGAAAGAATTCTCGCTTCATTTCTTGAATAAGCCAAATCTTATTAGTCCGGTCTGATGCATTAGATAAGTAAACACAGTCCAAAGGGTTAAGAGGCCATATTTGGTCGAACGGGTGAGATTTATTGAGGAGGCCTCTGGGAAATATTTGCAAGGAACAGGTATTTCGGAAATATTAAATCCGAAAGACAAGGCAGAAATTAGAATCTGTTGATCAAAGATAAAATCATCAGAAAGCTGATGATACGGAATAGTTCTTAAAACTTGACTGGCATATGCCCGAAAACCGGTGTGATACTCGGATAGATTTAAACCCATTGCAAGATTTTCCACCAAAGTTAAAAATCGATTAGAGAAATATTTCCAGCGCGGCATCCCGCCTGCCAAAACCTGATGTCTTGTTTGAATTCGTGAACCAAGCATTATATCTGCACGACCATTGACGATTGGCTCACACAGAACTCCGACAAGTTTGGCATCATATTGGTAATCTGGATGAACCATCACCACAATATCTGGTTTTCTTTTTAGTGCTTGATCATAGCAAGTCTTTTGGTTGGCGCCATATCCCCTATTTTTTTGATGAGTATAAACCTTAATGCCTATTTTTCTCGCTTTTTCGACTGTTTTATCCTTTGAGGCATCATCGACAAGAATGACCTCTTGGATCAAATCTTTGGGCAAATCATCGTAAGTCTTTTTAGCTGTTTTTTCGGCATTGTAAGCCGGCATAACGACGATTATTCGTGGTTTTAATTTCGGATCCCAAAGGATGTTATGGTTTTGCAAATTTATTTAGCATCTCCCTGTCGGATAATTTCCAATTTCCAATTTCAAATTTCCAATCAAAAATTAAGTGAGGAATTTTTAAAATTGCCCAGAGAAAACCGGCAAAGAAAGCAAGATCAAAAGTGATCGCAGATTTTACAAGATGATAAGGCAACCAGAGAAGATGCTGGATCAGCCAAAGATAATCGGAAATATTTTTCCAAACAAATAGAAATTGATTCTTGTAAGAAACAATTTTGACAAAAAATGATGATTTTGATTTTTGGATTGCTCCTTCTTGGTGGAAATGGTCAACAGAAGATTTTGGTTCGAAAAGACAAATATAGCCCATCTGCCATGCTCTAAATGAAAGATCGATATCTTCCCAGTAAAAGGGGGCAAAGTTTGTATCAAAACCACCCAGTTCTAAGAATTTATTTCTATCGAACAAACCAGAGCCGCCAGAAACCCAAAGTGTTTCAGCCGATTTTGACGGTAGAGCAAAGTGACCAACAAAACCCCTTTTAAAAATAGCTCCTCCTCTACCCCTTATTATAATCTTGCCGTTTTCGTGGCTATGATCTGCAAAAGCCACTGCAAAAACCTTTCGATTCTTGAAATGATCAAGTGCTGGCTTTAAAAAATTATTTCTTGGCGAAACGTCAGAATTCAAGAGAACAACAAAGTCTCCAGTTGCCTGCCTGACTCCCAAATTTGCGGCATAGGCAAAACCTCTATTTTTTTTAAGTTCAATTATTTTTATCTTTTTGAAATTTCGACGGATAAATTGTACCGAGTCATCAGTAGAGGCATCATCGACCATAATTATCTGGCAATTTGGGCAGTTTATAATAACTTGGGGCAGATTCTTTTTAAGCAGGTGGCTGCCGTTATAATTTGGAATTACTACTGATATTTTTTTCTCCATAAGAAAACCGAAAAAAGAATAGTAGCGATAACAGCTGCTATCGAAATATACAAGCCATTATAGAATGACTTAGGCTGAAATTTAAATTCGACTGAGTGCTCGCCTTTTGGAACTAGAATTGACTGGAACATAAAATTAACTTTTTTAACTTCTGTCTTTTGACCATCAATATAAGCCTGCCACCCAGGATAAAAAACATTAGAAAGAACAAGCGGAGCTTCCTTATCAAGACTTGTCTGGAGTTTAAAAGACTGATCAGAATACTCTGTAAAGGTCGAAGTAGCGTTGATTTCTTGTCTGGGGAATTCAAAATCAGACGAGACAGCGCTTGTTTTAATGTCAAAGTTGGGACCAAGCAGTTTTTCCAGCTCTTGATTTTGATCCTTAACTCTAATTACTTCATTGACAAAATAAGCTCGAGGCTGCGTATTATCATTTTCGAAAATTTTTGTATCGCCTTCTTGGAAAACTTTTTGATAACCTGGTTTAAAGATTTCGTCAAATGTAATGATATAGCGTACATTTAAAAAGTCGGCGATTTTTGAGTCATACTTTTGAGGAGTAACTATTCTGTTGAAAGAGCCGGGTTTGATTACTTTTTGCGATTCCCAGGTAGATACTAGCGTCGCATAGTCTTTGAGATAAAGTGGATCATAACCATGAACAGCTTCAATTTGATAAACACTTGGAGTATTACCATTAAAAATCCGTCTGTCTGTAGCCAATATCCGAAATGGTTTTGGCTGTATTGATAAATAGTCAGTGATTTGTGTCGATGGAAAAATCCAAGAAAGTTTGGAAAATGGAGTAAACTTAAACCCAAATCTAAAAAGTTCAATTAAGGTCAAGGCAAAGATGAGAATGACTAAAATTGTTTTGGAGAGTTTGGAGCGACATAAAAGAATAGTAAACATTAGCGCTGTTATCGTTAACAATGGAAAGATTAAATTGCGCAAAGCTATTTTTGATGGATCTAAATTGCTTATTTTTAGAAAAGAATCTTTAAAAATCAATGAATAGAAAATTAATAAAATTAGAGGAAGTAGAACAAGAGATATCGACATCAGTATTTCTCTTTTTTGCCATTTCTTCAAAAAATAATCTATGCCAAAAGCGGCAAGAACAACCAAGGAAAAAACAAAAAGGTAGATTATTCTTGAAGGCTGCATAGAAGAAATCAGGGGAAAATTATAGATATAAGGAATCTTTGAAATTGGATTTGAAATAGCCAAAACTAAAGAGAAAATTGCCAGAAATATGAAAAATACCGTCTTTTTCTCTCTTGCAAAAATGGCAAAAATTGCAAATATAAGGGGAGCAATACCGACAAAGCTGACAAATTCTGCCCAGTTCCAAACACCCCAATAATTGTAAGTTGCGGGATTGCCAAAAAAATCAGGGGCGATAAGTTGGACCAAGTGTTGAATTGGCAGAAACCAGTCTTGTCTCCCTGGGAAATAACCTTGATCTATTTCTCTGGCCGATAACTTGATAAACTCTAAAGCTGGTAAGAGTTGGGCTGCGGAAATTAAAATACCTAACATAAGTCCGCAAATGATAGTGATCGCAGCAGCCAATTTTTTCTGTTGATAAATTAAGAAAATAAGATAAAGAAGTGCTGTTAAAAATACATAAAAGGCGGTTTGCCAATGTCCTGAAAAAACTGTTTGAGAGGCTGCACTAACTAAAACGATAAACCACCATGGTGACTGTTTAACAAATAATTTGTTTGTCGCAAGGAGAATTAAGGGCAACCACATAGCGCAGGTTACAACAGTCCCCCAAGTCATCCAAGCGATAAAAAAACCGGTAAAAGGCAAAACAAATGCTCCAAACATTGATGCAATAGTTGAGATCTTTAGACTTTTTAGAAAAAGAAACATAAAAAGTGTTGTTAGGATTGTAGGTAAAATTATTTGGAGTGACCAAGCAATCTTAAATGGCAAAATTAAAAACAAAAAATTAAAAAGTTGAAATGGAGAAGATTGGATGTTAGCGGCAAGAGGCTGGCCAGAAAAACTATAAGGATTCCAAAGTGGTAATTTTAATTTTTTGATATTTTCAATAACAAGACTTCGCCAGGGATAAGTTTGAAGGATAGGGTCTGTAATCAGAGGATTTTTGACAGGAAATTTGCCGGGGCTATAGCCAGTATAAGATTGGTCGCGCCACGGGTGATAAAGCCCTAAAAGGGCATCAGCTGGGATAGGGACTTTGCCAACAAGAAGTTTGGGTAGAAAAAAAAGAAAAGTTAAAAGGCAAACAACAATAAGAGCAAAAAGGCTACTGGAAAATAATTTTTTCATATTCCCTTAAAAAAACTTCTTGGGAGAACCTGCGGCTATTTTTGATTGCACCTTCTGAGAGTTTTTGAAGTTGTTTTTTATCATTTATGACCTCTAAAGTAATTTCGTAAAGTTGGGCTTTCGTCGAAAAAAGTCTACCATTTCTACTATCAGTAACGATTTCTTTTTGTCCTCCCCTGTCAATAACGATAGGTACTGCTCCTGCTGCTTGCGCCTCAACGGTGGCAATACCGAAATGTTCCATTTTTTGAGGGTATTTAGCCTCGTCTTCTCCAAATCCTGTCGCATGCCAATAAATTGAAGCTTTTGAGTAAAGATCTCTTAACTTTTCTATGGATAAATTTTCGATAATCTTAATTGCATGGCCACGAGCTATCTTTTTTAAATTTCTAAGATACTTAGAGTCTTCTCTTTTTGCTTGACCAACCAATATAAGTCTCCACTGAGGTTCTTTTTTATAGACCTCTTTGAAAACTTCAATTAATACTTCCTGCTTTTTAGGGTGAAGTTGTTTGGCACTAAATCTGCCAACTGAAAGTATCAATTTTTCTTTTGTAGCTGGATGTATTGATTTTATATCAACGGGCGGATAGATAACTTTTGATTCAATGCCAAAACATTTGTCAATGTAAGTTTTTGTAAAATAAGAATTCGCAATAACCCAGTTATATCTTTTCAACTTTAATTTGGTTTTGAAATTTACTTTGGGAAAATTGAAAGGGACTTGAAAATGTAAAATATTTTTGGCTGCGAAAGTTAAAGGAACACTGCCGTCAGAAAGTACAAAAATAAGGTTATATCCCAAAGTTCGGAAGATTTTTGGAAAGAATTTTTTTTTAAAAATATTTTCTCCAAAGCTTGTTTTGGTCAGGTCTATTTTGAGGAAGCGAGAAAGGGGTGCTTTAATATTGGAATCATCCCAAAAGATATCGACCAAGTGATTTTGGGAAAGATGAGAGGCAAGAGTCAACATGTATCTTTCACCGCCACCAAAAGTATCCAGATATGGACTGTAAAATCCAAATTTCATTTTTTATCTTTTTCAATAATTAAATATGCCCTATTAACAGAATTTGAAAACTTTTTATTTGATAATAAGAGGTAGAAAAAAGGATTGGTTAAAAAATTGAATATTAATTTCCCAAAATAGATAAGTTTTCTTAGATATTTAATTTGTGGATCAAACATGTAGAAATAGAATAGATATTTGTTGAAAGTAATATTTCCGGAGTAAAAAATTCTTGAATGCTTTCTTTTGGCGAGCTGAGAAATTTCATCGATTGTGGGTAGTCCATATTTAATGTGTTCTTTTAAATAATTGATATGTGCACCCTTTTTTTGGAGCCAATTTTGGGTTTCTTTTTCATATTCGATGTGTTTACGCGTCCCAATTGGAAAAGACAAAATAACCATTTTGGCAGCAATGTCTATAAGTTTATTAACAAATCTTGGCCTATCTTTTTTGGATAGATGTTCAAGAACATCTATCGAGCAGACTGCATCGAAGGAATTTTTGCCGAACGGTAGAGAATTCTTAGAAATAATCACATCACCAGTTTTTAAATTAGCCACAATAATTTTTGACGGATTACAAAATTGAGAAAGATGGCCAAGTTCTCCACCGATGTCAACAACTGATTGATTATCTTTAATAAAACTACCCACTTTTCGATGTCTTTCGTAAACATCATATGGCAGAAATAATTTATAATCGCTCGCAGAAAACCGCGGCCTCTTAGGCCAAGGATGAATGCTGAAGCGATTACATACTTCCGAGTGTTGGGTACCATGAGAGTTTTCTGCTCGCTCTTGTAAACTTAAAGAACAATACCGAGGGCTCTTAGCCCTCGGAAGTTTATTGGTACTGGAATTTTTTGGATTTGATTTTGACATCATTTTGCAATTCCCAAAGATAAGTCAGAATAATTGCCCGATGAAAAGCCTGATAAATAGATTCGACTAGACCGACCACCCCATCCAAAAAACCTCTTTTTATAAAAAAACGGCTTATGAATTCGAAAATGATCGCCTTGACAATCATTAAACGAGTAACCTTTGAGTGTTCTGCTTGATATGAAAGCTGAGCTTCGACTTTGGCCCATCTAATTGTCTTGGAAAACATTGCCGAAAGATTTCTTGCGGTCAAATGAATAATTGGTGTTTTTAAATAACCGAACTTCCCGTCTATCTTGGGACTTTCGTGGACTCTACCCTGCCAAGAGATAAGTTTATTGTGCTTAAAAAGTCTGGGGACATAATCTGGCCAAAATCCGGTATGTTTGAACCATTTCCCAAAAATAATATTTTTTCTTGGAAAATAGTATGCTTGGTATTTTGCTTCGGCTATCGCTTTTTTAATTTCTATTTTTGCCTCTTTCTCTATTCTTTCATCGACATCAAGATAAAATAGCCAATCACCTTTGGCCATTTTAGCTAAGGTATTGCGATTATCATCAAAGGCTTGACTTTCTGTTTTAAAGATTTTTTTGGTATATTTTTGGGCAAGCTGGCAAGTTTTATCTTGGGAGTTTTGGTCTAAAATAATAATTTCATCGACAAAATCCAGCTGCTTGAGGCACTTTTCGATCATTTCCTCTTCATTGTAGGTTAGAATTAGTGCTGAAAGCTTCATTTTAGAAAACTACCTTTGCCAAAGTTAAAAGTTAAAAAGTCAAAAAGTGCTTTTCTCTTGGCGGGATTTTTAAAATCTTTGGCAATTTGTCTTAAAACAGCAAATTTGGTTTTAAGTTTGGCGTATTTGAACGCAAAAAGCAACCGATTCCGAGAGATAAAATAGTCTTGGAGAGCCGAGCCGGAGCCACCGGCAGAACCGGCATTTTTATGCCAAATAATCGCTTTTGGTTCAAAAATTATTTTAAAGCCGGCTTTTTTGGTCCTTTCACAAAAATCCATATCTTCAAGATATAAAAAATATTTTTCATCAAAAAAGCCGATCTTTTCAAAAACTTTACGTTTGACAAACATGCAAGCTCCTGTTGCCAAATTAATTTCCTGTCTTTTTGAAAATTGGCCGGTATCAATCTGGTCGACTCCGATATGTTTACCGATAATATTTGACCAGTCAATTTCGCCTCCTGCATACCAAATCACCTTTCCTAAATTTTCTTTTCTGTATCTGTCTTTATGAAATTCAAAGCCGGGTGCAAAATAGATTTTGGGGGAGATAATGTCAGCTGCTTTTGCCGCCTGTAATAGATTTATAAGCAGGGTTTTTTCTACAATTGTGTCATTATTTAGAATTAAGACATAATCTGCTCCCATCTGAAGAGCTTTTTTGATGCCAATATTGTTGCCTTGCGCGAAGCCTAAATTCTTGCGATTTTCAATGAAATTGATGTCCTTAAGTTTTGAAAGGGCCTCAACCGAATCATCTTTAGAGCCGTTATCGACTACAATTATCTCGACCTTGAATTTATCCTGTAGGCACTTTTCTAATGACCCAAGACATTCTAATGTATTTTTAAGTCCGTTATAATTTAGAATGATAATTGCAATTCTCATATATTTTGTTAATCTGTTTTGACTAGTTTGTAAAGCTTAATACCATTTTGAATTTCCCATTTTTTATCTATTTTAAACGGTGCAAAACTGGCAACTTCCCAAACAGTATATCTTTTTATAACCTCATCTTCATCTCTTGCGACAAGATAAAGAACATCAGAAGTTGGATAACGCTCGACATCCTCGGGAATTTTACCTGCAACCTCGACTAGATAGCGATAGGGTCTAGCACGTGTGTCACCATCGAGAGTAGCCGCAATATTAAATTTTGATGGACCAGCATCGGCGGCAATAATTGCTGATGCTTTTTTAACGCCTTTTAAATTCCAGCCTTTGGGCATTGTATAACCTTCTGGACTTGAGAGGTTAAGATTTGCAATATTGGAAGCAAAGATTTGGGCCAGAAGTATCAATAGTAAAGTTTTAACAAGAAAATTTTTAAAAAAATTAAACATCCAAAAGAAAGCAATGGAAATCAATAGAACTAAACTGGCGTAGACTGAAACGAAATAGTGAAGTTGCAGATCAGCAGAATACAAAGAAGCAAAAATGACGTTGGAGATTACCAACAATAATAAAAATAGAATACTTCGTTTCTCTTTTTGTCTATTTACGTAAATGAGGATAAGAGTAATCAATAACAGAACAGCCACTGGGATTGAAATTTCGATATTGAGAAAAATTTTAGAGATAAGCTGGATAGATCTTCCAACTTGTGTACTAAAGCTTGCCGGAGAGGATAGATCGTTTCCTTGACTTATTCTTTTGATTAGCTGGTTAGTAATAAAGAATTGATGACGGAGTTCAAAAAGAACTTGAGGTGAGACGGCAATCAAAAAAGAAATCAGAGAAAGTGCGAGTTTTTTAAGATTTTTAAAAATCACTAAGATTATCAGGAGAGGTGGAATGAAAGAGATGGCCAAATAATGAAGTTGAAATAATACCCCTATCGACAAACCCATTAAGATTGGCCAAAGTAAAGATGAAGACTTACTGAAAAATACTTTAAAGACAGAAAAAATGAGAATTGATGAAAAAAATGGAATAGGGAGAGGATTGAGGGCAATTCTTGACTGATCAATAAATGTAGCATTGAAAGCATAAAGGCTACTTGCCAATATGGCTATCATTTTTGAAAAAAAATTCATACCAATTAGGTAAATCATCAAAATTGTTGCCAGAGATAACAAGACCATTAAGATTGCTGGTCCAATGGGGTCAAATCGAAAAAGGAGTAAGAAGGGGGCAATTAGATAGTAGTAGGCGGGACCTAAATAAACATTGGCAATGTTACTATATGGACCAAGTTTGGGGCCAAGAAGTGTTAACTTACCATCCACAATCATCCTTTTTACAATTAAGAAATCATACCCTTGGTCGCCTCCGAAAGTGGTTAATGATTCAATACGCCAGAATCGAAGGATTGCTGCTATGATTAGAATCACAATTATTGGCAAGTTGTAAAGAATTATTTTCTTGACGCCCACAACTTTTGATTATATCAATAATTGACAGAATTCGAACTTTTTTCTAGACTGTTTTAGATCTGGAAATGTGACTTATAAAATAGAAGTTATAGATTAAATAAAAGTAAGTTATTGTGGAGTAATGTTTTTTGCTTTATTGCCTGATACGTCAATCATAGTTTTTATCTTTGCTTGGATTCTTGCATTTTTTATCCCAGGTGACAATTTATTAAAACCCTTAAAGTTAACAGTTTTCGAGAGGTTAATTTTAGGAACAATTTTAGGTATTAGTATTTGGGCCTTGACGGGCTATTTCTTTGGATGGATAGGCGCGCGATGGCTTACTTATTTTTACCTAGTTGGGAATTTTTTAATTTGGTGTAAACTGAATTTAACTTTCAAGTTAAAACTACCCTCCCTAGATTTCAAAAAATTCGATTGGACTATCCCTCTAATAATTATTGGTGGATCTATTTTTAATTTAACAGCGGTTTGGTTCATTGCAACAAATCTGTCGGGGGGTGTCTATTTTTGCTGCAGAGGTGTACCAGACGCTATTTATCATCTTGCGCTTACCAATCAAATTGTTAAGAATTTCCCTCCGTTTGAACCAGGAGCTTCAGATGTACTTGTAAAAAATTATCATCTCCTCTCTGATCTTGTCGTTGTCGATCTAGCTCGGATTTTCAAAATTAATATAGCTACTCTTCATTTTAGGTATATGAGCTTGCTTTTGGCTTTACTCCTTGGTTCTTCAGCTTTTGTTTTGAGCCAAATATTGAAATTAAAAACACTTTTTGCTAAATGGTTGGCACTTTTTTTATATGCAAGCGGTGACATTATTTACTTATTATTATTCTTAAGAAGAGATGGGCTGAATTTTGATGTAACTATCCTAGATGATGCTTCAAAACTCCTTGTAGGGCCTCCGCGTGCATACTCAATAATTCTTTTTTTGGGTGGGTTGTGTCTTTTTTCGATTTGGATTAAACAAAGAAAAATCCTTGCCGGTTTTTGTGCTTCAATAATATTTGGCAGCCTTATCGGTTTTAAGGTTTATACTGGAATTTTTGCACTTGTGGGACTTGGATTCTTAGGTATTTATTTCCTTTGGAAAAAACAGTTTAAGATGATCATTCCTCTTTTAATAGCCTTAATATTAAGCATTAGCCTATATTTGCCGACTAATAGCGGAGCGGGAGGGCTAAAATTTAATGGTTTTTGGAGGTTTGAAAATTTTATGGTTCACAACGATTTAAAAATCTCCAGGCTTGAGTACTCGCGCTTGAAAAGTATTTCCGAGGGCAATTGGGCGACAGTTTCTTTATATGAATTACTCTTCATAGGACTCTACTTTACTTTTTTATTTGGGACTGTCAATCTTGCCTGGATTCAATCAAGAAATTCTCTTAAATTATTTCCGAAAGAGTTAAATATCTTTTTAATATCCGGACTTTTTGTGACTATTATTCTTGGATCATTTTTCCTGCAAAAAACAGGCGGCGCAAACACTGTTCAATTTATAATTGGAGCTTTTATTATTAGCGGAATTTATGCGGCCCTTGCAATCTATTATTGGTTAAGAAAAATTCATGGACTAATCGCATTAGCAATTGTGATTGTGATACTTTTTTTAACAAGCGCAAGGAGCATATACGAAGTTTATGGAAATTTAACTTCAATATCACAAAAAAAGGGTTTTATGATAACAAGACAAGAGATGGATGGTCTTTTATATTTAAGAAATAAAACCGATCCAAATTCAAAAATAATGTTGTCTCAATGGATGTCGGAAGATGAACTTTTCATATATATTAGTTACTTTTCAGACAGGCCTATGTTTCTTGCCAGCGGCGGACTCCTTCGCGATCACGGTTTTGACACATCTATAAAGGAAAATATAGTCAAAAAGATTATGCGCTCGGATAATGAACAAGAAGTCAAACAACTTTTAATTAACAATAATATCAATTATCTATTCTTTCACTCAGAATTACCGATTATTATCAGATATAATCCCCAATTCTTAAAGAAGGTTTACGAGAACGAAAAAGTTAATATCTTTAAGGTTACCCCCGGTTTAGTACCATCGACCTTATAATGACAAAACCTTGGTTAATTAATTTCTCTCTAAAAATTAAAATCGACACTCCCAAATAGATAAAAATGCCCGTAACTATAGACAAAATCAGACCAAATACCGAATTCCCATAATGACTAGTCAATAGACTAACAACAATAAACATTATTATTGAAATTCCAAATGGTCCAATTATATTTTTTATAACTTTAAGGGGGATTGTTTTTTTGACAAAATAGATTATCACCGTAGTCGAAGCAGCAACCAGTGCTGAAGATACACCGACTCCGATATAACCAAATTGGAGAATTAGAATATAAGTAAGAACCCAAGTCAACACAGTCCATAAAATCATCAATTTTAATACGATTTTTACTTCCCCGATTGCGAATAAAGTGTTAGTTAAAGTTGTATTAACCGACGCAAATAGAGCATTTATTGAGAAAAAATATAACAATGGTAAAGCAGGCTGCCATTTGCTATAGCCTGCAATTGAACTTACTGCCTGTGGCCCAATAGCCATTATTCCAAAGATGCATGGATAAACAAAAAATGTAACGAAGAAAAGAGATTTTTCTACTGCATTTGCCAATTCTTTCTTGTTTTCCTGAAGTCTGGAATAGGCAGGAAAAGTGACTTTGATTACATTATCCATAAAGAACCTTAGGGGTAAGAAGGCAAATTTCTGAGCCCAGCCAATGTAACCTATCTGAATATACGGAAGAATTTTACCAATAAAAACTGTCAATAAATCATCTTTTAAAAGTGCAAGTATGCTGTTTAATTGAAATGGGATACCAAAGGAAATTAATTTCTTGGCGCTCTGTTTATTAAAGGATATACTGGGTTTCCAGGGGGACAATAAATATATAAGAACCAGACCAACTATTCCTCTTGCTAGAACTGAATAGGTGAAACTTGTAAGACCAAATCCTTTTACTGCCAAAAAAATAGTAAGTGAGTAAAAAACCAATTGTTCGAATATTTGGGGAATAACAAGCCTTTGAAAGCTTAGGTTTCTTTCAAGAATAACGGAAGGGATTGTCTTAAGTGAAGAAAAAATTAGTGAGAAAATCAGAACTCTAAGAAGTAGAAGTCCTTGAGAATCTAATTTGTAGAAGTGGGCAATTTTGCTTGAAAATATTAACCCGACTACCACTAGAGAAAAAACAATGGCTTGCTGGATGGTGAAAGTTGTAGTTAAATCCTCCTTTGTAGGCTTTTCTCTCTTTTGAATTAAAGCAGCTGCAAGTCCGACATCTGAAAAATATATAAAAAGATTGAGAATTGCAGAAACTACAAAAAATACCCCAAAAACGCTTGGGTCTAATAAAATGGTGAGAATGAAAGTTGCAACAAAGGTGAATGCTTGAATGAAAAAAGTTCTCAGAGTAAAAGTGACTACCCCTGATATCGCTTTCTTTTTAATTAATTCGAGATCTAACTGGTTGTCTGAATCTGTCATTGTTAGTTATTGTTCGAGCTTGACCCGTCTGACGGGTCTTGTCGAGAACTTCCTTTGATTCGTTAGGAACCTCCCCCATTTCGGCCAAAGAAGAAGTATTCCAATAATAATAAAAGTACCTACCGTTGTTAAGTTTGCTACTGTCCGGATAGGAGTATTGACAAATTCTGCTTCAACCTGATGAGTTCCCTCAGGGAGGGTGAACGAGATCAACTTGAGTCGATTATTATCATTAATGGGAACTCTTAATTTGTCAACCATAACCTGCCAACCTGGAAAATTGAAAACGTTTATTCTAACCTGAGATGTTTCTTTGGCATCGATTGTAAACTTAACTTGAGCGGGTGTTGTCTTTAAGTCTGTTATTTGAGCCTGGCCCGAAATTATTTCTTCTTTTCGACTGGGTATTTCTGACTTTTTGATGTTTAGGATATTTACGCCCAAATCGCTTTTTTTTAGTTCGACGCCTTTCGGAATATATTCATGAGAAGACTCTGAGACATCCCAATTAATAATTTGTTTTGATGTTGCAATTTCATCTGTTAAATCTAGCCGATATGTCTGTGGTTTAAAAAGTTTAAAATTCCCAATAAAAAGAAGGACTATAAGGATTAAGGAAGCTACAAGTCTTAATATCGCCAGTCTTAAAAGATAGATAAACGCACCTGCAAGAATTGATGAGAAAAGTGATGTAAATATTAAAAAACGCCAGGGGAATTGGAGATAACCAAGAGATGGAATTAAATCCCAGATTGGTTTTGAGTAAAAGGTTGTCATAAAGGCGCTAAATATTAATAGGCCAAAAGTGATAAGTGATAAGTGATAAGTGATATCAGCCTTCAGCTTCGCTGAATCTGATATATCAGAGGAGCAACTTTGAAACGAAGTTTCAAGTTGACCTGCTGATATAAGTGATGCTTTTGGTACTTTATTTTTAATTAAATAAATAACAGCAAATACAAATGCAGCAAGTGATACGAGAATATGGAGCTTGCCGATTTTGAAGGAAATTCCGTCGGCAAGACCGGCTGCAGAACCTCCAAACCCCCATGGCCAATTCCAAAGCTGCTGAGGAGAGACGAAATGAATGTTGTAATTTGCGAGATTGACTAGTAACAGTTGATCAACAATAGTGAATTTTTTCTCAATTATTGCCGGTATCCAGAAAAAGGCAGAAAGACCTGCTGCAAGCAGAGTGATAAGTGATAAGTGATAAGTGATAAGTCTTTTATCTTTAGAATTTAAAAAAAGAAACAACAGATAAAAAGGCAGAATAAGCATAAAGGGTAAAAATATAAGATTGTGGGTTATCATCAAAAGTGCCAGCAAGACTGCTGAGATATAGATATAAATCAAATTGTTTGTTTTAGATAATTTGTAGAATGACCAAAGAATTAAAGGGAGCCAAATAAAAGCGAACGACTCTGCCAGTGCTCCCCTAATATAAATATCTAAGGCTCTGTATGGAACAAGCATATAAAAGAGTGCGCTGACAATACCGACTGATCTACCCCAAAATTCTTTTGCTAAAACATACATTGCTAAGCCTGAGACGAATATTGAGGTGAAAAAAACAAGCTTTATAGAATCTATGAAACTAAAACCTATCAGATGGAATAATTCTCCAATTATGTAAACAAAGGGTGGGTAAAAAACAAATAAGGGATAACCGAATCCAAAGCCTAATTCGTCAACCCAACGAACAGGAAATTGACCAGCTCTTAAGGCTCGATCAAAAAGAAAAAGACGAGCTATCTGTTGGTCATCATGGATAACATAAAGCCCGGGATTAATAAGTGGCATAGATATTAATATAGCAACAAGAAAAATAATAACCAATGCGATAAGAGATTTATTCATTTTGGAAGATAAATATAAACGGGACGATTTAGTCCAGTTTTAAAATCGGCTAATAGTTCTTCCTTATTATAATAAATCGAAATTGACTCGTTTGCGTAAATAGCATGGATTGACTCCTGATCCATCAGTGCTTGGCGAAATCGTTTGTCTGGAAGAGAATAGTAAACGATTGAATTGTCAGGAAGGTTTGGCAATTTATATCTAACCTCAGTAACAAATTTTCTGGCTATCCTTTGGGATTCGACGATATATGAATTAATATTATAAAAATCAAGTGTACTTTTAGTAGTAACTAGCCAAATAACTAGCACAAGTAAGAATAAAAACCTTTTATGACTTCTATACACCAGATAAGCAATTAAAAAATATAATCCAATTGATGGCATTGTCAGATACATCATAAAATAATGGTTAGGAAGAAGCAGAACAGGAGAAATGCCAACAGCAAACCAGATCAAAGCAAATAACACAAGCTTTAGGTCAATTATTACTTTATCCTTAATGATAAAGTAGATAGGAATGAAGATTCCTAATAATAAAACTAATATTGCGCCAATAAAAGCTTTAGAAACTAGAAACCAATATTCTGATAGAAATGTATTGTTAAAAAAGATTAAGTTTGTTGTAACTTGTTTTTTAAATTCTTCGGGAATATTAAACACCCATAAAAAATACCAAAGAAAAGCTTTGACTGAATTTTGGTTGAAAGCAATTTGATACTCAATAATTGGCGGCGGTTTAATGTATATGCTCCTTAATATTAAATAGATCACTGTGATAATAATGAAAGGCGAAAAAATTTTTAATGTTAAAATAGCGTTTTTCTTAAGCACAATTAAGCAGTAAAGTCCAATAACCAGTGGCCAAGTTACAGCAAATTCAAAAGAGCCTACAGCTAATAAAAAACTAAAGACTGAAAAGAAATAATACCATTTATTTCCCTTTAAACAATTCAGGAAAAGAAGCGTGGTGGTAAGATAAAAAAAAGTTCCAATCATATTGTAATTGATCTGACTTAAAGACATAAAATGAATTGAGGACAATATCCAAAGGGCAGCAGTAAATAGACCAACTTGTCGACTTTTGGCAAAGATCGTGCTCACCTTAAAAAGTAGTAAAAAGCAGACAAAAAATATTCCCATGCTAACTATTCTGAAGCCAAAAGCATTAAAGTTGAAAAAGTATTGGAGAAGAAAAAAATATGTTTGAAGACTAATTGGCCTATAAGCAATAATATCATTCCTAAATTTAAAAAAATTTAGAAAATCGATGACGTTATGAATTCTTGTTATATTAAAATTATAAAAATCATCCTGAAATAAGAAGTAATTTAAGCTGGGTTTATTAAGAAAAAAAGCAATTGCGATAATTAATAGGATCAGAACAAAATATTTATTAATAACTTTATTCATTTTTCAATCCTTGGTCTTATTTCAATAACCGGCACACCCTCTGGTAACTTGGGATTATCTTTGAAAGTTGCAAAAATGCTTTTAAGAGTAGGTTCGTTGTAAATTACTTTAATTGCTTCTTGATCATTTAAAGATTGACGAACATTCTCTTCTGTTTCAACCAGAACGAAATTATTTTTTGTGTAAAAATCTTTATCCGCTTCCTTAAAAAGAAAAATAGAATTAAGCTGCGGATCTGGTACCACTTTTTTAGCATAAGCAGTGTACGCTTTAGATATTGCCTGCTCATTAACTAACCAGTGTGTATTTCGAGTGAATTGTAAGTTCGCCCAACTTGAAAGGAACCATAAAATGATGAAAAATATCATCCAAATTTTATTAGCACTTTTAATAGCTACAGAAATTAAATATAGAACTCCTAGTCCAGCGAATGAAAGATACATAGAATAAGAATGCCCAATAAGCGCAATTACCGGAAGAAGGCCAATAACTGTCCAGAGTAACCCCATAAGCAACAACCGTAAATTCTTTTTTAGAAGAGAAATTGTCAGTCTTATGAATAACACAATCAATATAATTGTCGGTAGAGAAATTCTCCAAAATTGAATAAGAATTTTTACTGATTGGACAGGAAATCTCTGATCAATTAAGTCTTTAAAACTCTCGGGGAAGTTTAAAGCCCAACCAAAATACCATATTAGATTATCTATCATCAAATGATTTATAGTTATTTGGTATTGATTCTTTGCAGGTATCGGGAATACGAACCACCTTACAATAAGATAAACAGCAACAATTATAAAATATGGCCAAATTTCTTTGAAATATTTTTTATTTTGGATTAAAAAGCCCCACCCGAACATTATTAAAGGTAAAACCAATGAAAATTCAGACGAAGCTAGAGCAAGGATAAATATTACAAAACTAATAATTAAAAAGGTCTTCTCCTTCTTTTGTGCATATTTGATAAAAAATATGAAAGACATTACCTGTAAAAGTGGTCCTATAATATAAGATGTTGTACAGAACCAGCTTAAACTCATAAAATGAATTGGCCAGACTGCGTAAAGGAGTGGGGCTATAATGGCGATTTTTCGATCGCCAATTAATAATGTAAATAGTTGATAAATACAAAACACTAGTATGAAAAATATTCCGAAAGACACTAAATGGTATCCGAACGGATTTAATTCAAAAAATAATTTATTTAATGCAAAAAATATAGGCATGGAAAGTGGGCGCCAATAAATTATATCGGTTCGAAATTTTAAAAATGATGCTATATCTCCTGTTCTTACCCAGTTTAAAACAAACCAATCATCTTGAAAAAAATAATAATTGAGACTGGGATAGAATAAAAAAAGGCTTGCGGCAAAAATCAATAGAAAAGCCAACCAGAACTTATTTACTTTAATCATCTAGTTTTTTGGTAAACCTGATAGTTTTTTACGGATTGCCCAGAAATACCATTTGAGATATTTAGGGAGCCACTTGGCTAGATAAAATCTGGATTCTTTGGCAAGGTATGTCCATGTTGTTGGAACTTCGGTAACTTTATAACCTCCAAAATGAGCTTTGACTGTAAGCTCTAAAGCCAGTTCAAAACCACCATCTGATTCGATTTTGACCTTTTCTAAAAATTTTTTTGAATAAAGACGGAAAGAATTTGTAGCATCATGAATCGGTAAGCCAACAAGATAGTGAAGGCTAACTCCGGCTACACGCGAAAGAATTTGTTTAATAAATGGTCCACCGATCTGATGTCCTCCTTTCATATATCTTGATGCAGCAACAACATCAAAACCCTTATTAAACTTTGCCATCATTTTGTTTAGGACTTGAGGGTCATCTGTTAGATCTGCCATCATAATGCAGACAGCTTCCCCTTTTGCTTTGATTAGACCGGTTTTGAGCGCATTTAATGCACCTGTGCCATAAATATTTTTAATAAGTTTGATATGTGGATATTTTTTTTGAATTTTTTTAACAGGGTCAATTGTCGTATCTTCATCCATATCGTAAATAATCAGAAGTTCATGAGGAATTTTAATAGCTGATTCAACTCGCTTGAGGGTTTCCTCGATCACGTTCCCTTCGTTATAGACAGGCATTACGATAGAAAGCTGCATGGATTGATTGTAGTTTAGGAAGGTTTTGGTGTCAAAGGGAAGTGGCTTTTAAATATCTCGCCATTTAATTTCGAAAGCTTCGTCTTCTTTGGTCTGGTTTCCAGAAAAGTGGCTCTCTAAGGATTTAATGGTAAAGATAATTTTATTTGTTTTAAAAATATTCCAGACATCACAAATTATACAATTTGCAGAAACAAGTTTTTTTATTTTTGCAATATCTAATTTTTTGTAATAGGAATGGTTGGTTGCCAAAAATATGAAATCGGCATCTTTTAACGTTTCATCTAAGTCATTCTGATAACCGGGGACGTAGGGATCATGAAGATATACTTTGGCCCTTTCTCTCTCTAGTGCTTTTTTAACCTTGAAAGCCAAAGATTCTCTGACATCGTCAATCTCTGCCTTAAACGCCAGTCCTAAAATTACTGCTTTTTTCCCTTCGAGCTTTCGGCGGTATTTTGCCTTGCTGATTAAAAATAGAGGGATCGATTCATTGATCTTCCAGCTAGTAGTTATCAAATCGGAAAAAGGAACATCTCCAACTAAGAAAAAACCATCTTTAAAAAGACAGGGGCCACCGGTTAGACCAGGCAGTACCAGTCCCCCTCTTTTATAATTTTTATTGACAAGATCAACGATTTTGTAAATATCCCGATTATAATTGCCGGCAAGGATCATGAATTCATTGGCAATTGCAAAGTTTATGTATCTATACATGTTAGTAAATAATTTTGACAATTCTGCAGAAATGTCATCTGATTTATTAACTTGGATTCCTAAACTTTGGAAAAATTCAGCGGCTTTTTGGGTACTTAGCCGATCGACTCCTCCGACGATTTGAGGGATTTCGGCAAGTTCTGTCAGAGATTTTCCTTCGGCAATTCTCTCTGGACAAAACGCCAGGTAAAAGTTTGTGCCAACCTTAATTTTGCCAAGATCGTTAAGATATGACTGGACATAGCGGGTAGTGCCGGGAGAAACAGTCGATCTTAAAATTAAAAGTTGATCCCTTGAAAAATAAGGGCTGGCTTTTTCCAAGGCTTTGTCAATTTGAACAAATGATGGATTCATGTTTTCATCCACTGGCGTGCCGAGGGTTAAAATGATTACTTTTGCTTTGGCGATATTTGCAAAATCAGTGGAGACCAAAAGAGATTTATTTAGGCATTTTTTAAGAAGATCGGCAGCGCCTTCTTCCATAAAGGGCATCTGGCCCCGCGAAAGAAGATTAATTTTTTCTTTATCAACATCAATACCATAGACGAGATGTCCTTTGTGCGCTAAAAAAATCGCCAGAGGTAAACCGACTCTACCAACTCCAACTACTGCTACGTTTAATTTTCTAGTTTTCCCTGACTTTTTTGGACCTTTAGCCAATTTATTACCTCCTTTAGGCCATCTTCAAATTTTACTTTTGGCTCCCAGTTTATCATTTTTGCTATTTTTTGGATATTCGGAACTCTTTTTTTAATATCAAATTGGAAACCCTTTACAAATTTTACCTTTAGGGATTTTTTCATACCCATGAGGTTCCAGATTGTAGCGGCTAAATCAATCATCTTAATTTCCTTATCCGTGCCGATATTAAAATCCTGATTTTGGCCATTTTTATGGAGAGCAACTGCAATTATGCCACTGGCGACATCAGAAACATGAGTGAAGCAGCGAGTTTGTTGACCATCACCCAAAAGTTCCAGGGGATATTGGCCGTTTAAAATTTTTCGTATTAAGTCGGGGATAACATGGGCATAACCTGGTTCCTGCTCTGGGAATTCATTAACTCCATAAGCATTGAAGGGGCGGCAAATTGAAAAAGGCAGTCTATATTGATCCCAAAAGGCATGGCAATACCATTCGCCAGTTAATTTGGAAAAACCGTAAGAGGTTATAGGGGGCGGAATTTTAGTAATGTCGGACTCTCTGGATGGAAATGAGGTGGTTGACTCAAAAACCATTGAAGATGAGATATAGACCATCCGCTTCATTCGGTTGGCAATAGCGGCCTCGAAGGTACTGCTGTAGATTTTGTTATTTTCCGAGAGAATTGTTGCCGGATATTTGTGGAAATAACCAATACCGCCTATTTTGGCGGCTGCATTAATACAGACATCAATACCGGCAAAAACTTTCTTTGCATCTTTAAAATTTGTCAGGTCTACTTTAAAAAACTGAGCACGTTTGTCTATTTGACTATCTTTCTTGGAAAGATTATCAGCAACACGGACAAAGTAGCCCTGATCTAATAGTTGACGGACGATTTCAGACCCTATAAAACCTGCTCCGCCAGTTATTAAGAATTTTGCTTTCGCCATTGAAAGTAAAAAAAGACGCCAGTTGCAATTAAAGCTGCCAGTGAAACAATTTCGCTTATTAAGTGAATTGGCGATCTTCCGTAATTGATTATAACTTCATGTTCGCCCTGCGGCAAATTAAAAGTAATCAATCCATATTTATTTGAAGGGTCAATGGGAATTTTTCTGTTATCAACTTTTACTTGCCAACCCGGAAAGTATATTGAGTTAACTTGCACTTCTGTATTGTCATTTGCGGTAATAGTTACCTTATAGTTGGTTGGCTTTATTTCAGCAGTATTAATTATTGCCTGATTCGAATTGACCTCAATTTTTTGATTAGCTCTTTCTGCGGGTTTTTGAATAGCCCAAAGTGGTAAGTATTCGTCTCGCACGGTTGTTGAATCTTCGTTGGTGGAATAAAAACCATCTTCCCTATTAACAAAAGCCAAAGGCTTCGTGTAGGCAATCGTCGAAATTATACTGGCCAAAATGATTAATAATGCCAAGATAGTTTTTTTCTTTTTTAAAATATTGATGACATAAGCCGCCAAAAAAGCTGCTATAAAAACTATTAAAGATAGTAATCTCCAGGGAAATTGAATTATGTCAACAAAGGGCAATTTCTGCCAGAAAGGCAAGGAAAATTTCGTCATTAAAAAAAAGACCAGAATAAAAACAAAAAAGGAAATGTCCAAAAGCAAATTTTTCGTCTTTAATGTTTTGCGTAAATAAAAAGCTGATAAAAAAATCGCCAGTGCAACAATTCCAAATTGAACTGAAAGACCATTTGGGTCATTTGGATTTGGACCATATCCCCAAGAAGGAATTATTAACTTCAATGGGCTTACCAAGTGGTCGGCAATATTAGAAACATTGATCTGCGAAAGACGAACAAATTTTAGATCATATAATGCAGGTAGCCAGAAGAAAGTTGAAACTAATATTCCGATAAAAAATGCTCCAACAGTTGCTAATTTATCTTTTTCAACCAAGATGATTGCTATTATAAGGAGAAGAGGTAAAAATATGACTGCAATAACATTGTGAGAAAGTATTAGGCCGGCAACAGATATGGCAATTGCCGGAATAAATATTTTGTTTCCTTTAGCTGCTGCAAAGACGCTACCGGCCACCAAAGGAATAAAAACAAAGGCAAGATTTTCTCCTAAAGAACCTCTCACATATAAATCGACAAATCGATATGGAATAAAAAGATAGACAAGTGCACCAGTAAGACTGGCTTGTTTATTAAATAGCTGCGAAAGCGCCCAATACATTGCAACCACTGATGCAACTGTAGAAATTACAAAAATGATCTTTATGCTATCGACAAAACTGAAGCCTAAGACTTTAGGAAATTCTGCAAAATAAAATGGTAGCGGGTATAGAAAGTTTAAAACTGGATAACCATAATTTTGGTTAAGCCTATCAACAAAACGCACTGGAAACTGACCACTTGTTAGTGTTTGATGAAAAGCAGTAAAGCGGATAACCATCCATTCGCCGTCATGGCTTTCAAAGTAGCCTTTCTTAAAAAAAGGCCAAGTTGCAATAAGACATAGAATAATGATCGTAACAACTCTTGCCATCTTACTTAGCCGATTCTATCAATAGTTGGGCTAACTGCGAAAGTTACCAATGTTATAATCATGTCAGGCTATGTTACCGTTGATTTTATCCCTCGCACTAGCAACTTTTAGCGGTTTTTGGGTCTTAAAATTAATTCCAGACAAGAAAATCTTATTCTTTCATCTGATTTTTACTTTTATCTCTCCTTGGTTTTTGATTCTTTTTTTTGGCCAGTTTCCATTTAATATGGCATCTGAAAAGATTTTAAAGTGCAATCAAATTACTCAGGGTAGGGCATGTTTTTTATCTACAGAATTTTTATTTTTTTTGGGCGACCCCCGAGAAAATCTGCATATTGAAGACCAGGGATTCTTTTTGTTATCTACTTTACCCTTAATAATGAGTGGTCTTTATATTTCAATAAGCAAGAATGAGACAAAATATAAATTAACAATTTTGGCTCTTATTATTGGTCTTGTCATTAGTTTTTTTGTGGAAAAAAATCCCAATCTCGCATCTGGCCTTTGGTTCCTGCCAATCTTAGGAATTTTTGGAACACTTGGAGTTTATCGTTGGTTTAATTATCTATTCAACAAAAAAAATTTACAAATTATAAAATTGTTAATTGTCCTAAATTTAATCTGGATTTCTTATGAGGCTCTAAGATTGTATTTGGTACTCATGTTGCATAAACCGTTTAGTATTTAAATGAGCAAATTTTCAAGAATTTTCCTGATTATTATAATTATTACTGCTTTTTTTATAAGATTCTTACTTGTCGATAAATTTCCACCCGGACTATATTCAGATGAGACTGCGTTGGGATATAACTCTTACTCCCTTCTTAAAACTGGCAGGGATGAATTCGGTAAAAGCTGGCTTTTGAGCTTTGAGAGTTTTGGAGATTATAAACCCCCAATGAGTGCCTGGCTGATGATGCCAAGTATAGCCGTCTTCGGTTTGAATGAACTTTCGGTTCGTTTACCATCTGTAATTGCTGGAACTCTAACTGTATTAATAGTCTTTTTCTTGTCAAAAGAAATTTTTAACAAAAATAAAATGATTCCTTTTATCGCTGCTACTCTGATTGCAATCTCCCCTTGGTCAATTCTTTTCTCAAGAAGCAGTATGCTTGTTGGAACTGAAGTTATGTTTACTTCTGGTGCTTTATTATTCTTTCTGATTTCAATAAGAAGACCTAATTTTCTATATCTCTCATCATTTTGTTTTGCAGGGGCAATCTATACATACTATGGTGCAAGAATCACTGTTGTACTTTTGGTCTTAACCCTTGCCCTTATCTTCAAAAAAGAATTGGTAAAAGTAAAATTATTTGTCATCGGGAGTCTTGCTATCGGTCTAATTTTGCTTAGTCCTTTAATTTTTAGCATAGTCAAAGACCCTTCAACTTTAACAGGCAGGGCTAAAACCATTAGTATCTTTTATGATCCCGGAATTAAATTAAAGCTTTGGGAAGCTCATACTCTTGACGGTCAACGATTTCCAGTTTATCTTAGCCGTTTTTTCCATAATAAGCCCTATTTTTATGCAAGGGACATGGCAAGACGTTATCTTCAACATTTTTCATTTGATTTTTTATTTTTAACAGGGGACCCTCATCCACCATTTAAAATTCCCAATTTCGGATTAGTTTTTTTATTGGATTTACCTTTTTTCTTATACGGACTATATCTAGCAATTCGCAATAAGAATAAAAAAATTCTAGCTTTGACTTTCTATTTTTTTATAAGTCCAATTGCCGCAAGTCTTACTTTTATAACTCCTTCTGCAAATAGATCGTTTAACATGATAATAGGATGGACAATTTTCAGCGCATTTGGAATTAGCTCGTTGATTAACTATTTAAGACATAGGTTTAATATTTTGCCAAAAATCAGTATGAGCTTTTTGATACTGGGTTATTTATTGTTATTTGGTACATTTTTATACCGATATCTCATTTTGATACCCAACAAGAATCCGCAAATTTGGCATTATGGACGGAAGGAATTAGTTAGTAAAATTACAATGTTAGAAAAAAACTATAGCCAAGTAGTAATGAGTAATAAAGAAGGTCCTGCCTATATTTGGTTACTTTTCTATAAAAAGTATGACCCACAAAGATACTGGTTGAGCTCAAATGTTGATCATACACCCGATAATTTAGGTTGGATACATGTTAACTCCTTTGATAAATATACATTTCTTGAGGATCTTGACTGGAGGAATGTTGACAAAAAACCAGGCATACTATATGTGGGTTATGAAGAAAAAATTCCTGAAAATTGGAGTGGGAACATTAATGGAAAAAGTTACAAATTAGTAATTGACGATAGGGTTTTGTACCCAAACAGCAAAACCGCTTTTAAAATTGCCCACTTGAGCGAAGAATAGAGATTTATTTTCGACTAAATTTCCTTCCAATTGTTATTAATAAAAATATAATGATAGGTAAAACTACTGTTACAAACTGCATAAAAGGAATCGTATATGGCTGCGACCAGTCTCCGTAATATAAATATGGAAGATATCTTAAACTAGATCCTATTGAAAAAGCTGTTGCTAGAATTGTTAAGTATGAATTTGTCAATAAAGAAATAAATGGCAGGGTCCAAAAAAGATACCAGGGTTGGAATTGAACTTGAGTGGCGCCAGGTGAGATAAAAGGTACAGTGATACGAAATGAGGAAAAAACATAGGTAAAAGCCACCATAACAATCAAGTTTGCCAAAATCAACCAGCGGACTCTATCCATTTTTTCGCTATGGCGAATTTTTGGATAAAGACTGAAGAACAACAAAGCAGGCAGGTTGAGGACGGGAATATATTTAACTAATGATCCTGCAAAAAGAGACAGATATGACCATAAATTCTTACCCATAACAAAGAAGCATATGGATGCAAGCATAAAAGTTGCAAGGACGATATCGTTGTGAGCATTAACGATGCCTTCAACTAAAAATAAGGGATTAAGCGCGTAAAAAGCAGTGCCAAAGGGTGCCAATTTGGAATTGATTTTATTTAAAATTTTCCAAATTAGATAAACATTTAATAAGTGAAATAAAGCTATGAAGATTTTAAAAGTTAAAAAATTTAGGATAAACTTACCAAAACCTAAGGCTGCTGGAATTAATGACATTCCTAGCCAGAGTGGACCGTATGGTGAATAGCGATGGGTCCAGCGCATGAACCTGAGCCACTCGTCACTAGGAAAATCTAAGGGTCTGTGGGTATAAGGGTTGGCATGATAGTTAAGGATTATTTTGGCATCAAAAAGATAATTAAAAAGATCTGATGATAAAAAGGGGTAGGCAAAAATAAGGATTACGGTGCTTACCAGTGTTGAAATCAACAAGTACTTTAGTCCCATTCTTGATTTGTAAAATAACCACAAATTTAAAATGAAAAATGAAAAAGCAAAAATTATCAATATAAGATAAATTAGTGTCGCTTGGGAACGATTGAAATAACCCAATTGTTGCATGACTTTGACGAAAGCCAGAACAAGGGGGTTTTGTGAAAATGTCAGGTTAAGATCAACGTATGCATAGGAGAAAATTGTAAGAATACTATATATAAAAAAATTGAGAATCAACAGAATTTTTTCAAGTTTTGACATTTTGAGGCTATTTTAAGATCATTCTATAACTCTGATTAAGACGTATCCTTGATGTTCGGCTAATAATTTGTATTTGCTTTTATCAACATTATCAAGATTCAGTCGCCACTGCTCTGTAAGTAGTAAAAATGGTTTTTGCCCATAGGCAACTATGCCTTTGAGACTGTTTTTAGGAGGATTTTCATACTTGACATTGTACACTCTCTTTTGAGAATAAAACACTGATCCTGGCAAAAAACTTTCATTATCCAAATATAATTTTTCTGGAAGACCTTTTGCCGCGCTAGAAGTATATACCAAGTCACTTATATATTTACCGAAAAGGTTAATCTCATTTCTAAATTCATAAATCTGTTTTAGAGACAAGATAAAAAGTAAACAAACGACTATCAACGATACTGTTGTTGTTAAATTGTTATGCACTAGGTAGGATAACTTTTTCGAGTAAATGAAACTGAAAGTTGATATAAAGTTTAATGAATAATAGATAATTTGATAAAGAAAAAATGAGATGAATAATCCAATTATTGGAAAAAGAGGAATAAGGTGCCAAATTTCCGTCTTCGAATTTGTGAAAAAACCAAATATAAGAATTAGAAACCAAACATATAATACTATAAGAACTGGTTTTTTAAATAAAAAGGCCAGTGATCCAATTAAAGCAATAATTCCGGGATAGAACCATTCTCGAATTCCAAAGTGTAAATACTTAAATGTTAAAGATGAACCAATATCGAAAATATTGGGCATAATTCTATTGCCAGACCTGAAACCAATATTAAAAATATTTATAAAATAAGAAAATCCGCTATTTAAATAATTTATTATTAACCAAGGAGAAAGTATTAAAAAAAATAGCAAAACAGCCTGAACTATTTTTCGAGCAGGTATATTAGTCCTGTTTATTAACCATAAAAAAATAATTGGCGCAATTACACTTATACCAATCATGGATTTGGTCAACAGGGAAAAACTAAAAGCGAGAGCAACAAGATAAATCCAATTTTTACTGTTTTTAAGCTTTAATACCGAATAAAATGTGAGCAGGTAAAAAAATAGAAAGATTGTATCCAAATTGCCAGAACGCGACCTAAAAATAAACCAAACAGAAGATAGAAGCATTAAGCCGGCACCAATCCCGATTGTTCTGTTGAATAAATTTTTTCCAGTAAAATAGAGCAAAATGACAGATAAAAAAGCTAATAACGCAGAGGGAAATCTTGCAGCAAACTCATTGATTCCAAAAATTAGAAATGAAATCGCAATTAATATAAATCCTAACGGAGGATGATCGATGTATGGTAAACCATTAAAAAAGAGCAGAATAGGCTGTTTGTATTTCAGGATATTTCTGGCAATCTCTGCATACCAAGCTTCATCGAAATCGACTAGATTAGTCCCGCCTAAATTGTAAAAAAATAACGGCAGAAAAATCATAAAAAATAATATGATGAAAATATCATTCTTGTATTTTCTCAGAAAATTCTTAATGAATTTTGCTTTTCTAATTAACATTCTTGATGGAGATAATTTTTACATATTTATCGAATCCTACACTCACCGTTTTACCAGGGAAAGTTTGTTGGTATTTTAACTTTAAATAATAGGAAGGGTCTCTAAATTCAAAGATATATAAATTTTTACCACCCTCTAGAGGCATACTACCAAATACTTTAAACAGAAAAGGATAGCCAGTGTTGATTGCGAGGGGCAATTGGTAATACACATTAAATGTTTCTCCTTGCGAGTCATTGATAACGTAATTAACTGCATCTTTTTTAACATTATAGTTGATTACTGTACTGTAATTAACATTCTTTTGAATATTTACAAATAAAAAAATTGAGATAAATATTAAAAAGATAGATAGATTTTTCCTTATTGCAAAAGAAATAATAATAATTAAGGGCAAGAGAGTTTGTTGAAAATAATAATCAGGAACCCAACCCTTGTAAAAAATAAAACCTAATAAAGTAGTTACAATCCATATTGGTAAAAACACCGTAAATTTATCTTGAGTTTTAACAATTTTATAAAAACCTAAAATTAAAAGGAGTGTAGTGAAAATCAGAAAAAATAAATTTGCTGATTGGAAGAAATAATTAGTCAAAAAAGGTAACATTACATTTTTTGTAAGATAAATTAGGTATCCTATGTAGTCGGCTGAGTTTGTGTTTTGAGATAAAAATTTTTGAAAATTGTCTACTAAAATATTATTGTGTCTAAAGTTAAAGATAAAAAGTGGTGTGTAGTTTACTAAAAAAGCAAAAAGGGCAATTACGAATATAGAGATATTTTTATTTTTCCTTAAAAGTGCTGTGATAAAAAAAGCAATAGTTGAAAAAATGAAAACTGGATTGAAATTAACTACTGCCAAACCCGCGATAAATGCACCAAAAATGAGAAATTTATTTTTTCCTAAAAAATATTTGTAGAGACAAAATAAAAGACCGATCGAAGAAAGAAACAGAAAATAGTTGCTGTTTACTCCCCTCTCGAATGAAATAGCTGAAAAAGATATTGCGTAAATTGCTGCCGCAATTGTTGCGATTTTGGTATCGAAAATTCTTTTAATAACAAAGTAGAGAACAACTATGGTCAGAATACCAATCATGATATAAAAATAAGGAACGCAATCAGGTAAAAGACCGCAAAATCCGTAAGGAATGAATTGTATCCAATTATGAAGTGGTCCGAGAAAAAACCCTTTAAATGAGAGTTCTTGGCCGATAAGAGTTATCTTATGATTAACAAAAAAATCATATGCGGCAGCCGCCGGAACTTCCTGATCAAAATCAAATGGAAAAGCTTGATTTATTTTATTAAAGCGTAGAAATGTTCCTATCAAAATAATAAGTAATAATGGGATCAGTTTGCGGGTGATCTTATTTGTAAATACCGGCGAGATCATTTAGTCGGACCTTGACTACATCCCGAAACATTCTTAAGGAGTCTTTGAGTGGGTTGACTCTGGTTGTGGCCATATGATGCCAAATAATGGGGACTTCTTTGATTTTGTAGCCCCGCTTTTTAGCGATAAACAATAACTCTACATCAAATGCCGTGACAAGTGCACCTTTAACTTTTTTGCCTTTGCCATAGACCTTAAGTTGACTGAAAAGTTTTTTAGCAGCCTCACTTTTGAAACACTTAAATCCAGCTTGAGTGTCCCAAATTCCCCGAACTGCAATTGCCTGAACTACAAGATTAAAAACGAGTCCCATTAAATGGCGATAAAAGGGTTCTTTTTCTCTTTTGGCACCGGGTAACTGTCTGGAACCTATTACTATGTCATATTGAGGAAAAAACGGGAGTAATCTTTCGATCTCAAAAATTGGCGTGGCCTGATCAAAGTCTGTAAAGAGAACTAGTTGACCTTTTGCTTTTAAAACTCCGGTTTTGACCGTTTCAGCCTTTCCTTGATGAGGATTTTTAATTACTTGGATATTTTTAAATTTTTTGGTAAAGTCTTGAGCTAACTTGGCTGTCGCATCCTCTGAGCCATCATCGATAATTAATACTTCGTAGGAATAATTCTGTTTTTCTAGGTAATTTGGAACCTCATTTAGTATCCCCTTTTTGAAATTTGGCTCTTCGTTGTAGGCCGGAATAATGACAGAAAGATGAGGTTTTGGGGCCATTTAATTAATTATCGAGCTTTTGTTTAGGTCTTGTCAAAGAGGTACAAAAGAAGTGCCATTCTAGTATAAAGACCATTGGCGGCTTCTTCAAAATAAATTGCACGTCCATCAATATCTACTTCTTGAGTTATTTCATTCACTCTAGGAAGGGGATGCATTATTACTGCAGTCTTCTTCAGGATTTTAAGGATATTTTTATCGATAATGTATTTCCCAAAATATTTTTGGTAATCGCGAGCACTTTTAAATCTCTCTTTTTGAATTCTTGTTTGGTAAATGACATCTGCTTGGACTACATTTTTAAAATCTTCTGTTTCTTCAAAGTGAATACCTTTTTGTTTCAAGTATTCTTTTAAGGATTGTGGGGCGGCAAGGGCTTTTGGTGAAATAAAAATAATTTTTATTTTTGGATAATGAGATAAGAATGGACAGAGAGAGTGAATAGTTCTGCCATTTTTAAGATCTCCAACCATGGCGACGGTCAAGTTTGTACTTTTGAATTTAGAGAATATTGTGTAAAGATCTAAAAGGGCTTGGGTTGGATGTTCACCTCTACCGTCACCAGCGTTGATAACTGGAACTTTTGAGTACTTTGAGGCGATTTCGGAAGCTCCTTCGTTGTAATGTCTGATGACTATGACATCACAATAGGGATTAATTACGCGGATTGTGTCCTCCAAAGTTTCCCCTTTGGCGGCCGAAGAAAACTGTGAGGCGCTTTCGGTTGAAATGACATTTCCGCCAAGACGGAGCATGGCTGATTCAAACGAAAGTCTAGTCCTGGTTGATGGTTCATAAAACAGAGTGGCCATGATTTTACCGGCAAGAAGATTCTTTTTATATTTTTGGGCTTTTATTTTTTTAAAAAGAATGAAGATTTGTTCGAGGGTTTTTTTATCGAACTGGTAGGCAGATATTATATGCCCAAGTCTCATCCAGAAAATTATACATCAGACAACCTAATAATTCGAGAACTTACCTAAAATCAGTGTTTAGCCCTTGATAGCTGGTTTACCAGCAGGACTGGGCTCACCTGGCCAGTGGGTAAGACGGAAAACTCTAATGCCGATATTTGGTATTTCCCATTCCCCTGCTATTTCTGCACGACCAAAACCGGCAATCTCCCAAGTAGGATGGCCAAGTGGTGCACAGCTTTTTGATTCACAAACAACCATTAGCTGATCGGTGATCATTGTTTCCAACTCGGTTGGCTTAGATCCTTTAATTTCCAAAAAATATCTATAAGCGTGATCACTGTTATGATCAGTGATTAAGGCGAAATTAAAAGGTTTTTCTTCTGATTTTTCTATGACGAAGTCTGAAACATGCTCGGTCTGATCAATAAGGCGATTCGGGGGTGTTTGATAAAAACCATTGGCTAAAAACCAAGAAATGCTTAAGATAGTAACAATGATGCTAATTGCCTTGAGGATATTTTTTTGCCAAGCAAGATAAAATACAAGACCAGCAATTAAAAATGGCGCTGGGAACATGAACTCAAAATAATAATCAAAAACTTGACCTCTGTAAAAACGCAGCCCTGCAAGTCCCCCTAAAAACCAGATAAGGGCAATTGAGAATACTAGTCTTTTTTCATAATTTTTCCAGTTTTTAATAAGACCGAAAAATCCACCTAAAACTAAAATCCAGAAAGTCAGTTTGGTAACAATTGTTCCTTTTAACCCAGTTAATCCTTCTAAGAAGATATTGCCGATGTTAGATATTAACCATGAATAATTTTTTGTCTGATAACCGACGGTTGTTCCACGAGTTACAAACTCAAGAATAGTTTTAAAATTTGGGAATTGGTGACGAATTTCAAAAATCAAAAATGGGGAAAAAGTAATAAACAAACCAAGAGTAAAGATTAGAAAAATTAAAGGCCATCTTTTGAACTTTGTATTTAAAAGAACAATAAGGCCAAAGATTGCGATTAAAATCGTAGCCAGATAGTGAAGTTGAATAGCAACCCCCAAAGATGCACCCGCTGCCAAAAAATAAGTCAGTTTCTTGCGACTTATTCCCAAATACAAGCAGTAAATCATCAGAAGCGAAAAGAAAGGCAAGGGATTTGGATTCCAGGATGATCTTGAATACCTAACGACAAGAGGAGCAGTGCTGTATAGAAAGCCGGCAAGAATCGCCGGCCAAAAGCCAACCGCTTCTTTTAAAAATTTATAAAGCAAAAGGACTGTCAGAACGCCAAAAATGGCAACCATGACCGAAGGCCCAACTGGATCAAATCGGAAAATAAAAAGGAAGGGGGCGGCCATCCAATAGTAAATCGGACCAAGATAAAAACCGCCAACTGAAGCTGTTGGACCTAAAAATGGCAAATGCCTTTCGGTGAAAATCTGGCGCATGACAATCATGTCTCTACCTTCATCACCGAGGAAGACCACGTAATCCCTTATTTGCCAAAACCTAAAAAAAATGGCAGTAATAACTAGGGCTATTAAAAGAATAAGCTCCAGTTTTTTAAATTTGGACATAAGTGAAAGGATCTAATTTTCAGCTTTTGACGGGCTTGCTTTCCAAATCCAAAGGATATTAAGTAGATAATTAAAAAAGAGGCCGATAATCACCCCAACTGCTAAACCAATTTGTTCATGAAGATGCAAAATCTTGGCAAAAATTAAAATACTTGCGAGTTGAATAATAGGACTTGCTATAGAAGTTAAATTAAATTTCAAAAATCTGATGAGTACAAAACCTTTATGTAAGCGTTCTTTAAATGTCCAATTTTCATGACAAAAAAAATTAAAAATAATTGATGTTTCTATTGAAATTATCGATGAGACAAAAAGTCTATCAAGCGTTAAAAAGAACAATTTTTGAGCCCCAACTTCTGGAATGATTGATAGAAGAGGTTTAGCAAAAACCGTTAAAGCATAAATTTGACCACGATTCAAAAGGCCAAGCGTGATTGCATTTAAAAAATAACTAAAGGTTCCGACGGTCAAAAATTTAATTAACATTTTGGATTTTTCAAAACGAACTCTGACGCCAAACTTTAAGACATCCAAGGTATAGGCGATAATTTTGGCTTTGGAATAACCTTTTTTGCGGTCCACAAAAGTTATGGGGATTTCTTTGATTTTTGCTCCGGCTTTTAGGGCAGCATACAAAAATGATGGTTGGATAATGTAGGTCTTTGCTTTCCAGGGAATTTTGGAAAGATCAATTTTTTCAAAAAGTTTTTTGGTAAAAACTCGATAAGAGCTTGTGTATTCTGAAATTTTAAAAGTGCCCCAGCTCAGCTTACAGTAAAGAGCAGAACCTCTGGTAAAAAGACGTCGGTGCCATCCTAAAAGATTTTTTCCACCTTTTGTGAGCCTTGATCCATTAACTAGATCATAGCCTTTATTTATTTGATCAACCATCTGAGGTAGCATTTGAGGATCATGAGAAAGATCACCATCCATTTGCGCCAAGATATCGGCTTTTAACCTGTCGACTGCAAAGCGGTGACCTTTAATAATTCCGATACCCAAACCTCTTTGTTTTACATCAAGATAATGAACTTTGGGATTGGTTTTGGAAATTTGTTTGACAATTTGGTCAGTACCATCAGAAGAATGACTATCGGAAACTAAAACATGGAGATCGACTTGCGGTATGAATTTTGCTTGGGAGAGAATTTTTCTTACAACTTCCTCAATGTTTTCCTTTTCGTTATAGGTAGGGACATTAACGACAAGTCTCATCGGGAATTTTTCTTGAGAAGCTGGATATCTGCTTCGACCATCATTTTAACAAGTTGTTTAAAAGTTACTTTTGGTTTCCACCCAAGAATTTTTTTAGCTTTTGAATAATCACCGACTAAAAAATCGACTTCGGCCGGTCTGAAAAATTCTTTTGAAACTTTGACGAATTTCCTCCAATTATCAATGCCGATTACTTTAAAGGCTTCTTGGATAAATTCAGCCACTGAGTGATTTTCGCCAGTAGCGATTACATAATCATCCGGTTTTTTCTGTTGAAGCATCAACCACATAGCTTCTACATAATCTCCGGCAAATCCCCAATCCCTTTTGGCATCGAGATTCCCTAAAACAATCTGGTCTGTTTGCTTAAGAAATATTTTGGCGACACCATGGGAAATTTTTCGGGTTACAAATTCCAGACCGCGCCTTGGCGACTCATGATTAAAAAGGATTCCCGAAACTGTAAAGAGTCTATATGATTCACGGTAATTTATGGTTATCCAATGGCCGTAAACCTTGGCAACACCATAAGGGCTTCTGGGATGAAAGGGTGTTTTTTCATTTTGGGGAGCTTGTTTGACTTTGCCAAACATTTCAGATGAAGAAGCTTGATAGAATTTGGCGTCTGGTTTCACCTGTCTTATGGCCTCCAGCATCCGGGTAACACCAAGGGCGGTGAATTCACCGGTTAGGACGGGCTGAGACCAAGAAGTAGCCACAAAACTTTGAGCAGCCAAATTATAAATCTCATCCGCTTTTGCGTGACTGACGGCATAAGTTAGAGATTGTTGATCCAAAATGTCGCCGGGAATCAGTTCGATTTTGTCTTCTATGTGTTTAATTCTCTCGTAGTTTGGAGTTGAAGTTCGCCTGGTTAACCCAAATACTTTGTAATTTTTGGAGAGCAAAAACTCGGCCAAATATGACCCATCTTGACCAGTTATACCAGTAATTAGTGCGCGTTTTTGCATATTATAATCTCTGTCGTTCGTATTCAATTGTATCAGAAAGCGTTTTCAAAAGGGGAATTTTTGGTTTCCAGCCGGTCTGTGCTTGGAATTTGGAAAAATTGCAATAAATCTTTTTTAAATCAACGGGCCGGAAGAGACTTTTGTCTTTTCTGACCTTGATCTTAGCTTTTGAGAGTGAGATAAGAGTTTTAAGAATGTCGGCGATTTTAGTGGCCTTACCTGAACCAATATTATAGACGTCTCCGGCAACACCTTTTTGAAGTGCCAGCAAATAGGCACGAACCATATCGCGGACATCTGTAAAATCTCGCCATGCCTCCAAATTACCTACATTTATTATTCCTTGTCCTTGTTTTTCAATTTCCGCTATTTGGGATGCAAAAGAAGGCACAACAAAAGCTTTGGATTGCCGCGGTCCAATATGATTGAACGGCCGAACCCTAACTATTTGAAGCTTATATTGAAGAAAAAACTGTAATCCTAACATGTCCTGGGCAACTTTGGAAACTGAATAGGGAGAAGTCGGTGCGAGTGGGGTCTTCTCATCTGCTGGTAGATATTTTTGGTCTATGTCCCCATATTCATCTGCTGAACCGACGATGAGAATTTTTGCTTTTGATTTAATTTTAAGTAGCGCTTCAAGCAAATTCAGTTGACTTAGGATATTATTTATTAAGGTTTCTTTAGGATTTTTGAAACTATTAGCAGGTGAAGAAAAAGCAGCCAGATGAAATACAAAATCTGGATTGACTAAAGCAGTCTTGGCTCTAACATTTTTTTTGTCCAAAAGATCGCAGGCAATCAGGTCTATTCTATTTTTTAAATGCTGGACATTGTTTGTAGAGTGATCTGGATGGAAAAATCCAAAAACTGAAATTTTTTGAGAAAGTAAAAATTCGCTAAGATGACTACCGGCAAATCCGGCAACACCAGTAATTAGAGCTTTTTTCATCGGCCAATTCCAATATAAGAAAATCCAAATTCTTTGACTTTTTCTTTATCAAAAATATTGCGGCCGTCAATAATAATTGGTCTTCTTAAAAGTTTTTTAGCAAGTTTTAAATCTATCTGGGCAAACTGCGGCCACTGGGTTACCACAACCATTGCATCTTTATCTTTAATTGCACTATAAAGATCCTTGGCATATTTAATCTTCGGTAAAATCTTTCTGGCATTTTCCATAGCTTGAGGATCATAAGCGGTAATTTGGGCTTTTAAATCAAGTAAGTGATTAATAATTTTTATGGATGGGGCATCTCTCATATCGTCAGTGTCGGGTTTGAAGGCAAGCCCTAAAATTGCAATTTGGGCGCCTGCAAGATCACTGGTAGTGACTTTGGATCTTAATGCTTTTTTTATTTTAAGGATGAATGACTCGATTTGCCCCTCATTGATATCATCAACAGCCCTTAAAAGTTGAAAATCATAGCTAAAGTGGCGACCAATAGCAATAAAGGCCAAAACATCTTTGGGGAGGCAGGAGCCACCATAACCAACGCCGGGATAAAGAAAAGCTCGACCGATTCGCTTGTCGGCTCCAACTCCCTCTAAAACTTTTTCAACATCGGCATCGGTTTTTTCACAAAGGGCAGCAATAGCATTGGCAAAAGAAACTTTGGTGGCAAGAAGTGCGTTAGAAGCGTACTTAATCAGCTGGGCACTTCTAATGTCGCAAATAATTCTCTCGCCAGAAATGGGAGCATGGAGTTGGAGCAAAATTTTTTGAGCCTTTTTGCTTTCTGTTCCGATAACAATTCTGTCTGGATGAAGTGTGTCCTGGATAGCTGTTCCTTCTCTTAAAAATTCAGGATTGGTAGCAAATTCGAATTTAACTTTAGCGTATTTTTTGACGGTTGCCTCCAGATCGTCTTCAAAGCCAATCGGAATTGTACTTTTGATGGTTATGAGAGTATAGCTGGAGAGATTTTTAGCTGTTTCTTCAACTGCTGCAAATAAATAAGAAAGGTCTGCTTCGCCATTATTCTTTGGGGGTGTTCCAACACAAATAAAAACTACTTGTGATTTTGGGACTGCTTCGGCATAGCTTGTTGTAAAAAATAATCTTTTTTGGGCAATATTTCTTTGAATATATTCTGCCAGTAAAGGTTCAAAAAAGGGGACCTTGCCTTTTTTAAGCATCTTAATTTTTTCGGGAACGACATCAACACAGAAAACTTTATTGCCTAAGTCTGCAAAAACAGCAGTGGTGACAAGACCAACATAACCAGCTCCAATAACAGTAATCGTCATTTGATTAGACTATTTTAGTCAAAAAAACTATTTCAAATCAATTTTCCGCCAGATTGAGTATAAATAATTTTTATTCCCTTCTTCCAATCTGTTGGGCCAAATCCAAGTGCTTTAATTTTATCTGCTTTTAGGGCGCTATTTAGCGGTCTTGGGATTTGGCTTTTCTCTTTAAGAAATTCAACGAGTGATCCTTTTTGGACTTTGGCAGGATTGCCTCCAAAAACCGAAATTAACTCTTTAGCAAATTCATATTGAGTTGTAACTGTAGGACTGACAAGATGAAAGATTCCTTTTTGGTTAGTGGTAATAAGAAGATGGATAGTTGGTGCGATATCATCAATAAAAGTCGGCGAGATAAACTGATCAGTAAACATCGGGTAGAGTTGGCCCGCAAAATAAAGCCTTAAAGTTCTTTTGGCAAGATCGTCTTTGCCTGGGAATTTGGATCTGTAAGGATAGGCAATTCTAAGAATTAGGAAGTCAGAAAGTCCAGTTGTAATAAGTTTCTCTGCTTCTATCTTTGTTATACCGTACCAGGAAACTTTTGTAAGATCTGGACCAGTTGGATCATCTTCGCTGTAAGGACCACTTGTGCCATCAAAGACAAAATCAGTTGAAATAAAAATTAGTTTTTTTTGATGAGCCTGACAGGCGTTGATAATATTTTTAACTCCCTCGACATTGATCTGCCAACAAGATCCCCTTTTATCATCTCTTTGCTTTTCGGCTTCATCAACGTCAGTAAAAGCGGAAAATAAAGCGACCCATTCAAAGTCATGATTTTGGAAGAGATTCTCAACGGATTTAATGTCGGTAATATCGATGTTGATGTCACCTTTAAAATCTGCTTGAGTTAAATGTGCCCAGTTTTTGGCTAACCCACAAAACCGCGAGCCAACCATTGATGTGCAGCCGACAACGGCAAGTTTTGTTTTAGTCATGCTAGGGAAAAATCTTCTCGAACTTTTTGCCACTGGAAATGTTCATTTGGAACTCTTCCCTCGTCGTTCGGGTTATAAAGTTTGGCAGGAGAGTTTAAAAGATAAGCAGGACTAGCTGAAATCGCCATAAAACTATGGAGCGTTTCTTTGGGGATAACCAATAGATACATCTCATCTTGGTTGTCAGGTCCCATTACAAAAAGGTTGAGTTTGCCATGGGTTTTGGAGTTTTTTCTTGGATCATAAATGGCAGTGACAATTCTTCCGGAAATACAAATGAAGCGGTCTGCCTGGTACTTGTGGACGTGCAACTGATCTTCGTCGCGAGCAATGCCCGGTGGAGTAACTGAGAAGTATTGCATGGCAAAAGGTAAATCATTTTGATTGAAGACGTCAGTCCAGTCGCAGCGTAGAGTTTCTGTCAGACTGCCAGTTTGGTCTTTGTGGATGACCAGCCTTCGTAAGATTACACCATCTATTAGGTCTTTTTGATTGGAAAGATTAAGATATTGATAGTTCATCACTCTAAAAAAAATTACAATTTACAATTTTAAATTTATAATTTTCATTGAATTTTTAATGTTTTGAAATTTAAATTTTAGATTTCAATTCAAATTTCAAATTGAAAATTATGACTGTCTATCTTTTAAAATACTGTTTATTGTAATAATCATCGAATTTTTTGTCTTTTAATCTTTTCCACCACTTGTTATTGTCTTGGTACCATTTGACGGTAGTTGCAAGTGCTTGATCAAAATCATATTTTGGACGCCATCCAATCTCTTTTTTAATTTTAGTAGCATCGATGGCATAACGTCTATCATGGCCTGGTCTGTCTTTAACATATTCGACCACTGACTCATCTTTGCCTAAAATCTTGAGAATTTTTCTGATAACTTCAATGTTGGAAATTTCTTTATCGTCGGTTCCTATTAAATAGGTTTCGCCAATTTTTCCTCTTTGCAAGACTTGATCGATTGCTCGGCAATGATCTTCGACAAATAACCAGTCGCGGACATAGAGACCATCGCCATAAATAGGTACTTTTTTACCTTCCAAAAGATTAGTAATGGCCAGTGAAATTAATTTTTCCGGATATTGATAGGGGCCGAAGTTATCCGCACAATTGGTGATAGTAATTGGCAAACGGTATGTTATGTAATATGCGCGAACCAGATGGTCGGCAGCGGCTTTGGAGGCGGCATATGGACTTCGCGGGCGATAAGGAGTTTCTTCTGTGAACTTTTCCGGAGTGTCTAAATCGAGTGCCCCAAAAACTTCATCACTTGAGATATGATGAAAGCGTCCAACTTTAGCATTTAAGGCTTCGTTTAATAAAACGCGTGTTCCTAAGACGTTGGTTTTGACAAATACCGAAGGGTCAAGAATTGAACGATCAACATGACTTTCGGCTGCAAAATGGACAACTACGTCGACTCCCTTTAAGGCCGACTGGACTTGGTTGGCATTGGTAATATCACCTTTGATAAAAGTATAGTTTGGACTTTTTTCGATATCTGTCAGGTTTTCTAAATTGCCAGCATAGGTGAGTTTATCAAAGTTGATTATCAGGTCTTGGGGATGATTTTGTAACCAGTAATGGATGAAATTGCTCCCGATAAAACCCGCTCCGCCTGTAACTAATATTTTCATTATTCCTTTTTAATTTCCTCGGCAACTAAAACATTGGCGCGCAGAAGTTCGTCAAAAGAAGTTCCGGCATCAACCCACCAACCATCCAAAATTTTGCAAATCATTGTTCCTTCGGAAACGTAATTATTGTTTAAGTCGGTTACTTCTAGCTCACCGCGAGCTGATGGCTTTTGTTTTTTGATAAAGTCAAAAACCCGATTGTCATACATGTAGATGCCGGTTTGACCAATGTCTGATTTGGGGTTTTGGGGTTTTTCTTCAATAGATACTACTTTGCCATTTTTAACTTCAATTACACCGTATTGTTTGCTCTGCGTGGCCATGTGTTTGCCATAGACGACTGCACCCTTTTGGCGTTTTTCGAATTCTTCAACGTCTTTTTTAAGAGACTGGTTGAAAATGTTATCCCCTAGAATAACCAATATCTTGTCATTGTCTGCAAAGTCGCAGGAAAGACTAATGGCCTGAGCAATTCCGGCTGCCTCTTCTTGAATTTCATAGGAAAGCCTAAGATTAAAATCTTTCCCGCTTTTTAAAAGATTGATAAAGCTGCCGCTGTGATTCGGGCCGGTAATGATTAAGACATCCTTGAGTCCAGCTCTGGCCATGGCCTCAAGTGGGTAAAAAATCATTGGCTTGTTGTAGATAGGGAGAAGATGCTTGTTGGTTACCCAAGTTAAGGGCCTTAGACGTGTTGCGTTGCCACCGGCTAAAATTACGCCTTTCATCTTGATAGAAATAATTATATATCAGGCTACTTACTGATGTCACAACTTGCACAAACCAGGTTTGGGTTAGGTAGACAAACAGGGTTAATCGTAGATAAGGTGTTTTATTTTATCAAGTTCTCTTTGATAATCCGCACGGTCTAAAACAAACTTTTTATACTCCTGTCTCGATTTGAAATAACTTAATATTTGTTTCGTGCTAGTGATTAGCTCTTTCTTGACATCAAGATAATCTCTAAATGATGACCAGGGATAATCTTCTAAGGATTCAGTATTTACGATAAACGAAGATACAGGATTTAAGTGAATGTATCTGGAAACGTGTATCAATTGCTCGTCAATTTCGATTCTGACTGCTTTAAACATTGACTGGAATAACGAGCCGCTGCGATCATGTCTCAGATTAAAGTACTTTGAATAAGCGTGTTGAAAATCCCTCATAAGGATTGAGAGTGAATTTTCTTCAACTGGTTTTATCAAAAAATGGACATGATTGGGCATGAGACAAAACGCCAAGATTTCCAAAGTCGGCTTTCGATTCTTTGTTGGTTCTTCAAGAATCTCTTCTCTTATCTTAGAGGGTAAACGCTTAAAATGAGAGAATCTTAAATTATGGGAAAATCGGTAGAAATTAATTAATTCCAGCGCACGTTGATAATCATTCTTATTTAAAAAGATCGGCTGTCGTGCAACACTCCTGTTATAAACATGGTAAATTTCTCCGATAACTATTGGATTTTTTCGGTAAGGCATTTCGATTAATGTTAGGGTGAAAATCCTTGTTTGTCAACCTAGTACAAACCAGGTTTGGGTTTTTGTCCCCTCGGATAGTCGCTTGGGCAAATTATATTTGGGTTTCCCCAATTACCTATTGGATATTGAGCCTAAGTTTGTCTTTTTGGGGGTCGTATTCGTATTTAATTCCGAGATATTCACTTTTACTCCTTTCGATAACTTCCTCGAAAACATATGTGCCAAAGCTGGTCCAATAATTTGAGTAGTAATCATAAGGCCTGATGTAGGATTTGGAAGAAAAACGCTTTGCTGTAGATATTTTTTTACTTTTATCGTCATATACGTATAGACCACGAGGTTTATATTTCTCATAGGTATATGCGCCACCTTCTGTACCTGGTAACTCAATTAAAAAGGCGAATTTATTGCAATCTTCTGACCATTCAAGTCTATATAAATCATAAGTGAAACCTTGAAAGTCTTTTAGCTCAAAAGTCGCTATGTTCAATTGATCATGGATTAGTTGTCCTAATTGAGGTTCGGTTCTAGAGTTTTTATGACATTTGGCAGAAGAGGCTTCATACCTGTTTGTCTTTTCCTCTAAATTTTGGATTGTTGACTGTGACCTAAATATTTGATCTTGTAATTCGGAAATTTGCTTGTTTTTTTCAGCTAATTGCCGTTCAAAGGCTTGAATTTTGTTGATTAGTTCTCTTTCGCGGATTATCGTTGATGAATTCTTAGTTAAAACTATTCCAACTATGAAAACTGAGATCCATGCCGAGATAAAACCTAGCGTAAAAGTGATAACTAAAGTTTTATGAATTTTTAGTACTAAACGTTTTTTAGGTGTAATCACCTAGATAAAATTAGTTAGTAAATTTAAAGGTTTGAAGCATTTGGTCGAAAATTGGCATTAGTTCTGAGTCGGCAGGGGTGGCGGAGATTGTAAAGATCCTTGACCCTGACTGAATGTATATGATAAGAGATTTGTATTCGTTATTAATAATTCTTCTAATAGCATTGTTATCATCAACTTTAATAGACTCCTTATCTAAAACCTCTGGTTTGGATCTTTTGTCAATCTCAGCCACATACTTCTCTAGATCTTGGCTCTCTAATAGAGAAGTTCTTCCAATAAAAACCCTCAATTCATTTTTTCTGGTTTCATCTCTATTTAATCCTTCTTTTGTTGAGGCAAATATCACATCAGTGTCTAACTCTAAAATTGACCAATTAACAGGGTAATCAAGTTTAAACTTTAAGAAGTCATTTGTATAAGTTTTCCATTGTATTGAAGATCGCGGGGCCGAAGTAGCTGGTACATTAGTAGGCGCCGGAATATAACTTTTCTCTTTTTTGTTCTGTTTAATCAAGAATAAACTACCAACAATAATTACTGCTACGACTATACCGATAACTAATAATATAATATTGGTGAATCCTAATCTCTTGGATGGTTTCATTTAATCAGTAACTATATTCTAACTTACCCTGATTAGTCCTAATTTGCAATAAAATAAGACCCTCTTTTGTTTCTTTCTGTCTCTCTTGCCGTTGCTCCTTGATGAAGATTGTGCTTTGGTTAGTTTTTTTCTTGTAAACAATCCTTATTTTGATGTCGCCTTTAACAAACCAACTCTGGATTAGAGTTTTAAGATCATCTTCTTTTTTATCAAGGTTAAACTCTATAAATAGTCTGTTTCTGTCAAATTCAGTTGGTGGACCGTTGTTGTAGCTTAAAGTTGCTATTGTAATATTTGTGTTTTTGCCCTTTTCTTTATCTTTACCAATAATTGTAAGAGTATTACCTGCTTTATCTTTAATAGTTAACTTTTGTGTTTTTCTGTTAGTATCTTCTAGAAAAACTTCAGTACTTTCATTATTATCCAAACCGATTATTTCAGTATCGAGTGTATCGGGATTAAATTGTATTTTTGCTTCAGGTGGAGTTTTGTCAATTGTAAAGGTCAGAGAATGCGGAGTTTCAACATTGCCACCTTTATCAATCGAGTGCGTGTATGTTGTATATGTTCCCTCTTCTGTAAAGGTCAACGGCTGTTCGTAAAGTTCCCAATCGATGTTATTTCCAATACTAAAATATGTCTGATTGATTCCAACTCCACTAGGATTATCAGTAGCATTTAAGGCTACAGTTACATCAGACCTGAACCAGCCATCTTTACCTTCAGCGCCTAAGAGCTCAATAGCTGTAGTTGGTGATGTCAAGTCTTTAATTTCACCCATTAAAACAAAAAGTGACATGTGGCTAAGTTGGGCCGAAGCTGTTTTTTCAGTGGTATCCAAGGTTGTCGGGATTTTTTCCCAAGTTTGGCTTTCTGGATTAAACCAATGCAATGAGATAGTGTCTTCTTTTATGTTGGTAATATCTGATTTACCGTAATTGATTATCAATTCAAAAGGCTTAGTAAAAGTGGAAATTAAATTTCCAGAAGTGTCAGAGGCCTTGATGTCGAATGTATGGCTAGCTCCTTTTAAATTTTGTAATGCATTTGATGCTGGCTGCTCATCAATGGATAAATTTAAGTTTGGTCGAGAAGAATCATCAGGAAAGACTATATTGGCTTGACCAACTGCCAAACTACTTCCTGTTGCAGAAATCTGACTAGTAATAGGAGTTAATGGATTAATCCAAAGATAATGACTTTTGCTGCCACCTAAAGCTAGCCAAGGGTCATCCTGAATATCAGAAACTGAGTTTGGCTGCCAACCATAAGGATCAACTAAACCATTTGGATAATCTATCCCAAAATCTAGGATGCCATTGTTATTTAGATCTTTAATCACTGAAATATGAAGATGGGGGCCTGTAGTGTTATTACCGGTATTGCCGGAAAATCCTATTCGTTGACCCTTGGTAACATTTATGGTCTCCCCAGGTCGGTCAACAATCAAACTAGCTCTTTGAAGATGCATATACCAAGTAAAGAATTCATTACCGTGATTGATAACGATAGTTTCGCCTCCTCCATCATCCTTTTTATAAGAAGCAATACCAGAATCAGCAGCAAGGACTGGAGTGCCATTGTGAAGTGGATAGTCGTATCCATTGTGACCGGAATATGGCTTAATTTGTTCATTTTCTCTAATACCGGTATAAGGCAAGGTCTTGCCTTTAGCGCTGGCTGGTTCTGTAAAAAGTAAAGGGTATTCGTGATCAAAAAAGGAATAAATGTTTAAGGCTTCATCTTTAAATCCTTTCCCCTGATAATCCCAGGGCAGATCAAGAAATGGGGTCGGGGCTTCGGTTGATCCTTGTTGAATAGTCAGTCCCATCCATAAAATTCCAGGGTCACTAGCGCTAATATCTAATATCGCCACCTTAGTAAGAGTTTTGCCGACAAAATTTATCGGGAGATCGATTGTCAACATATCCATAACAGCCGGAGGTGCCAAATGAGTAGGGTTTCCGCGGAAGACTTCGGTTGATGAGGAATCAGTCACCCAGTTGACTGTCGGAGAGATATCGTCGCCTTCACGCCATTCGCGAATATTGACTCCAATAATAAGGTCTTTGGTAAAGACTGATCCATCGCTGAATTCCAATTTAATATCTCCGACCTTCTGATTGTTATAGTTAGACCAGGTATTGAAAGAATTGATTAGTATAAATATTTTTGTGGTATTGGGAACATTCACTGGGATACTTAATTCATTACCTCCTCCAGGCGGCACGGCCATATTGTGTGTGGGGTGAATATAAAAAGGAATTCCTCCTAATACCACGTCACCGATAGGTGGATTGATATAGGCCTCAGAAGTAGCTCTAGTAGTAATTGACTCAAGGGAGACTTTTACGAAGTTGGCACTTTGTGCCCAGACATTACTAATTGCGACAGAATAAAATAAAAATGCGACTGCAAAAAATAAAATGCGGGCAGTTTTGAACATTGATAACAAACTAACAGAGTGGAAAATATCGCGTCAAGACAGCAAAATAATTTGATTAAGTTTTTCTTGATTTGGACTTTATAATTCGCAGCTGATTTTGGTTTCGGCCTCGCAAGTGTCTCTGCCCAGATTGCCGTTGGCTGAGTCTTTATCTAATCCGCCTAGTAAAGTATCATTCCCATTGCCGCCGAGCATCTGATCATTTCCTTCATTTCCTTCTACATAATCATTGCCGAAGGTGAATTGTAGTGTCACTGCAGGATACGCAGGAATTCTTTTGGTGTAATAATCTTTGTGGATTTGTATTGTTTGAGCTCAAGTACAAGCTTGTCACCGCTTATCAGATAATCTGCGCGGGATTCTTGCGCAAGTTCTAAGAGAAAATTATCTTGCGGGTCGCGGCAAAGATTAACCTTTTCTCCGGGAATATATTTTTCACTATTTAAATCCAGCGTGTCTTCGATAATTTTTATAGTTTGCAACGGCAAGTCGAATTTCAAGCGTAATTTGTTAATAATTTCGGCTTTTAGTTGGGGGGAGATACATAGGATGTACTGTTGAGCAAGCCAAGCCATGATTATTTTCCTGGGGTTACCGCCAAAAAGGATGCCCGAAAGGAATACGTTAGTATCCACGACAACTTTAGGCATTTTTTATAACGGAATACGCATCTTGTTCGGTCCGGGGAGTCTTTATGGCTTTTTTATTAAGATATTTTTTAAATGCCTTTTCGCCTTCTGCGAAAACTTGTTTAAATTTTAGCTGGAATAATTGCGCCTTTTCCTCGTCGTTTTTTAAGGCTTCTTCGTAAGGGTAAATAACCGCTGAAGGGATACTGTCTTGAACGATTACAACAGGTTTTTTAGTCTCTTTGATTTTCTGGATCAGTTTAGCAAAGTTATTCCTGGCGTCAGAGATACTTACGATTTGTATCATATAACGTACATCATACAGTACAATAGATATTCCGTCAAGTACCCAGGACTATAAGGTGGCTGGCAAAATAACTGGTGATTGCGGCGTTGTTGCTATTGCAGTAACTATTGAAGGAAGACAAAGGCCACAAACCAGTGGGCTTAAAGCTCGAAGAACCAGGATTTAAATGCCAGAGCTTTAGCGGAAAGTTTTGAAGCGGAGAATGAAATTAACCAAGATAGCCTTTTATCTTTTCTTCTCCTGTAGAGAAGGATAAAACGGTAGGAGGGTTTGGATAACCTGTAAAGTATATAGGTCATGCCTAAAATGCCCAAAGCCATGTAAACCATCCACCATGGGTTTGTAACTGGACTTGCTTCGGCAGTCAAAGGAGTTGCGCCAGCACCGACAGTTTCGGCTGCCTGGACTTCGGGGATAATACCGGAGAGCAAACCGCCAATTAATCCTACCCTAAAGCTGGTTTCGGACTGACTTGAAATTTGCTGGTTGTCCGGACCGACTTTGCCTTCGGCTTGAGCAAGTGCATAGTAGATGCCGGCAGGCGCAGTATCGGCCAGAACCAAACCAAAGCTGATTTTGGCTGTTTCGCCCGGATTTAGCTTGCCGATATTAAATGTCTGGACCGAGGCTAACTGGTCATTGGCATCATAAAGATTAAAAATTACCTGGCTGTCATAAACAGGGCCGCTACCTGGATTTTTAGCATCGATAAAAAACATAAGGGTGTCGCCGGGATTAACATGGGTGCCGACATTGGTGGTCATTGAGGTTTCCAACTCTCCACCGGTAATCCTTACTTCCGGCTGATCTTGATTCTGACTTTGGATAGCGGAATCAGTGTTTTGGGTTGTGGCAAAATAACTCTGCCCGCCGATGTCGCCGGTCAGTGAGCCGAAGATATTGATGATTCCGAAAAAGCCGCGGCTGTTAATAACGTTAGCATTCACAAAGTTGATGACATTGACGATTGAGAAGGCATTACCGGTTCTGATGGCGCCACTGCCGTCGATGCTGTTGTCGCCGGAATTAGCAGAAGCGGTGATTTGATTATTTAGGGTTGCCTGGTTTGTCTGATCTGCCGAAATCCAGCTCCCACTTTGTACAAAGGAACCATTTAACAATCCGGCACTATCAAAACTTAAAATCATTGAACCGTAAGATGGAGATTGGGCATCAAGTGTTCCCCATCCCAGGAAATTACCGGCCCAGTTGCCGAAATTATTAATAATCAGCCAGTGATAAACACCTCCGATTAAATTGGTGTTGGCAAAGTTTTGCAGGTTGACGACAGAAGTGGCATCACCGGTTGTAATTGCACCGCTTCCTGCCAGCGTATTTCCACCGGTATTTGCAGAGGAGTCGATATTATTTTGGATGTCGGCAGTGTTTGATTGGGAAACATCACCAAGAATTGCCGGGCCGGATTCGCCAGCTGGCGGAGGGTCTTGTTCGGGAAGAATGATATTGCCTGTTAAATTACCAAAAATGTTAATGACTACAAACTGCCATGAAGAATTGATCAGATTGGAATTTATGAAGTTGATGATATTGACAACCACATAGGCGGTACCGGTTTGGATTTCGCCGGCCATCCCGGAAATAGCGTTTTGGCCGGTATTGGCGATGGCGACAACGACATTGTTAACATCAGCAGTGTTGTCCTGAGTAACGATTAAAACCGCCGACGGCTGGGCTTCTTCCTGGCCATTTTGAGTCAAGTCGATATCGCCGTTTTCATCAACATAAATATTTTCCACCTGATAACTGGCGTCGGAATTGACCAGATTAGTATTAACCTCGTTTACCAGATCAACTTGGGCAACGGCATCACCGGTGTCTATTTGAGGGTCCGACCCTTCAGGACCGATTGCCTCTTCTGTTGGATCAGGGCTTGGTGAAGCCGAAGGCTCTGACGAAGGAAGAGGTGAAGGGTTGATTGTGTTATTGCCGGTGTCGGCGGTATCACTGACATTGTTGTCAACAGTAGCATCATTAGTCTGGTCAACTACGGTTGGCGGGCCTGCCTCGCCGGCAGGCAGGCAATCAGGAGTACAAGGATCCCCCTCCTGTGCCAAGGCTTCGGAGGGCAAGGGTGATGGGCTCGGGTCGGGAGTTGGGCTAGGGTCGGGTGAAGGTGATGGATCGGTGGATTGTTCTTGACCATCCGGCGGTGGTGTCGCCTCTTGTGCCACGGCAACTTGCCTTGGTACGATGCCAAGAAGGTAAATGATTATGACGATGCTAACTACTAATGTTTTGGTACGTTTCATATTCAGATAATTTTCAATTTGTAATTTTTAATTTTTATTCAATTTTTAATGTTTAAAATTTAAATTTTTAAAATTCATTGAAAATTTCGAATTTAAAATTTAAAATTTCCAGCGGCTTCGCCGCTGGCTCCCACCCCCAGGAGAGGGAGGCATATGCCTGTAATCCCCCTCCCGAGTGAGAAAAACGTTATTTAGGATGACCGCCACCAACGATGACGACATTCTCGTTAACAACGCTTTTAACAACACCAGTTGCCTTGGCATTACCGGTGTCAACACTAACTTTTTCAACCTCACCACCTTTAGAAGCAGTGATGTCAGAATAGCTGTAGGCGTAAACTCCTACTTCGTTCTTGACGAAGCCGTGATTCTTTTGGCTGAGTGCTCCATCATCTAGACACTTGCAGTCTTTAACTACTGCTACGTTTTTGTTAAGTTCTGTCTTAACAACACCATTTGCAGTTGCATTACCGGTGTCTACACTAACTTTTTCAACCTCACCGCCTTTAGTGGCAAGGATTGTTGAGGAACTGTCAGCGTAAAATGTCACCTTATTGATGACTGCACCGTCATTGCTTTGCTTGACACCTTCATCGCCACCACGGCCTCCGCGAGGAGGACTACCAGCGAATACTGGTACGGCGCTTGCGAGTAAAAGACCTGCTGCAGCACCAGTGATTGCTAATTTTTTAATTGAAATCATATTTATTTATTTCACCTCCCCTCTTTTCTCCAAGGAGACAACCTAACTTGGGTTTTCTCCTTGGTATTCCTCTTCCCCTTTAGTTGTAAGAATTTGTCTGGCTAAGCCAGTCCAAATTCTTGTTATCAGGAAAGGGTTCCAAGACGAAAGCAACTTTACTTTTGGAACTTAACCCACCTATACCATTTGGCACAGATATATTCCGGGTCGTCTTCTAGTCTTTGCGCCTTATACGCAAAAACGGAGGCTCCAACTTAAGTCATAAGTTATAAGTGATAAGTTATAAGTCTTTTTGACTTACTACTTAATCCTTACTACTTAAAACCTTAAGTAGAAACCTCCGTTTGCGGTCGGTTCTAATTTAGTTGTTACTTGTCATCGCGAGTCCGTTCGGCAAGCTCAGGACGTGGCGATCTATTTGAGATTGCTTCTCCGCCAGCTGGCGGATCGCAATGACATTCTTATCGAGCAGATTGGAAAAGCTATTTTGGGGCAGACCACGTTCATGTAAACTGAGCGTGGTAAATTCAAATTAGCTTTATTATACATTAGCAAGGCAAATCTAGCTTGTCAACCCCCTCCTCTAAAAAATTCCTTTAAAAAATCCAATAATTTTGGTCCAAACTGAGGCAAAAAAGCCTATATCTGATCCTTCCGAACCTGGTTCGGAATAGCTTGACAAACCAGGTTTGTCAAGTACAGAGGGAGAAGATGTGGGTTGTTCATTTTCACCCATTACCTGAGAATTAGTGTTGACCTTATTTTCGATCTTGACGTTGACTTCGGACTCCTTTGATTGATCCGAACCGGAACCTTCGATTTCTATTGTCTGAACCAGGCTAACAACGGAACTATCGGATTCAACTCTGGCCTCAAGAGAATAGTTGCCGCCTGATGAGGGAGCCGGAAATTTAGTTGTGAATTGGTAAGGATTGGTATTAATTTTTGAAAGTTGATAGGTTTTTAACAAATTGTAAGAGTTGTCATGGAGATTCAAAACACTTTTGGAATTACCGTTGTTATCGGCAGTAACCCGCACGTAAATTGTCTGGCCCGCGCTAAAATTTAGGGTTTGACTTGAAAAGTTGGCGTCTTGGGCAATTTCCATCTTGGATTGAGTTTGGGGAATTTTAATATCAGTTTTAAAATCACTGCTATGAAAAAGATTTAAGAAAGCAAAAGGCAGAAGCAGAAGCAAGGTGGTCATAGTGTAGTTTTTGCGGTAACAAATTTTTTCTGGCCGTTGCCGTTTGCCGGGCGGCGGACTTTAGTGATGGTGCGCTCGGTAATTTGAGTAACCATGTGGTTTTGGATATAAATTTCAACAGAGCCGTAAGCTTTGTTTTTAAGGGCATCAATAATTTGGCTAATCAGCTGCGGGGTAATTTTCTGGGTGGAATAGTCTGCGTCGTCCGGCTGGTTTATACGTTTGCGGGCGGGCAGGGAGTATATTTAATAACTTTTGGGCAAGAGATGTCAACCCCGTTAGAGGCTTTGGACAAAAAAGAATTTTAATCGGTTTTTAAGATAACGTCTGCCCATACCAGACTTAAGGTATCTCTCTCTTGCTCTGGCATCATCTTTGTTTAAACCAATCTCGCAGTAAATAACTTTCCAAGGTATCCCATGTTTGGTCGAACGATTCTTACCTTGGTTGTGACTTAAAATTCTTTTTTTCAGGTTTTTTGTCGAACCGATATACCAATGATTATTTTTCTTGCTAAGTAATACGTATACATACCACATAGGCAGCCTCTAACGGGGTCAAATTTTACGGTGTGAGGGCAGCTTTTTCTGCGTCCACCAAACCAGAGCCTTCCTGGTTTGGAGAAAGAGCGGGCAGATTTTCGGCAGTTGACTGCAGGTGTGCCTGAATTTGATCGGGACTGGCGCTAAGATGGGTTGAAAGTACTAAAGCGGCAGCCCCAGCAACGTGAGGCGCAGCCATTGAAGTACCAGAAAGTGTGGTGTAGCGGTCGCCTTTGTAGGTTGAGTAGATCGAAGCGCCAGGTGCAGCCAAATCGACTTCTGGCCCTCGGCTTGACCATGATGGCTGGCCATCAGTACTGGTGGTTGCGGCAACTGCAATAACTTCTGGATATTTTGCTGGATATAAGACTGAATTATCAGAGGGACCAGAATTACCGGCTGCGGCAACTAAAGTAATACCCGAATTTTTGGCAGAAACTATTGCGTCATGGAAAGCGGTAATATCAGATGAAGTACCCAAGCTCATATTGACAACTTGAATACCGCTTTCGACTGACCATTGGAGACCTTCAATAATATCAGAAACATAACCCGAACCGTTTCTGTCTAAAACCTTGACTGCGTAAAGATCGATGTCTGGGCCGATTCCGACAACCCCAAATGAATTATTTAAAGCAGCGATAATTCCGGCAACATGAGTACCATGGCCGTTATCATCATCGGCTGATTTCCATGATTGGATAGTATTGACACCACCTTTAATATTGGCCGCCAAATCAGGATGGCTAAGGTCAATGCCAGTATCGACAACCGCAACTTTTATTGGATCGGCTGTAGTGGTTGACCAAGCTAACTCAGCATCAATTCTGTCGACTCCCCAAGGTATTGGTTGACTTGATGGTGACGAAGACGGTGTTGGAGTTGGAGTTGGAGTTGGAGTTGGAGTTGGAGTCGGTGATGGTGTAGGTTTTGGGGTGGGTGATGGTCTTGGTCGACGCAATGCGTTCCACCAGTTATCTTGGATCATGACTTGAGCATCTTCTTCTACGCGCAGGACTTGCGGGTTGGCTTTGAGACTTTCAATTTTACTACGATTAAGGTTAACAACTTGGGCATTGATAAGGGAAAGCTTTTTGAGTTTTGTGGCTGAAAATTGGTCGATGATGGTTTCCTGATCGGTTTGTTTAACTTGCGGTTTAAAAGTAACAATTAATCTCTGGACTTGAGGTGGCCGTGGCGGCTGAGGCGGTTGGGGTGGTTGTGGAATTGTCAGAGCCCAGACAGGAGAGATGAAAATTACCAAAAGGCTGGACAAAAAGATCGTTAGAAATTTGGTCATTTGTGCAAATTATATAAGTTTTCTAAGCTGCTAGTCAATTTCTTCTAAAATTTTACCTCACCGAGTTCGGAAAGTTCTTCTTCCTCCTGCTCGACTTCTTCTTTGCGAATTGGTGCCCTTTCACGGGCAGCCAGGATAATTCCTTCGATTAAAGCGCGGGCCTTGATAACATCACTGCGCCAAAGATGCTGGATTAGGATTTCCGGTCCGCCCACAAGGCTGCCGACATGGATATGGCCCAAAAACGGTCCGTGGGAGGCTTGGACATTGGAAATATCGCTGGCCATAATTGAAATTGCCTTCCAAAGCCCCGGCCCCATCCAATCTTTCCAAATAACCCTTTTTTCCTCGACGATCAGCTCGTCGGGGAAAAACTGGAACGGAAATACTGATTTGAAGGTTCCAAGAACCCGGGATTGTCTCTCGGGTTCTTTGGTTGGCTCTTTCTTCTTAGTTGATTTAGTTCGAAAAGGCAAAAGATATCTTTGAAGCCAACTTTTTTTCCATGGCGGAGTTAGGGATTTGTATTTTTTCCCGTGAGGGTGCTTTTTCTCCTCAATATCAAACTGTTGGACGCGGGATACTTTGGTCATGTCAGGGATAATTCTAGAAAATTAGGGCTTTTTGTGCAACTGGCAGGGGATGATTTTTGAACTTTAGATATTTTCTTTTAATTCTTCTTTAGTAATTCTTGCCTGCTTTAGAATATTCTGGAGAGTACCGGATTTTAAGTCTTTATTATGATAAGGAACAGTGACCCTGGAATCTCCTTTTCGATAAAGTCTGTGGCTACCTTTCTGTCTCACAAGCCTAAATCCATTTTTCTCCAAGACTTTTATCATTTGTCTTGGTTTAACAGATTTCATAGACGGACATTGATCGGTGACACAACAATAGGCTTTGTTTCCTCGGGAATTTCGGATTCCTTTAAATCCTCAAGATAAAGTTCTGCTGCTTCCTTAATGTTTTTCAAGGCTTCTTCAAAAGTATCACCCTCTGAAACACAGCCGGGAAGTGCAGGAATAGTTACAGAATAACCACCAACCTTTTCTGGTTCAAAAATAGCAGTATATTTTAGTACTCGTGCTTTTCTGGGTTTCATGACGAGGTCATTATAACATGAGGCAACAGATTTAAAGTCTTTGGCGCCTCTCTTTGGGGAATGAGAAGGGTTAGGGGGATCATTAGAAAATGGACCGGAAGGATTGGGCAATTTGGGGCAAGAAGACCTTTTATTTATAAACTTGATCGTGGGTTTCTATGTCGAAAAAATAGACCGACTTATCATCTTCTATGTAGAGTAGTCTGTAGTTTTTGTCTACTGAGATGCTCCATACGTTTTTCAGTTCCCCTCTTAATTTATGCAGACGCAAGGAATTATGATGCGGATTAACTTGAAATAACTTCAACTGTTTTTGGATTTTTCGAAAAAGTGGTTTATCTTTGCGACGAATTTCTCGAAGTTTTTTAACCAGGCCAGGACTAAATTCTATGTCCTTCATAAATTCTCGAGAAACTCATCGATGTCTCCTTTAACCTTGACTGCTTTTGACCTTTCTTTTAGTGCTTTCCTGTATGCTTTTACTGTTTTGTCCGAGGCTTCAAATACGGGATAGTCCATGTCAGTAACTTCTTTAAGAATAAGATGCTTGATATAACCGGCCAAAGGCATTCCAAATTTGCTGGCCTTACTTTCCAGATACTCTTTGAGTTGTAGGGGTAAATTCACTTTTATTTGTGCTTGTTGTGTAATCATAAAGTGATAATAGCACAAATATCAGGACTTTTCAAGGACTAAATTAACAGTGCGGTTAGGGATTTTGTTTGTAAAAATCAATAGTGCGGCGGAGGCCTTCGGAGAGATTTACTTTAGCCTTCCAGCCGACGGTTTTTGCCAGTTTTTGGCTTGAGGCGAAGTTTGCATGGACATCGCCAGGGCGCTTGCCTAGATCATCAATCGGTACTTTATAGCCGACTATTTCGAAAATTTCATTAACTACATCTTTGACGCGAATCCCCTTTTCTGTGCCGATATTGAAGATATTAAATCCGGAAAGTTTTAAGACGTCGGTGTGGGCACGGGCTAGATCTTGGATATAGATGAAATCGCGGATTTGCTGACCTTGCCAGTAAAGAGGAATCGGTTTTTTGGCAAGTGTGGCTTTTATGAAATTAGGGATAGCGTGGGTTTCCGGATCGTGAAGTTCGCCCGGGCCATAAGGGTTGAAATAGCGAAGGATGGTTGAGTCAAAACCAAAATTGGCATGATAAGTTTGCAGGAATGCTTCGATTGAGGTCTTGCAAGCACCATAAGGATTGTCTGGCCTGACGGGTGCATCTTCTTTGATGGGCAATTTGTCGGGAGTGCCATAGACACAGGCGGAGGAGGAGAAAATTATTTTCTTGACGCCGGTCTGCCTCATTGACTCAAGAAGGCTAATTGTCCCTAAAACATTGTTGTCACAATATTTTTGCGGTTCGGCGACAGACTCAGGCACAATGATCAAACCGGCCATGTGGATGACGGCGTCTGCGTCTGCAAGTGCCGCTTTGGTTTTTTGGGGATCTTTGATGTCGGCTACGATTAATTTGGCGCGGGGATCAATTTGGTCTTTGTGGCCGCATGACAAATTATCCAAAACAACAACTTGGTGATTATCGTCAAGGAGTAATTTTGTAACATGGGTGCCAATGAATCCGGCGCCTCCAGTGACGAGAATTTTCATAATTTTGAGCAATTGCGAAAAATTATATCAGAGGAGCGCCATTGGCATGACTGAAACCGAACCTGTCTCGGTGAAGGTACCAAGGCGACCTGCTGATATAATCTAGTCAAATTTAGATTTTTCATATATAGATAAGGCTATTTTACCTTTTTTGCCGTTGACGGGAATACCAAGAGCAAAACCGAGGGCATTGGCAACGGCGACACCGACTCTGGTGCCGGTAAATGAACCGGGGCCGGTTGCGACTTTAACCCCAGTGAGATCGGCAAAACTTTTTTTGTTCTTCTTCAAAATTCTGATGACCATCGGTAAAAGGACTTGAGAGCCGAGTTTTTGGGTTTGGACTAGCTTGTCTTTGAGGCCTGATTTTGGGTCGATAAGCTGGACAATCACTTCTTCTCTTTTGGTTGTATCGATTTTAAGTAACATCCTTCGTCAGCTTCGCTTCCTCAGGACAAGTTATTCATACCTTTGAATAGTTTACACTGAGCGAATGCGAAGTACGCCTTGTCGCAAAATTTTGGGTGGGTCGATTGTTGCATCAACAACGGTTGATTCGATCCCCTTTTGGCATCTGCCTTTGATTGTAAAGTCGGCAAGTTTGATAATTTTGGGATCAAGCTCTGCAAAAGATTTTGGCGGTTTTTGACCATGAAAGTTGGCTGATGTGCCGATAATAGGAACTCCGACTTTGTTGATCAAGTCCAACACTAATTTAGAGTTTGGCATTCGAAAACCAATTTTTTCTGCATTCAAAGCATTCAAACCCGGTTTGTAAAGCTGTTCCAAACCGGGTTTGGGATAGGTTGACAAACCGGGAAGAATAATTGTTAAAGCACCCGGCCAGTATTTATCAATTAGATTTTGGGCGAGGTTATTGACTTCGGCAAGTTTTTTAACTTGATTAACATCTGAAACTAAAATTGGAAAGGGTTGGTCTTTAGAGGTTCCTTTAATTTGATAAAGTCTACTAATTGCATCCTTATTATCAAAACGGCAGCCAATACCATAGACTGTGTCGGTTGGGAAAATAACGATGCCTCCCCTTCTTAAAACTGAGGCGGCTTTATGGAGGTCCTTCGTATAACTCGGGATGACAGAAGTGTTTTTTGAAATTTTAAACCCTTCTGTCAATTTTAATCCTTCTGGTTTTTTCATCGATCACTTCGATTAAAACGTCAATTCTTTTTTTTGGAAGAGAATTTTTAATTCTATCGGCCCATTCTATGGCAATAATCGAATCACCGGAGAAGAGTTCGTCTAAGCCAAGACTTTCAAAATCTTTAATTTTATAACCTCGGTAGAGATCGATATGGTGGAAAGTTAACTTCTTGTTTTTAAATTCGATTGGATAAGAACGGACAAAAACAAAGCTTGGCGAAAGAACGCGTTTTTTAATGCCAAGACCACGGGCAAGGCCTTGAATGAAAACAGTTTTGCCGGCTCCCAAATCTCCAAAAAGGGCGATAATGTCACCGGCTTTGAGCGTTTGGGCAAATTTTTGGGCTATTTTTTGGGTTTGATGTGCGCCAGTAGTTTTAGTTTCCATATTATATATGCTGCAATATTAGCACCGGTCAGGTCAAAACCCAAATCAAAAAATGTGGAAGTTCGGCCGGGGACAAAGCTTTGATGAAATTCGTCGGTTGCTGCATAGAGCATTGTTAGGGTGAAGGATAAGACATAGTTGCCACTGGTTGCACGGAAAATCAAGGCAAAAAGAATTGCATATTCGGAAACGTGAGCGGTTTTTTTAGCAATAAAATCCCAAATGAAAAACTCGCTGACTTTTATTTGAGGAATGGATGAGAAAGTAAAAATAACTGCTGCCCACAAAATTACAGGCAGCCATCTAGTGAGGGTTGATTCAAACTTAACTTTCATTTTGTCCTTTTTCGGATTTTCCCAAGATTCTCTTATACCATAAATAAAATCCTATAGAAAGTCCAAGTAGCATTATTCCAGAGCCAACAAGCATACCGGCAACTCTGGTTTTGGACAGACTAGTGGCCTGGGGGCTTGAAGAAGGGCTGGGCGAGGATTGTTGCGTATCCAGCAATGATTGGGAAGTTGAATCGGTCTGACTTTCGCCAAGAACAGCTGGCGACGATACAGATTTGGGCGATGGAGATTTCGCAGTTGTGGTTGTGGAGCTGGATTTTGGGATGGGAGTTGGGGTTGAGGTTGACGTGGTGGAAGTAGTGTTTGGAGTCGGTGATGGACTTGGAGTAGGTGTAGGACTAGGGACTACTGTTGCAGTGTTATTGGTAGAACCTTTTGTGGAAGAACTAAAAACAACCCACTGATCTGACCCATCTGAAATTCTACCCCCAGATTGCCCTTTGTCAGGTGCTTCTATTTTAGAATTTGTTGCTGAGCCATAAGCAATTTCATCAATTTGAGTCGCGCCATTTTTAAGAGTCAAAATGTCACCGTCATTATTTAGACTTGAACTAGAAAATTCATAAGTCGCATAACTATGCGATGGAATTGTAATTGAATCCAGAGAATGAGAAGAAGTACCAGAAAGATCTGAGCCTGTTCGCTCCTCCAAAAACCAACCAGAAAGCGATTGATCAGTGGAGCCTGAATTATAGAATTCTACCCATTCTTTTTCTGGACTTGAAACATTGGAGACAAATTCATTAATAACAATAGATGACTCACCAAGAATAGGGGTAGGAAAAGCTAAAAAAACTACAAAACTTACTAAAGCAACAGCAATTTTGGGCATTAGAAAGAAAATAAAGATTTGGGGAAGTTTTGTCAATGATTAAAAAATATCCCCTGTTTGTCTACCTAGTACAAACCTGGTTTGTGAAGGAGTGTAATTTAGAAAAGTTTTGTCAATTAGGGAAAACGGTAACCGCTATAGTCCTACTTTAAATGCTTTATAATTTCTTCCCTGTTGAAACCAAATGATTTAATCTGGCTAATATATCTCGAACAAGCATTCTGGTCGTAAGTTTTAAAACCTAACTGCACCATGATAAATGGTCTTTGTCCATGCACCGGATCTATTCCTACAGGCGGTTTATATTTAACGTGGCTTGTTGCTTTCTGCAGAAGAGGTTTGAATCCTAATTGTTCAAGACATTCACATAATTGGTGGGAACCGAAAGAAGGAGTTGCTGTCACTGTACTGAGAAAGACTTGGCGATAAAAAATTGGAAGCTAAGGGGTGCTCTTATTGATTCGGCTTCAGAAGTTGACCTTTTTGTAGGTTTGTACCAAATTTTATTTTGGTATCTTTTAGGTATGTCAAAATAAGCCATTATTAAATCATTAATATTAAAATCGAGCTGATCTAGACAATCTGCTTGAGTAAATACGTCACCGTATTCCGGAAGTTCTGCAATATAATTACCACTTGCGGTTTTAATTATATTGACCTTTATGATATTTGGGAGTTTTTCTAAGATTTTACTCATGGTTTCCTCCTAAGGAAAGCAGATTCTATCAAAAATTAGAGAAGAAATCAACGACATAAAGAAAAAAGGAATTAATCTGGAACTACCCAAATCATTATAAACCCTTGTCAAGTTTTCTAACAAATCTTGTACATGATTAAAAAATACTCCCTGTTTGTCTACCTAGTACAAACCTGGTTTGTCTATGTCTATTTATTGCTTAAATGTCATTGCGAGGAGTTCTGCATTGCAGAACGACGAAGCAATCTTATCTTAAGTTTTAGATTGCCACGCTCATTACATCGAGTCAGACTCGATTACATTCGCTCGCAATGACAAGGGACAAAAGGAAAACGTGTAAATCTAAATCACCCTTAGGGTGTAGAAGAGTACCATTTTAAGCATTTTAAGGTCTGACCTTGTAATGGACTATTAGAATAATCTAATTAATTATGAGTTCGGGAATGTGCCAGTAGATTAGTTGGGAACCATGTGAAGATAGAAAGTTCTTAAATTGTCTCCATGTTCAATCTTGGCGTAATAAAGGGTTCTTCCACCACAACCAACTGATCCTCCATACAGTTTCCCATCTTTGACAGCCTTTACTGGAAAAGAGCCGGGACTATTGTACATATCAATTCCAAAATGAGGATTGCCATTGTAGGCACCAGAACGTGCATAAGGAGTCATACCGTAACCTTGACTGATAATGATTGGGTCGTCTATAGGCCAAGGAAAAGAACCATGAGGGTTAATTGAACCGACCCCTGCTTCGTCGTTATTATGATATTGGAAACTTTTTGACGATAGGTAGTTATTGGGATCCTCAATTGATCCGTTTTTATGAACCTCAAAGTGAAGATGGGTACCAGTAGAACAAGCTGATGAACCAGATATAACATTACCGATTTTTGCTCCTTCTTTTACATCTCTAAGGAAAGTCTCTTCTCCCCCGCCAAAGGCAACAGCCAACTCGGCTTGGGCTTGGGCGAGAAGTCTTTGATACCTAGTTTCATCATTCTTGGTCCGGTCCAATAAAACTTGTTTTTCAAGTTTTTGCTGATCTAGGCTTGTTTTTAAGCCAAGAAGTTTCTGCTTGTTTTCTTCAATCTCCGCCTGTTTTTCTTCCCGCTCGTCTTTTTGGTTGGCGTAAGTGGCACGAGTTTCTTGTAGGTTTGCCAGGATTCTTTTATCGTTTTCTTGGACTTGTTTTAAATACTGAAGACGTAGGATAAGATCGGAAAAGTCCCTGGAAGTTAAAAGTAGTTCGAAATTTGAAATGAAACTTTGCTGGTAAGTGGCAACAATTCTTTCTTTTAGGAGAGTTTCAAGCTTTTCTACTGAATCAGTGATGTAACCAATTCTAAATCCCAAAATCCCAATTTCTTTTTCAAGCTTGTCTATAGTCGCCTGAGCTTCAGAGATTCTCAACTGGGTAATTCGGATTTGATTGTCAAACTGGCCAATTTGTGAAGCAAGGGTCTTTTTTTGTTCACCAAGTTCGCTAACTTTATTTGAGAGTACCTCAATGCACTCACTAATTTTGTCAGCAGAAATGTCCTCTTTCTCACACTCCTCAAGATTGACGGCAGAAACTACTCTTAGAGACAAAAGAAGAAGTAGAGTCGAAAGAACAAAAATTAGGATTTTGGGCAGGCAATGTTTTGCCATAATATAATTTTATCTAACTCTTAAGTACCTAAACAAGGCAACTGCCGCCCCCAAAATGCCAACGGCCACGGCGACAAGAGTCTCTCCTGCCCAGAGATAAACAAAGAAAAGAGGCGGAATGGGAAATACCTGAATCGGCCCCAAAAAATTCTGGATATGGGGTGAGTAAAAAAGCAGAATTGCATAAATTAAAAGAACAGAGATAGCGGCCCCAACGATACCGTAAAGAGCTCCTTCGATAAAAAACGGCCTGGCAATATACCATTTGGTAGCACCAACAAGGCTCATAATAGAAATTTCATCACGCCTGATAGCAATTCTCATACCAATAACCATTATTACAATAAGGAAGGAAATACTAAGCAGTGTCGAGACGAAAATGATGCCGCCGAGGCGGATAGTCTTTGTCCACTTGACCAGCTGTTCGACTAGATTTTCGGGAGTAATGACTTTGTCGACTTCCTTGCGCTCTCTGACAATTTTGGTAATTTGGCCGATGTCTTGGGCTTTTTTGACGGATATATCGATGGAGGCAGGTAGAAAATCGCTGGAAACTGATTCCAAAAGCAAGGGATCATCCTTGTTTCTTTCACGGTAAATTGCCAAGGCTTCTTCTTTGGTGACATATTTAACATTGGTGACGAGATTGGTTGCCTTAACCTGGTTGATAATCTCGGTGATTTGAGTTTCGGTAGTATCATCTTTGAAAAAAGCAATTACCTGAGGCCGCTGCTCAAGATAATTTAGAACTATTTGGCCACCAATTATCAAAACAATAAAGATGGATGAGACACAGAAAGTCAAAGACATGGCCAGGGCTGCAGCCATGGCTTGATAAGGACTTCTTCGAAGGAGCTTGATGGTTTTTTTAATTTGATTCATATCTGCCTTCTTTTTCGTCTTTTATAATTTTACCCTTATCAAGTACGATGACCCTTTTTTTGAAGTGATTGACAATTGAAGCATTGTGCGTAGCCATTATAACTGTTGTTTTATCATCTTTGTTTATTTTTTCCAAAAGCTCAACTACGCTGCGGGCAGTTTTGGGGTCAAGATCACCAGTGGGCTCATCAGCCATTACCACTTCTGGGCTTGAAACAATCGCACGGGCAATAGCAGTTCTTTGAACTTCACCGCCAGAAAGCTGGACAGGGAAACTATTGGCTTTTTCTTCCAGACCCACTTTTTCTAAGACCTCTATTACTCGTTTTTGAGTTTCTGAATCTTTTTTGGAAAGAACTTCAAGGGGAATTGCCACATTTTCAAAGACAGTTCGCGAGAGAAGCAATTTAAAATCTTGAAAGACAGTACCTATTTTTCTCCTTAGATTGGGGATTTTTCCTGGAGGTATTTTAGCAATATCTTGATCATTAAATAAAATTCTGCCGGAAGTGGGGAAAATTTCTCTGGTAATCAATTTTAGGAGAGTTGACTTGCCGGCGCCTGAAGGACCGACAACAAAGACGAATTCGCCATCATTAATTTCTAAATCAACATCCTCGAGAGCAAATTGTCCGCCTGGGTATTTTTTAGTAACGTTTTCAAACTTTAGCATGGGGCAGCAGCCTTAAGGTTATTCGATTTCTTCAACTTTACCAACATCCATAAACCAGCCTACTTGAGAGGAACCGAATGTTTCGCCAAAAACCTTAACTTTTTTGCCGACATACGGATCAAGATCTAAAACAGATGAAGTCAAATAGGCGGTCTGGCTTTCGCCGCCCGGTCTTATCAGAAGATGGGTACCCTGAGCGTATTTGTCGAGTTTATCGTTTTTTTCAACTGTGCCTTCGGCCTGATCCCTGAAAGTTTGGCTAAAGGATTCTTTCTGCTGCCCTGTTAACTCTTCCTCCTCTAATGAGGCTTTTGGAAGCTTAGCTGCTTTACTCCTTGAGGAAAGAACTAGGCCAGAAAATATACCGACCCCCACAACTAAGATAATAACAATAATCGGGATAAGCTTAACAAGCAAATCTCTCCTGGGAGGAACTGCGCGCAGTAAGGTAGTTACTCGGGAGCCAGATTTGGGATTTTCCATGATAAATTATTATATCAAAATCAAAGTGAATTATACCAGAGAAAGCTCATGCTTTATGAATTCGTCTAAATCACCTTCAAGTACTGCCTGCGCATCTGCGGTTTGATAATTTGTACGCAGGTCTTTAACCATTTTATAAGGATGAAGCACGTATGATCTTATTTGGTTTCCCCAACCGGGAGTTACATGAGCACCCCTAATTTCTTCTTTGGCCTTTTTCTCTTGGGAGAGTTTTTGAGCCAGCAACTTTGCTTTGAGAAGTTTAAGGGCATTTTCCCGATTTTGGGCTTGTTGTCTTTGAGTTTGGCAGGTGACTGTGATGCCTGTGGGTTCATGCCGGAGCCTGACTGCAGTTGAAACTTTGTTAACGTTTTGGCCGCCGTGGCCTGAGGCGCGAAAAGCTTCAAATTCTAAGTCTTGGGGTTTAATTTCAATTTCGGGTACTTTATCAAGCTGAGGTATAACTTCAACAAGGGCAAAAGAGGTTTGTCTCAAGTTTGCGGCGTTAAACGGCGATTGACGAACAAGTCTGTGAACCCCGACTTCGCCACGCAAAAGGCCATAAGCAGAATTTTGGCAAACCAGTATGGAAACTGTTTTGAAACCAGCTTCTTCACCGGGAATCTCGTTAATCAGCTCAAAGTCCCATTTTTTAGAAGAAAAATACTTTTGGTACATACGAGAAAGCATGGCGACCCAATCCATGGCTTCGACTCCGCCTTGACCGGCATGGATGGAGAGAATGGCAAAAGAGGAATCATAGGGCCCGGACAAAAACATTTTCGATTCTAACTGAGCGACTTGTGACTCCAGCTTTTTAATTTCTTTGGTAATTTCTCCTGATAAGCTCTGATCTTTCTCGACAAGAGGGATCATAGCTTCAAGATCATTGAGTCCTTTTTCTATAGAGCTGATGGCCTCAATTTCGGAAGAGAGATCGGCGATTTGCTTCATGATTTTCTGGGCGTTTTTCGAATCCTGCCAAAAATCGGGTTTTTGACTTTGAGACTCCAGGGTTTTGAGCTCTTCTTGCTTCTTTGGAAGATCAAAATTTTTCGCAATAGCCTGGTATTTGGCACGAAGACCTGCAATTTTTTGGGCGTGATCCATAGTAAGTGAATTATACTTGATAAATCCTAAATCCGAAATTCTAAATCCTAAATAATATCAAATGTATAAATGTAAAAAACAAAATATTTTTGAAATTTGAAATTTGAATTTGTTTAGAAATTAGAAATTAGTGCTTAGAATTTAATGCAAGATCCTAAAAGAAGCAATCCAACAATCACTCGGTAAATGACAAAGGGATAAAGGGTGCGGGTGGAGAGATAGCGCAGGAAGTATTTGATGGTTAAATAGCCAAAAACCGCCGAGGACAAAATCCCTATCAGAAAAAAGTTTAATTCACCTCCGGCTATTCCCCCTTTTTTGACCACTCCTAGAAACTCTGTAATTCCGGCGCCAAAAATTACTGGTCCAGACAGTATAAAGGCGAACTTGGCTGCTTCTTGGCGTTTAAGTCCGGCAAAAAGCCCGGCTGAAATAGTGGCGCCTGATCTGGAAATTCCGGGAATTAGGGCAAGAGCCTGAAAAAGACCGATGAAAAGAGAATCTTTTAGGGTGACACTTTCTTTATCTTGCATCTTTTTGCCAAATTTTTCGGCGACCACCAGAACTGCGCTGAAGGCGATAAAGGCAGCTGCGACAATCCATGTCTGCCGTAGTGAAGTATCGATTTGTCGCTGAAATAAAACGCCAAAGAAGACTGCGGGGATTATCCCAATAGCCAATTTGACAAGTAGCCGATTAGAAAGATTAAGTATTTTAAGATAATCTTTGAAGAAGAAAATGACGATGGCAAGTAAGGTTCCCAGATGAAGTGAAGCATCAAAGGCAAGTCCGAATCGATCTTGAGAAATTCCAAATATTTTTTCAAAAAGGATTAAATGTCCAGTTGAGGAAATAGGTAAAAACTCAGTTAAACCTTGGATAGCACCAGCAAAAACGGCCAAAAGATAGGTCACGACACTGATCATGCCATAATCTAATAAAGCAAGTCAAAAGCATAATATCCAGTTCCGTTTAGCGTTTATCGGTTACGAAACCCGTTTCGTGATTCGGTTACGTTAAACGTAGATGGTTTATACTCTTGACGAAAGACGCTAAACGATACGGGCATCGTTACCGTTACCGCCATACTCTAATCTAATTATTATGAGTGGACAACTACTCTGGTGCCGACGCTTGCCCAGTTGTAAACGATACCTGCCTCTTCCGTTCTCATATTAACACAACCATGACTCATTGGATGACCGAAGTTGTTGTGCCAATAGGTCCCATGAATACCGTAACCTTGATTGAAATACATGGTGTAAGGAACATTAGGGAGGTTATAGTAAGTACCAAGAGCTTTGGAGCCTCCGGTCATGCGGGTATATCTGAGTTTTGTCCAAATGTGCCACTCGCCGGTAGGTGTCGGTGCCCATTTGCCAGAGGAAATTAGAAAGCTACCAACTGTCCTGTCCCCCTCTTTCATGTAAAGCTTTTGTTCTGAAAGATTTATTTCAATCCATTTTTCGCCAGACTCTGAATATTGACCTAAAATATCAGCTCTTTGGATGGCTACTGCATCTTTGAATTTGACATCTTTGTTTAAAAATACAGCCTCTTGATTACCATTTAATTCGTCAGATTGGCTTTTTATCCAATTCATATAATCCTGAGAGGCTATATTATTAAAGTTCATGCCTATTTTTGCACCTAAGTGCTGGTAGCCAAAATAGATATAACTTCTGAAAACCGATGTCAGAAGTAACAAAATGATAATGGTAACAGTCAAAAGAAGATAATGACTAAATCCAGCTTTAAAAGATACCCGCATAGTTTTAGTATCGGGAAAAAAGCAGTCTAAAGTCAACTTATAGACTTGCAGTTTGATTTAAAATGTTAAAAATGTTACAAATTAGCCTCAATGCAAGAACGCTTGAGTTATCCCACTGCCCCTGAAACGAAAGGCCGAAAATTATTTCTCCAACTATTACCACCTTCTTTTGTTGCAGGTATTGCCTGCCGTTTTATAGGTAAAGGCCTGGTGCCCGAGGAACTTTCACAACTAAAAAACATGATAACAAGAATGGTCCAGGGAGAACATATTTGTATAAGCAAAGAAGCTCCTTCGGTCTTGGGAAGTCAAAGGTCAAAAATGCACTGTGAAGGAGAAAAAAATATTCCAAGTAGTGGGGCCACAATTGTTATCGGTAATCATTACCAGGGCGGTCTTCTTCACGACATGGGTCCATATTTTGAAGCCGCTTGTATTGTGCATGATGGAAGAACAGCCGTAGAAGATGAATCTGTCAGGGAACCATATGCCTTAGTGCAGAGAGGCTTTAACTATGCTGTTAGGGTTGGAAGATTAAGAGTGCATATACCCTTATCACTTTTTTTCACCGGTCAATTTTACGAACTTGTTATAAGATCCATTGGTTGGGAATTTGTTTTGCCTCCAAAATTTGATAACAAAGGCCAAATTACTAACCGACAAGGTCTGTCTCCAAGTGCTATTAGGAGACTTGAAACTGGCGGGGCAATGATTTGGCTTCCTCAAGGACAACATACAAATCACTTAGAATTTCCCGAAAAAGCTGGTGATTTTCTTTTTCGCATGAGGGATAAAGATATCCAATTGGTTCCCTTGCGAGTCATTCGTAAAGATCAAGATCTTTTGTATCTACTATTGGGAAAGCCTATTCATGTTCAAGATCTGCCTGAGGCTGATGGCACAGTAGATATCAATGATTTTGTTCAAACTTGTATAGCGCCATTAGGAAGAAATATGACGTGACTATCTGACAATACTACCCTTTATGGTATGGGGCGTTGATGAGACCGCACTTTTTGAAATGCTAGTTGAATGGTGTGAGCCTTAATTTTGCCCTACATACTTCCAACAAGTTTATAGAGCATATACCAGATGGGGTTGCTTAGAAACCCAAAAATAGCCGAATACAAAAGTCTTCCTTTTTTATCAAGAGATATGATCTTTGAATAAATAAAATAAAATGTCAGTGAAACTAAAATAAATACAATGAGTGCAACAAGTGGGTAATTCCATATAAGTAAAACAGATGTCATGTGGGGATACATTTTGGGCAGAAAAAGACGGATAAGAAGAGTACTAGAAATAAGTCCAATAAGGTCAATAACAACTCCTAGAATACTAACCAATAATAATCTAATTAAAGATTTGAGTTTAAAAAATAGAGCAATATTTATTCCGGCAACCAAATAAAATATAAGAATAAAAAAACCATTTATAAAAAAGTTAATAGCAGCTGCTTTAATATTAATAAGTTCGTCAAAGAGGTCGCTGTAAAACGTTGGATCTGAAGGTGAAGGTGGTGGGTATCCGCCAAGAGGCATAAGGTCGGCTTTTACGGTTGTTGCAAGTGTAAATAATAGTAATATCAAAAGTAAAAAGAATGGGGCTCTTTTGCTCATGGAATTATCATCGAAAAATTTAATCTACCTTTACCATAGTACAATTAACTGATAAACTCAAACATTACAACTCGAAGGTTAAATAGTATTTTCGAAGTAACCTCATATATTTCTTCCAAACTTTCTCTCTGTTTATCCTTTGTGTTGTGGAGCTCCAATAAGTCCACACTTTTTCCACTTAAGACCTGAACCGCATGGGCAAGGGTCGTTGCGGCCGATCTTGGATATTTTTAGTGGCCGATTGCCGGATATTCGATTTATGGGGCTGTCTGGTGGAATTGCCCCAGCAGTTGATTGCCCGACTGCTTGACCACCTTTTTCAAGTGCTTCCAGTCTGGCAATTTCGGCCTCCAGCTCTTGGTCACTCATTTCCATTGGGTCCTTGTCAAAACCTGGTTGGGGTATTGGATGGTTGGGTGGTTGGGGGGTGGGAGTAGTTGATGATTGTTCCCCATCGGAGGCGAGTTTCGCCCGCCCGACAACGCCTTCGGCGTCAGTCGATGGCGGGCGGGCTACGGGATGGACTTCCACTCCCTGCTCTTCGACTTTTTCGATAGTCGGTTCTCTTCGGACTTGGACTTTGAAAATCCGGTGGACGATTTCATAATCAATCGAACCAACAAGTTTTTCAAAAAGATTAAAAGCTTCTTGTTTATATTCAACAAGCGGATCGCGCTGGCCGGCAGCCCGCAGTCCAATTCCTTCGCGAAGATCGTCCAAAGCATCCAGATGCTCTATCCATAAAGTATCAATAACCGAAAGGGTAACGAATTTTTCAATATCTCGTGCCACTTGTTCTCCCAAGGCTTCCTCTCGGCTTTTGTATAATTGGTCGACAATACTTTTTAGGAGTTTAATAATATCTTGGGAACTTCCTGATTTTTGGACATCAGATAGTAACTTGTTTTGAGAAGATTCATCAAAAGGAACAATTGTTGAAAATTCTTTGATAATTTTTTCATAGTCCGGTTTTCCATTTTCCGGAAAATTTGCCAAAACCAGATTTTCAAGTTCTCTATCTATCTTTGCCTTAATGTCTTCTTTTAACTTACCGGCCATTTCCTTGTCTTTGGCTGCCTGCAGAATTTCTCTACGCATGCCGTAGATGATTTCTCGCTGCCGGTTGGCGACGTCGTCATATTCAACCAGGTGTTTGCGGATATCAAAGTTATGAGTTTCAACTTTAACTTGGGCATTTTCAATCGCTTTGCCAACCATTGAATGCTCGATTGGCGTATCTTCGGGCAACTTGAAGGCGGTCATAATTTTGGCAATTTGATCGCCGCCAAAAAGTCTCATAATTTCATCTTCTAGGGAAACGTAAAAGCGGCTGGATCCTGGGTCGCCCTGACGACCGGACCTGCCTCTTAGCTGATTGTCAATACGTCTGGCTTCGTGTCTTTCAGTACCAACAACATGAAGTCCGCCTAAGGACACTACTTCTTTGTGGGCTTTTTGCCATTTTTCAAACTCACGACCCTTTACGACTGGTCTACCGAGTTTATCAGATGGCGATGTACCTCCCAGAATTATGTCGACTCCCCGGCCGGCAATATTTGTTGCTAGTGTAACCATATCTTTTTGACCTGCCTGGGCGATAATTTCGGCTTCCCTCTGATGATTCTTGGCATTGAGAAGTTGATGAGGAATACCTTTTCTTTTTAAAAGAGACGAGAGAAATTCGTTTTTTTCGATCGATGTGGTTCCGATCAAAACCGGTTGGCCTTTTTCGTGACGCGCAGACACATCGTTGGCAACTGCCGTAAATTTGGCTTTTGCTGTTTTATAAACTACATCTGAATGGTCTTTCCTAATCATCGGTTCATTAGTCGGAATAACGAGTACTTCAAGTTTATAAATTTTGTGGAACTCCTCGGCTTCGGTGGCGGCAGTACCGGTCATTCCGGCAAGTTTTTCGTAAAGCCGAAAATAATTCTGAAAAGAAACAGTAGCCAGGGTCTGTGATTCTTGCTGAATTTTTACGTTTTCTTTGGCTTCGATGGCCTGATGAAGTCCTTCGGACCAGCGGCGGCCGATCATTAAACGCCCTGTAAATTCATCGACAATAATTATTTGCCCTTCTTTAACAACATAATCTTTATCCTTATGGAAAAGAGTTTTAGCGCGCAAAGACTGTTGGATGTGATGGATGGAACCGAAATCTTTTTCGTAAAGATTTTCGACACCAAGCCGCTTTTCAACTTTCCTGATGCCGTGTTCGGTAAGATTAGCTGTTTTTAATTTTTCGTCAATGACATAATCAGTAGCGGAGGATAACTCTTCAACTAACTTAGCGAATTGGTAGTATTTTTCGGTTGCTTGGGCAGTCGGGGCAGAAATTATCAAAGGAGTTCTGGCTTCGTCGATAAGAATGGAATCGGCCTCGTCAACAATGGCGAAGTTGTGGCTTCGCTGAGCCATATCCTCAAGAGTCCAAACCATGTTGTCGCGAAGATAATCAAAGCCAAATTCGTTATTGGTACCATAGGTGATATCGGCAAGATATGCCTCTTTTTTGTCAACGGGTCGAAGATGGCGCAGGCGCCAATCGGTTTGGGTCTTATCTTCAAATTTTGGGTCATAGACAAAGGCAGCCTCCTGCATGATACAGCCTGCGGATACTCCCAGGGCGTAGTAGATTGGTCCCATCCAGCCCAAGCCGACTCTTGCCAGATAGTCGTTGACAGTGGCCAGATGTACTCCTTTACCTGTCAGGGAATTTAAGTAGAGCGGGAGTGAGGCAGTTAAAGTTTTTCCTTCACCGGTTCGCTGCTCGGCAATTTTGCCCTGATGAAGCACAATTCCAGCCATTATTTGGACATCAAAGTGCCTCTGGCCCAAGGTTCTTTTGGAAGCCTCTCTAACTGCTGCATAAGCTTCGGGCAGAAGATCATCAAGTGACTCCCCTTTTTGGTGACGGGACTTAAACTCGGCAGTCTTGGCGCGTAGTTTTTCGTCAGTTAGTTTTTGAATGTTTTTCTCATGCGAATTGACAGACTCAACAATTGGCGTAAGTTTATTAATCTGTTTTTCGTTTGAGTCTAAGAAACGACCTAAGATTCCAAGCATTTATTTTTCACCTCTTCTTGCATTTTTGGTTCTTTCCACAATCCATCTCCATAAACTCTTTGTTGATCTGCCTGATTCATGAACTATTTTGTGGGTTTTTGGGGAAAGTTTTCTGGCACGATTGCGTTTTTTTAAAAGTATAATTTCCTCTTCGGGCAGAACATATTTCATAGTGACTAATTATATCAGCAGGTGACCTCTGCTGAAAAGCGAACGATCACCTCTAATACAACAGAGGAGCGCCATTCTGCAATGCAGAAGGCGATCTGCTGTTATATCAGCAGAAAGTTTAAACAAAAGAAGCCCTCACGAGCATTCTGAGGGCTTCCAATTCCAACTTAGTGCATGAAAAAGAAGATGTCAACTTGCTGTACAAAGCGATGATTATTTATGAAGTAATTTTGGTAAAGCCGGTGTATTTTTGGAGGACTTTAGGAATTAAAATTGAACCGTCTTTTTGTTGGTAATTTTCCATGATGGCAATTAAAGTCCTGCCAATGGCAAAAGCAGTACCATTTAGAATGTGGACAAATCCTTGCACGCTTCCATCCTTGAATTTTATGTTAAGTCGTCTAGCCTGGAAATCGGTTGTTGTTGATGTAGATGTAACTTCACGGTACCTGTTTTCCGATGGTATCCAGGCCTCAAGATCATATTTTCGGGCAACCGGAAAGCCTAAATCGCCAGTGCACATTTTGACTACTTGGTAGGGGATTTCTAACATCCCAAATAACTTTTCTTCCATAGACAATAAAAATTCGTGTTCTACATCATCATCCTGTGGCTTTGTAAAAGAAACCATTTCGACTTTATCAAACTGATGAACTCTAAAAATTCCTTTAGTATCTTTTCCGTAAGAACCGGCTTCTTTGCGGAAAGCAGCTGAAAAACCAACGTATCTTTTAGGTAAATCTCCGGAGGAGGAGTTGAAGATTTCATCAGCATGCATAGCAACAATTGAATGTTCAGCAGTACCTACCAGATATTGATCACCTGCTTTATAACCTTCACCTGCTAAGTATTCCGGATAACCTAAACCTTCAATAAATTGTGGGTTAACTAGAACTGGAGGGATAATTGGAATAAAACCTCCTTTGGTCGTCAAGGTTTCAAAAGCAAGTTTAATAAGAGCAAATTCTAAAGTAGCAAGCTCGTTTTTAAGAAAAGCAAAGCGGGAGCCGGAGATTTTTGCTGCTCTTTCGACATCAATTAGGTCAAGGGCAAGACCAAGTTCCAGATGATCTTTAGGTTTGAAAGAAAAAGTAGGTTTTTTGCCAACTTCTCTGATAACTTTGTTTCCACTTTCATCACGACCTACAGGGACATCGTCTTTAGGGATATTAGGTACAAGTCTTACTAGTTCATAAAACTGGTCAGTAAGTTTTTCGAGTTTATCTTCTTTTTCTCTTAGTTCTTTTTTAAGTTGTTGACCTTTTTTTTCGTCGCGAGCGTCGGCTACTTTCTTGCGCTCGGAACGTAAGTGATCCACTTCCTCGATTATTTGACGGCGCTCTTGGTCAACTTTAAGGAGTTTGTCGATGTCGATGGTAAAACCTTTTTGCTTAGACTTTTCTTTAACTAACTTTGAATTCTCGCGAATAAATTTGATATCAAGCATTATTTCTTTTGCCAGCTCCTTTCCGGTTCGATTTCGTCTTTTAAAATCATTTCGACGGCAGTTTTATGGAATGGAATTTTGGTTATATGATAGATCTCCTTAAAATATTTTAAGGCACTTTGGGCTGCAGGTACACTTTTGGCTTGGGCAAGGGCATCTAAATTGTCAGCGACTTTAACAAGTCTTGCTTCAAGTGACTTTCTTTGACTATATTCTTTGACCAATGAAGTGATTTCTTTCTCAGTTGGCAGATCACGAACTAGCCATCTTAATCCTTCTTCTTCAACTTTGACAAAAGCGCCTTTGGCCATGCCTTTGACAAAAGTACCGACATCACCAACGATTGTTTCGGCCATATCATGGAAAAGGGCCATCTTAATAGCCTTATCGATATTGACCTGCCTGCCGGCAGGCAGGTTTTTATTCATTTCCGAAGCCAAGAAATAAGTAAGCATTGCTGTCGTCCAAGAATGGGCGGCCACGGAATCAGCTTCATTTCTTTTAAAACCCAAAGCGATAAATCCCTGACGAGGGAGTTCCTTGGCCCACTGCAAAGTTAAAAATATTTTTAAGATTTTTTTGAGGATTTCTTTTTTCATTATCTTTTAGTTTTATATCAGCAGGTCGCCTTGCGAGACTTTGTCCTCGCAATGGCGCTCCTCTGATATAATCTCTCGCTTCGCTCTAAATTATAACCCTAATTCACTTGCGTGATCCTGCATTGCCGCAAGAACAATTGAAATAAAATCTGAAAGTGGAATATTTAACTGGCTTTCGCAAGTCTTAATTTGATCACGATTGGCACCGCGGGCAAAAGAATTGTCTTTGAACTTTTTGAGTACTGATTGGACACTGACTGATTTTAATTTCTTACCTGCCTCGCCGGCAGGCAGGTCTGGTTGAACCAAGGTGCAAGCAACGATTAGACCAGTTAGCTCATCACAAGCATAAATTGCTTTAGCCATTAAAGTTTTTCTTGGAGCCTTGTCGCAGTGACCGCGGATGGCATCGATGATTGGTTGACTAACTCCGTTTGCCTTTAATCTTTTGGTAGTCTCTTCAGTATGATTTTCAAGCGATTTGTTGGTCAGTTCATAATCAGCATCATGCAAGAGTCCGACTACTTCCCAATTTTGCGGATCCATAGGCTCTGACATACCAGGTGTGTCAAGAGAAGTGTCAGAGGATAATTTTTGATAAAGGGCGCGCATGGCGTATCCACAGGCAAGGGCATGTTTGACCATGTTTGGGGAATTACCCAGCTCGTGGAGAATTTTTAAAGCAGTTTCCCTTGTTACCATGATTTAAATCATTGAATCTTTGTTATTTTCCTGCCTGCCGGCAGGCAGGTCTGGTCGAAGGGTCGGGAAAAAGACAGTCTCACGAATAGGCTTGTCAACTAAAACTGCAAACAATCGTTGAGAAAGACCGAAACCGGCAGCCGGAGGCATACCATATTCTAGGGCTTGGACAAATTCCTGATCATACATTTGGGCTTCTTGGTCGCCTAATTTTCTTAAGCGCTGCTGCTGCCTAAATCTTTCTTCTTGATCAAGGGGGTCATTTAATTCTGAAAAACCATTACCAACTTCGGTACCGCAAGCAAGCACCTGAATTCTTTGCACCGTTTTGGGGTTTTTCCTGTTTCTTTTGGCAAGAGGGGATATCGAAATTGGATGATTGATAAGAAATGACGGCTGGGTGATTTTAGGTCTAATGACCTTTTTGTAAATCAAATCAATAAGTCTCCCCTCTCCAATATTTTTGGCAGGACTGGCACCGATTTTTTGAGCAAGATTAAAAAGTTGATCACGATTTATATCCTTTAAGATATCGATTTTTGTTTCTTGTTTAAAAGAATCCGCATAATCTATTTTGGGCCATGGTTTTGCCCAATCAATAACTTTACCGGCAAATTTACTTTTAGTCGTGCCTAGGGTATTTTCGACTACAAATTTGTACATTTGAGGAAGAAAATCCATTAGAGTTTCGTAGTCGGCATAAGCCCAATAAAATTCCATTTGCAAATAATCCTGGAGATGCTGAGCATCGATGCCTTCATTTCTAAAAACCTTGCCGATTTCAAAGATTTTCTCAAAGCCGCCAACCAGAAGTCTTTTTTGATATAACTCAAGGGAAATACGCAAGTAAAAGTCAGTATCCAAAGCTTTGTGATGAGTAGTAAATGGGGTTGCATCAGCACCGCCAGCAATAGGTTCTAGGGCTGGGGTTTCTACCTCGATAAAGTCGTGATCGACAAGAAACTGGCGAATACTGGACCAAAAGGCAGCTTTTTTAATAAAAAGATCGCGGACTTGGGAATCTGTAATTAAATCCAGATATCTTTTGCGTAGCCTTGTTTCAATATCTTTAAGTCCGTAGAAAGATGATGGGATTGGCCGCAAGGATTTTGTCAAAAGGCCAAAATTGTCAACAAAAATAGTAATTTCCCCGGCTTGGGTTTTGGCGATTTTACCAGAAACTTGAATGAAGTCGCCGATGTCCAATAGCGTTAACAGTTCACGGTTCACGGTTGACAGTTTATCTTTGGAAAAGAAGAGTTGGATTTTGGCGGATTGATCAACTAGGTCTGCAAAAGTTGAGCCGCCATGAGCTCTAAGACCTGTGATGCGGCCGCAAGTTGTGGCTTTTTTGCCTTGTAATTTGAGACATTCGGAGATATTTTGTGATTTTTGGCTTTTGGCAGGATAAGGATCAATACCTAACTTTTTGATTTTTTGCAGTTTTTCCAGCCTAATTTTGCGCAGTTTATCAATCGTCTCCATAACGAATATGAGTATACGGGAAGTTTAGAAATTTGGCAATTTGATAAGAGATTAACTAGATAAATTAAGAACTGCTAACCAGTGTTGAATCTGGACTAGTTTCTTCTGGCTGAGGGTATATCCCTTTAAAAATTAGATACCTATAAATTGTAGGGTCAAAATACCTCTCGCGTAGCCTTTGAGCATCTTTTGATTTGCCATCAATTAATATGTCTTGTGTTTCAGATAACAATTCAGAAAAATCTTCAAACACTGCTGGGGTTTCATGCCAAATAAAGCGACCGTCTAATAGACTAAGACTACCGTGTTGGATGGGATATTGTGTAATAATTGTCGAAGATCTGTGGTACTCTGGTCGTCTTCGTCGATCCTCATAATCCAGATAACCATCAGAAAAAAACATTGCCATAGCAATTTCACTTTCCCTCATACTCAGACCTTTCACATGCCTATAACCGACAAGAGCCAAAAGATCACAATAAAGTTCTTTTACCCAGGTAGTCTCCTGTCCTAGACGCTCCTGATGATTTTCCCCGGGAACAAGACTGTGACTAATCTCGTGGGCAATAATTTTTCTAAGAGCGGCAAGTCTTGCAAAACCATCGGTAATACCATCGATCTTGTCTTTGTCTATGAGGTTTCTAAGAGAGGGAAGTCTGCGGTGTCGAAACTTATCTTCAAAAAACGGCCGGTAAATAATGAACTTAGAACCCAGCTCTTCCCGCCAATCCATCTGGCAAGGTATGCTCATACCGGTAAATTCGTACTTGGCGACCTGACCTGCTTGGATTCTGGTGTGGTCGACGCGCACTTTGATTCGGGGGGCAACTCGACCTGTTTCCCTTTCCCACCAACCTAAGAGAGCGCTTTTAAACCATTGGGAATCGTCAGTGGCTTGTCTGTCCAAAACTCCCACTGAGGCTTCCGCAGCATATTTGATGCTCAAAAACTCGTCACTGTAGGTATCGTAAAATCCGAAGAAGATATCTAAATCAGGTTCGTCTTCCCTTTCAAGCCAGCGTCTCTCGCTAGCTTTAAAATCACCTGTTTCTAAAGATCTAGCCTTTGCTCTTAGGTACGCCTGTAGTTTGAAGTCACGGTTTCTACCTTTACCTGTCTCATCTGCAGCCTTCCTTAAAAGACGAATGATGTCGAGTTCTTTTATCTGTTTTCCGTAGAAGTCATGCATTGGGCGAGCTACCAGCTTGCCATTTTGGTCATATTCAACAATGGTATATGGGGAACGAACTTCAGGATCACTAGCTTCACGCACTTCTCTCCTCGTTATTCCTTGGGGCCAAAAAGGCTTTCTGGGATCTGTACTTTCCTGAAGTGCGTAAATATCAGCCCAGCGACGAGCCGCTCTTACCAGGTAGGAAAACGCTTGGCGCTGGTGTTCATCTAGCTCTTCTTCAACTCCCGCTGGTAAATTAAATTCACGGATATGACGAGTATAACTTGGCAATTCCGGGCGTGATATAGCCAATCTGCGAGGACTGGCTTCTCCACCGTTGGGTATCGCTGATAATATAACTCTTCTTTCTTGTGCCATTTTAACTCTTAAAGAATGCTAATTTTACAATTTTTTGGGGAAAAAAGCTAATTTAATTAGGTCAGATAGGTTTGATCTTTGAGAGTCGTTGGTCGAATAATTTGAACGGCTCGAATGAGAGATATTTGGATAAAAATTCTTGAGCTTCTAAATGAGTTCCTTCTTCCAGAAAACGCGTGAAAATGGTAGCTAGATTTTCTATCTCAAAAAACATTTTGGCGAAATTCGGCCAAGAAATTCCCTTATCTTCCTGTAATGCTCCTGCTCCCAATAAAAAGTTAAAAGTCAGGGTATCGCCTTTAAGGTAGTCTTCTCTAATCTTGCTCTTTTTAGCGATGACCCATTCTGAAAAGATCCAACAAATTTGGGTAATCATAATAGCCTCTAGTTCCTTCTGATTAATTACACCCTTAAGAATCAGGTGCTTGGCATGTTGGATACCGGAAACAACACAATTTGCTTCATCAAAAATCGGGAATAGTTCCTTTAGTCTTAGTCGAGAATTTCGATACCTGTGAAGCTGCTGGGCGATGGCACTTAGAAGTACGTAATAGTAGTTGCCGGTTTTTAAAAGCTCTTTTGGGTAGGAAGCTTTAAATTTTTTTTCAAAAACTGCATTGAATATTGGATAAATCAACTTTTCGAATTTGTAATCTATTGGCGAAAGATAACCTCGAATTACAGAACCATAACGTTCTATAATCTCCGAATCTGAAGGCAAGTATTGTCGATTAAAAAGAACTCTACCTAAAAAACCTGAAAATATTAAACAATGCTCAACCCTTATACCAACTATAGACGGTGACATAAATCGCTGTGGTTTCTGGCTGATAGTGTTGTAGAGTATATCTCTAATCGCTTTGGCCTTTTCAGTTCTGGATTTGTCAATTATTCCAACATTCGCTTGGAAAGCTCTTTTGATAAAGAATAGTTTGTCAAGATATCTTTCATGGCAACCTATACTAATATCAAGATTAGAATCTTTTACGGCAAGCCAGGCGATGTCGGCCTCTTGGCAGTTACCATTGACCAAAACCTTTGTCAAAACTTTAAGATATTCTTTAAGACTTTTATTTTCACAAATCTCAGAAGCTTTAGTAAGTAACTGGGCAATAGGAGCCAGCAACTTTGCATATTCAGTTTGATAATCGACAGCAGTCAGCTGACCATTTGTGTCCCTTTTGACAATAGTGAATGGGGAAAGAATCTGTGAATTTTCCTTTGCTGCCTCTTCGATTTCTTCTTTTGTCGCATCATGTGGATAAAAATTGGCTCCTTTGTATCTGTCGTTTTCCTGTAGAAGGAAAATTTTGTCAATTTTTTTAGCTGCCTGAAGAAGAATAGGGAGAAGTTTCCTCTCATTGAGAGAAAGTATTTTTAATATTTTTTTGTCTACTTTGAAAGTTATGATGGATGATGTCATGCTTTAGATTATTTTATTTCTAAAATTTTGTATTTTGCCCTAACGATAGGCGTAACTACTTCAACAACTTCACCAACTTTTGCGCCTAGCATAGCCGCACCAACTGGTGACTCATTTGAAATCTTTTTATTGGCTGGATCTGCTTCTACTGTGCCAACGATGGTGAAACTTTCGACTTGATTGTCGATTTCCACGACCACGGTCGAGCCAATAACCACGAAGTCGGTTTTTTGGACAGGCTTGATTATTTGAGCTCTTTTTAAAATTTCTTCAAGTTGGGCAATTCTAACCTCAAGGAGAGACTGTTCTTCTTTAGCAGCATCGTATTCGGAATTTTCTGAAAGATCTCCGAATTCACTGGCCCTTTGAATTCTTTTGGTAACCTGGGGTCTTTTGATTTTGACTAGATCTTCATACTCCTCTCGGAGATGAAATAGGCCTTCTCTAGTCAGAATAAATTTTTTGGCACTTTGAGCCATATTCATAAATTACAAATTGGATGCTTATTTTAGTCCAAAAAAGCAAAAAGTTCAAGAAGCTCTGGCCTTATTGATGGATTGAAGCAAGTTGGCTATAATTGGGAACGTCGGCGCTATCGTCTAGGGGCCAAGGACACATGGTTCTCATCCATGAAACCGGGGTTCAAATCCCCGTAGCGCCACTAGCTGCCTTCGGCGGAATTTCAAATTTCCCCGCCCGCCTTCGAATTGTCGAAGGCAAGTCGGGCAGGCAATTTCAAATTTTTAATTTTGAAATTTGGGGTTTGGTTTATTGATAATTTATCATGCGTATAGTTTCAGTCTGCCTTTTAATCTTTTTGTGCTTCTCATTTTTGACTGTCAATTTGGTCTTTGCAGACAGCCAATATAGATTTCCGCAAGTAAGTGAAGGCCAAATAACGGAAGCGCTCCAAGGTACCGTTCCTTTAAGGTTTTTACCTTCGCATCCTTTATATTTTTTGATCTCGGCCAAAGAGGCTATCAACCGTTTTTTCCAACCGTCTAGCGCTAAAAAGGCGGAATTTGATCTGGTACTTACCGGAAAAAGATTAAAGGAGACCTATCTTTTACTTCAAAAAAATGATACGAAAAGAGCCGGTAAGAATCTAAATCGTTATGGACAAAGAGTTAATAAAATGATTAGCCAATTGGAAAAAGCGCGGTCCCAAAATCAAGATGTCGTAACTCTGGCTTCAAAAATTGCGGAGGATTTGCGCTATCATGAGATTCTGTTTTATGCGATAGACCAAAAACGGCAAAATCTCGGGGTTGACAAAAGTTTTGATCAGAATTTTGAAAATGCCGCTTCGGCTTTTACTAAAGCGGTTATGGCTATTGATAATATTAAACCAGGACTAAAGGACAGATTCCAATCAGTGGCTAATGTCAATCCTGGAACCAAAGAGATTGAAGTCCCAATTCCAACACCTACAGATATTTTTGAATCATCACCTTCTGTAAGACCACGAAGAATAATTTATTAGGGTTTAGTGACTAGGGATTAGGGTATAGATGAGATTAGACTAAGAATGGGATTAAAAGGAGAGCTACTATGTTGATGATTTTAATCATTGGGTTGATAGCAGGACCTGCCGTATCCTTGTACGGATCGCCAACTGTATCGCCGGTGACTGCTGCCTTGTGAGCGTCAGAACCTTTGCCTCCAAAATTACCTGATTCAATATATTTTTTAGCGTTATCCCAAGCCGCACCACCAGTGGTCATAGAAAGCGCCACAAATACTCCAGAAATAATTGTGCCAATTAAAAGACCCCCAAGTGCTTTAGTCCCCAAGCCAAAACCAACAATAATTGGTGCAAAAACCGGAATAAGTGCAGGGACTATCATTAACTTGAGGGCTTTTTGAGTAACAATATCAACAGCCTTATCATACTGTGGTTTGCGCTTGCCGGTTAAAATTTGTGGAAACTGCCTAAACTGGCGCCTGACTTCTTCAACAACTTCGGCTCCGGCCTTGCCAACTGCCTCAAGGGCATAAGAGGCGAAAAGAAACGGTAAAGAAGCACCAATTAAAAGTCCAACTAAAACTTTAGGGTCAGAAAGACTAAACTCAACAAAACTTCCATTAGCCGCCAGTTCCTGTGAATAGACTGCAAATAAAACTAGAGCGGCCAGGGCAGCAGAAGCAATCGCATAACCTTTAGTGACAGCCTTAGTGGTATTGCCAACTGCATCCAGGGGATCGGTTACTTCTCTGACTTCTTTGGGCAAGTTGGCCATTTCGGCGATACCGCCGGCATTGTCGGTAATCGGACCATAAGCGTCAATGGCAACAATCATTCCGGTTAGAGAAAGCATCGAAACAGTGGCAATGGCCACGCCGTAAAGACCAACCAAAGCATAAGAGGCTAAGATAGCAGCACTAATGACGATAATTGGCCAAAATGTCGATCTTATCGAAACAACCAATCCGGCAATAATATTGGTGGCATGACTGGTAACAGAAGCGGCAGCAATCGTTTGGACCGGCTTAAATCTGGTAGCTGTGAAATATTCAGTTATGATAACCATAAGAAGAGTTACGACAATACCAATAAGCGAAGCCAAATAAAGATTAAATGGATCAAAAAGGCCATTGGTATTCATCATAACTATCGTTGTCGGATAAAAACCTAGGGCAGAAATAGCGGCCGAGACAATTAAGCCAACATACATTGCTCCCATAATATTTTTGCTTTTCGGCAGTCTTACAAAAAATGTGGAAATAATGGTCGCAATAATGGCCATACCACCAAGGGCAAGCGGGTAAAGAATTGCTCCTAAAAAGTCAGGGAAGAGTAATGAGCCCAAAAGCATGGCGGCAATTAAAGCCACGGCATAAGTTTCAAAAAGGTCCGCAGCCATGCCGGCACAGTCGCCGACGTTGTCTCCGACGTTGTCGGCAATCACTGCCGGATTACGCGGGTCATCTTCGGGAATACCAACTTCGGTCTTGCCAACTAAATCTGCACCAACATCAGCTCCTTTGGTATAAATACCGCCACCAAGTCTGGCAAAAATTGAAATAAGCGAGCCTCCAAAACCAAGACCGATAAGACCATTAACGTTGCCGGTTGCTCCAAAATAACCCGCAACCGATAAAAGGGCAAGCCCGACTACCAAAAGGCCGGTAACCGAACCTCCGGCAAAAGCCAAAGACAGGGCTCTGGAAAGGCCCTGCGTTGCCGCCTGAGCAGTACGTACATTGGCTCTTATCGAAATGTTCATACCGATAAAACCAGAAGCGGCGGAAGCACAAGCTCCAATTAAGAATCCAATGGCAGTTTCTAGGGAAAGTAAGGCCCAAATTAACACAAAAATAACTACGGCAACAAGAGCAACAATTTTATACTGTCTTGCCAAGTAAGCTCTGGCGCCTTCGGCAATCGCATCGGCAATTTGGCGCATTTTTGGTGTACCAGCATCCTGCATAACTACCCTAAAGGAAGTAATTATTCCATACAAAATAGCTGCAGTTGATGCAGCAAGTGCGAAAGGCAGACCGAGTGAAGGATTAAATAAAAAGTTTTCAGAGAACATTTGTAGCGAATAATACAGACTCCAGAAGAATTTTGCAACCTGTTAATAAGGCTTTGTTAGTGGGCTTGTTGGGGTAAACCGAAGGCGTCTATCGTTTTTTCTTTTTTCGATGTTTTTTCTTTTGATCCTTTTTCTTTAGGAAGAGGACGGGTTAGACCAACCTTTAAAACTTCATCCATGTGCTCTGCCAAAATAAACTGCAAATCTTTTTTGACATTCTTGGGAATTTCTTCCAAATCTTTAGAATTAGCTTTAGGTAAAATAATGGTGGTAAGACCAGCTCTGTGGGCTGCCAAAACCTTTTCTTTAACTCCACCGATTTCCAAAACTCGGCCGCGCAGGGTAACTTCTCCAGTCATGCCGACCCCACGCCTGACAGGGATTTTAGTCAGTGCCGAAACAAGGGTGGTAGTGATAGCGATGCCTGCCGAAGGACCTTCTTTTGGAACGGCGCCTTCTGGGACATGGATATGGACATCAGTTTTGCTTGAGAAATTCTCCGGTATTTGCAAAACTTTGGCTCTTGATTTGACATAGGAAAGGGCTGCCTGGGCTGATTCCTTCATAACGTCACCTAACTGACCAGTTAGGATCAAAGTACCTTTGCCCGGCATTAAAGTAACTTCGACGAAAATAATTTCGCCGCCTGCAGGAGTAACTGAAAGCCCGGTAGCCATGCCAACTTCATCTTTTGTTTCGGCAATTGCCTTTGAAAATTTATGTGGTCCAAGATAACTATGGAGTTGTTTTGGTCCAATTTTGATTTTCTTTTGGCCGTCTTTGGAGGCAAATTTTTTGGCAACTTTTCGAAGAATTGAGGCTATTTCTCTTTCCAACTCCCTGACTCCGGCCTCTCGAGTGTATTTGGCGATAATTTCCCGAGTAGTTCCATCAGCAATTTCAACTTTTTCTTTGGAAAGCCCGTGGGTCTCAAGCTGTTTAGGAATAAGGAATTTTTTGGCAATATGAAATTTTTCTTCTTCAGTGTAACCCGGGAAACTGATTACTTCCAGTCGGTCCCGAAGTGCCGGTGGTACTGTGTCTAGGATATTAGCAGTAGTGATAAACATTACATCCGAAAGGTCGTAGGAAACCTCCAAATAATGATCAGAGAAAGCATTGTTTTGTTCCGGATCGAGAGCCTCCAAAAGTGCCGAGGATGGATCACCTCGAAAATCCATACCGACTTTGTCGATTTCATCAAGCATAAAGACTGGATTTTTGGTACCGGCATTTTTGATTCCTTGAATAATTCTACCGGGCATGGCTCCGACGTAAGTTCTTCTATGACCACGAATTTCGGCCTCGTCATGAATTCCGCCAAGAGAAACTCTGATAAATTTATGCCCCAGCGCGCGGGCTATTGACTTACCGATTGATGTTTTGCCGACTCCAGGCGGTCCAACAAAACAAAGTATCGGACCTTTGATTTTGCCAACAAGTTTGTGGACGGCCAAATATTCAAGGATTCTTTCCTTGGCTTTGGGCAAGCCGTAATGGTCCTCATCTAAAACTTTGGCGGCAAAATCAACATCATCTAACTTTTTGCCTTTGACCTGCCAAGGCAAATCCACCAACCACTCTAAATAAGTGCGAATATAAGAAGATTCCGGGTTGTAAGAGGACATTTTAGCCAGCCTTGAGAGCTCTCTTTCTGCTTTAGCCCTAACTTCTTGGGGCATACCGGCTGCTTTAATTTTTTTGCGAAACTCGGAAATTTCACGACCATCCTCATCTTCACCCAATTCTTTTTCAATAGACTTCATCTTCTCGCGCAGTATTGCCTCTTTGGTGACTTTGCCTACTCTTTCCTGGGTTTCTGTATCGATCTTTGAGGAAATTTCCAGAATCCTGATTTCGCGAGTCAGAAGTTCGGAAAGCCGTTCTAATCTGGCTTTGGTGTCAACCATCTCAAGGATTTGTTGTTTATCGAGAGTCTTTAAGTCAATAGAGGCTGCAACGACGTTAGCTAGTTGGTTGGGATCATCGGTTGAGAAAATATGAATTGAAGATTCTAAAGTCAAAACGCCTCCGAGCTCGCCGTATTTTTTGATCTTTGCTAGAATGTTTCGAAAGAGGGCTTCGACTTCATCAGTTCTTTGAGTCAGCTCGGGAATTTCTTCGACCTTTACGGCTAAAAACGGCTCTATTTGCAAAAACTCTTTTAAGTAAACTCGACTTAGACCCTCAACTGCCAGATTGTATTCATTGTCAACCTTCCAAAGCCTTCTGATTAAACCAACAGTTCCGACCGAATAAAGATCATTGGGTGCAGGGGTTTCGATTCGAGGATTTTTCTGAGCAACAAATACAGCCAGTCTGTCGGTTGCCCAGGCGCTGTCAAGTCCAAGTTTAACCTTGGGCCTGCCGACTGTAATTGGAACCATTGATGAGGGGAAAACGACTGTGTCACGCAGCGGAACGATCGGAATTTCGTTTTTAAGTCTGGGTTTCTGTTGTTCTAAAAATATGGCCATTCTTCACTCCAGTTTAGGATAAATTACTACTTTCTCAAGGGTGCTATATATTATATACGACTTTGTATAGCTTGTCTTGATCCCGCCAGCTGGCGGAGAAAGGTTAGTCGAGTCAGACTCGATTAGCAGTTAAGATACCACGAGTGCTAATTATTGTCAAGTCTATGTGACTGACGCTTTATAATTACCAAGAAAAGGAGAAGTCCAAAAATGAAGGTGAATGCCGAAAGTAAATGGGCGACTTTGATGGTACCGATGGTTGCCGTATCTATGCGCCAGAATTCGGCAATAAAGCGGCCAATTGAGTAAAAAATGAGATAAAGGGCAAAAGCCTGACCTTGCCTGACAGTTGACAGTTGACGGTTAACAGTTGACGGTTTGAATAAATAAAGAAGAACGATAAAAAAGAGGAAGTCGATGATTGCTTCGTAGAAAAATGTGGGGTGGAAATGCGAAAAGTTGAGATACTCGGATGGTCGATTCTCGTGGTTGATATAAACTCCCCAAGGTAAATTTGTTGGCGGACCAAAACCCTCTTGGTTGACAAAATTGGCAATCCTGCCAAAAGCTTGACCTAAAAGTAAAGATGGAGCAATAAGATCAAGAATACTGATAAAATTGACCTTTCTGACTTTGGCAATTATCCAAAATCCTAGAAATATTCCGATAAGGGCTCCGAAAATACCCAGTCCGCCGTTCCAAACCACAAATATTTGATCCAGATTATTTTTGTAGTAGCTCCAATAATCAACAACGTGATAAATTCGCGCTCCGAAAATTGCCAGTAGCAAGGGGACTGTCAGAATCGGATCATCAAAAAGTCTCTGGGGAATTTTGTAAAGGCCAGCTCTTTTTCTGGCCAGTAACCATCCAAGAAAAATAGATAAAGCGATAATGGCACCATAAAAATGAAAAGTTAGAAGTCCAATTGAAACTTGAGGAGAGATCATTTTGCTGTTTTTCGGCTTATGAAAAGTGAAAGTAGGGCGATGACTGCCGAAATAATTAGGATATTTGTTGCAAGGTTATTTGCAAATGAGACAAAAAACTGTTGAGGAAATAACCTTATTAGGTTATCACTTGCGGGAAATAACCATAGTTGATTATTAAAAAGTAACTTGTGGAATCCAATAAATAGCGGGTCGAATACGGAAAGTAATCCCAACCCGAGAAGAATAACTATGATAATTGTAATGACCGATGAGATTAAAAATGAGCTGGCCAGTTTTTTATGCTGTTTATTAACTACGAAAATTGAAGAAATGACTACAACCGTAGCTAATGATAAATAAAAAAGCCCAGATTCAACTTCGAGTAAGTTTTTTACGTCAGCAAGATGCAAAGTAGCCTGGGTTGAGAAAAAATTGTGATCGAGTTCATTTTTGTCTCGAAAATAACCAAAAAGATTGACAGTCGCCTGATCAACAACTTCCCTACTTCCGAAGGATTGATAAATTCCATGTTTTGCGTAAAGATTTTGATAAAAACCAAGGTTTAATACTAAATACTGGAAGTTCCCGAGAATGATTAAAGGCGGAATTAAAATAATTAAAAAATACCAAGCTATTCTCATCTCTAACAATTTTAGCACCATTGAGTCCTCGGAAGTTTATAATGGAAGTGGATGAGTCTTATTAAATTTCTGCTCCTAATTATTATTATCTTGGCCTTAATCTTTGGACTTTACAACTGGCAAAAAACTGGTCAGTTTTTTGGTATATCCACCTACAAAAATGTTGACCTCGCCCAGCTTTTATCCTATGCTAATCTTTACAGCGGCAAAAAGATCTGTACCCAAGGTTTTTATGTCCAAACTCCTACTGATTCAATTCTTAAGATAAGCCTTAGCGATGATCAATTCACCCGCTCTGCCTGGATTAGCAACCCTACAGAAAAACCGATCATTTTGCAATCACAATACGCTCCTGAAAAGAGCGTTTGGGCGGAAATTTGCGGGGTTTTTGAATCACGACGAGCTGGAGAATTTGGCAATCCCCCAGTTTGGAATCATCAGCTGACAGTCGAAAAATTTGGAACATTTGGTCAATCCCAACCGCTAAACAATTTCTAGTCAGACTTGAAAATTTAATCAGGGATAGGATACTTGGCGCCGCCAAGGAGTTTGCTATTGGTAGGTTGAGGAGTTTTATTGAGAATGACACTCATGTGCGATATGAGATTATAGGCAGAGAAAATATCGACTCAATCCGAGAATTGCTAGCAAGAGAAAAAATTGTTATTGCTGTTTTGGATCACCGAAGCTATGCGGATATGGCAACAGGTATGTTTGTTGTTGTCAGAGAAAAATTTGAAGATCTGATAAGACCTGCTCATCCCATTATGAAAATTAGCCATGTTCAACGATTTCCCGGAAGCTTATTACGTAACTATTTTGAAGGAATTATACCGGTCGTGCCGCATACCATGTCTGAGTCTGATTACCCAAACAGAAACGAGATAAACAGGCAAGCAATTAAGACAGCCCAAAATCTTCCAGGCGGTTCTCTTTTAGTAATCACTCCCGAAGGAACACGCAGTGGCAGAGTAGCGATGCAAGAAGCAAGACACGGAGCCGAAAAATTTTGGCACGGACTGGAAGGCGAAGCGGGAGAAAGATATATCATACCGATTGCAATTGAAGGAACGGAAAACCAATGGCGCAAAGGAAGCCTTTCGGGTCTTAACTATGCAATTTGGGGCCACTACCGTAATTCAAAATTTATCTTCGGAGGACCAGTCGCCGTTTCTGAGATTGACAGTATGGCTAGCCAACTTGCCCAAACACCTGAGGAGTTGGCAAAGCTTAAGACGGATGTTGTAATGGCACAAATTGCCCGTTTACACATAGAATATGGAAATCCCAGATACGCAGGAGTATATACTGACTTGGCAAGACAGATACAAGAATTAAAGTCTGCAGCTTAATTAACTTAATTGGCTTCGGCGATTTTTGAATGAGTTATTGATATAATTTGGAATGGTGAAAATATACACAAAAACTGGAGATGAGGGTACCACTTCCCTATTTGGGGGTAAACGGATGGATAAAGACTCCGCAAGGATTCAGGCTTATGGGGAAGTTGATGAGCTAAATTCTCTGATTGGGACAGTACTGGCTGATTTTTTAAGGGTACAACCCCTAAAAGGGGTCGAACCCCTAAAGAAAAAATTAGTGAGGATCCAAGAAGAACTTTTTGTTCTTGGCGCTGACCTGGCTACTCCAGCTGATGTTAAAACCAAAGTGCCTAGAGTAAAGAAGTCAATGATTACAAGGCTTGAGAAGGAAATTGACAAGTGGAGTATTCCCCTACCTCAGCTAAAAAATTTTATTTTGCCGGGAGGGAGTAAGGTCGGATCAAAACTTCATCTGGCAAGAACTCTCACTAGGCGCGCGGAAAGATCAATAGTCAATCTGGATCGACAAGAGAAAATTAACAGATACGTGCTGATTTACATTAATCGCCTTTCAGACTGGTTTTTTGTTGCGGCAAGATATGTAAATAAATTGGAGGACGCAAAAGAAAACCTCTGGAGAGGATAATTACTTTTCCTGGCATTTACAATCCTTGCAACCGCATTTGCAACCTGGTTTGCAGGTGCAATCGCAGCAGCAACAGCATTTACATTTTTTATCCTTTTTTTCTTCCACTATCCTCACCTCCTTTGCCAATCATTAAAGTTAAAGCCTCAATTGTTTTTTTGCCCTTTTGAGTGATCTCATATTCTACAAATTTACCTTTCCGTCTGCCGCAAACTAGACCAGTTTTCCCAAGATCTGCAAGATGATGGGAAATAAGACTTTGGGAAAGATCGGTATGCGACTCTAAATCGGCAACACAATGAGGCTTTGCCGAGAGTAAAAAAAGAATATCTAGGCGCGACTTGACTGACAAAATATTTAAATTTTGAGAAAGCTGCCTTAATTCACTTTTTGAACAGCAACAATTGCATTTTTTAGAAGAACAGCCGCACATTTTAGATATGAACATTTGTTCATATATTATCAAAAAGGAGAGGATTTGTCAACTACACTTGCTCCAACCGCAGGTGGGACTAATGTACTAGATTTTAGGCCTATTTTATTCAGATTCGAGTTTTCTTTTTAAACTAACAACAGAAAGACAATGTTGGTGGACTTCAGGTATTGAATTTAAAAATGTATTGAAAGTTTGTCTTGCTTTCTGTAACTTGGAGCCAAGTTTTTCTTCTGTTTCCTTTATCATTTCTAAAAGTCGTGGCAAATGAAAATCAAATAACCATAAATCCTCATTATCTACATCATGCCATTCTAAACATGGACCCAAGTCAACAAAATAGATTTTGTCCTCAGGATCTCTACAGGTTCTTCCAAATACGTACTGAGCATTACCGGACCAATTTGCTGCATGGACTAAGTCACTGATATACCACCCACCATTTTTAAATACATCTCTGAAGTACTGAACTAATGACGAATAAAAGATTTCAAGTTTACTTTTTGCAGATTGAATTTCTTGCTGGTCATATACTTTATCACGAAGCGTATGTCCATGGATTCTTTCGGTAACCGTATAAAATACGTGGTCTTCATCAATTGCTCCAATTATAAGATCAAATTCGGGGATGGCTATTCCATAAAGGTTGCGTAATCTGTTCAGAATATCTCTATTCTCAATGTGCACGTTATAAATTGGATCACCAATCTTGTGGAATTCTATTTTACCAATACGGATTACAATCTCTGGGTTGTTGGCGAGGGTCATGATATTTTGAGCCTCACCGCTTTGTTTTGTAAAACCGCTTCTCACTAATGGTTCTCTAAAGGGTGTCCCTTGATACAAGTTATCTAGCTCAATCATAAAAACAAATTATAGATAATCGGGGGAGGAAAAACAAACTATAGGGTCAAGACTAACTACACTTGCTCCAACCGCAGGTGGGGTTGATACATTGGCGGCAGCCTTCAAGATAAACTATCGGACTTGAGCAGTCTGGACAGATCGCAAATTTACTTTCAATAATTTTTTCGTCTAGATCGACATGGGTTGCCGTTGCTTCCTGTACTTTAATGTCCTCCTGGACTTTAATTGATAGAGCTGCCGGTTGGGTTTTCTCTTCACCTGCAGGAGGTACTAATGGCATTTGCGTTGTCTGACCATTTACGGTTTTGATATAACCATTGCTTTGACCGTTACTTAAACCATTGGGTGAGTCGTTTTGAACAGTTGCTCTAGTAACTTTTTCAACTGTTTCTTCTGTTTGATCAATTACCGGCAACTGAAGCTGTTTGGCCTTGGAAATTTCCATTAGCGATTTACCAACTGCATCAAAAGCTGAAAGGACGCTGTCTGGACCAATGCCATACGGCGTGCCGCAAGAAATACCAACCAGATCCGAGGCAATTTCCTCAATAGTAGCACCATACTTTAGGGCGCGTGACGCCAGTCTGCCGGTAACTTCTGCAGCACCAGCAACATAACCGCCGGTTTTACCGATAGTCACAAAAACCTCAACCGGGTCGCCTTCGCCATCGCGAAAAACAGAAGTATAAACATAACCAACGTCAGCTTTTTTGCGAACCCTCATACCCCAAGCTTCCTGGGGTGTTGGTTTCTTTCGCCTGGTAGGTTGGTCTTCTGTTTTAAATCGCTTACCTGTTAGTTGATCATAATATGATTTGTCTTTTTTAGTCTCCAGAACCTGTTTAATTCTTGAACCATCGCGGTAAATAGTAATCATGCCACAACCAAGTTCGTAGGTTAACCAGTATGCCTGGCGGACATCTTCAACCGTTGCCTGGTTAGGGAAATTTATGGTCTTGGAAATACCATTGTCAGTGTATTTTTGGAAAGCAGCCTGCATGCGGACATGATCTGCAGGTTGAATGTCGGAAGCAACCACAAAAATTCTTTTAAGATCATCGGGTATCTCTTTGAGATTTTGGATAGAACCATGACTTTCTTCAACTTTGGCAAGAATCTCATCCGAATCGAGGCCGTGCTGCCTAAGAGCCTCTAAAAAATATGGGTTGGTATTGAAAAGTCTTTTGCCTTCGATCGTGTTTTTGGCAAAAGTCAAGGCAAAATGAGGCTCGATTCCACTAGAACAATCGGCAAGGAGCGAAATTGTGCCGGTTGGGGCAATGGTCGTTCTGGCAGAGTTCCTCGGACGGATCTGGCCCTTTTTATCATAAATAGAACTGCCAAATGCCGGGAAAACACCGCGTATGCGCGCTAACTTTTCGCTGGCTTTGTCTGCTTCTTTTTGGATAAAGCTCATAATCTTTTCGGCAAGATCGAAACCTTCGGGTGTGTTATAGCCGATTTTAAGTTTAACAAGCATGTCTGCCCAGCCCATAACCCCCAGACCGACTCTGCGAGTTTTTGCGGTCATTTCAGTGATTTCTTTAACTGGGTATTCATTCATATCCAGAACATTGTCTAAAAAGTGAATAGCTGTCTGGACAGTTCTTGCTAAGTCCTGCCAATCAATTCTTTTGTCAATTTTGACAAATTTGGAAAGATTTATAGACCCTAAAGTACAAGCATCATAAGGTAAGAGTGGCTGTTCGGCGCAAGGATTAGTTGCCTCTATCTGACCAAGTTTAGGAGTCGGATTGGCTCGGGAGTTGTTGATGCGGTCAATTAAGATTAGTCCCGGATCGCCATACTGCCAGGCAAGTTTAGTTATTAGGTCGAAAACTTTTTTGGCGTTAAGTTTATCCGTAACCTCTCCCGTTCTGGGATTGATTAATTCATAGCCTTTATCTTCTTCACAAGCGCGGCAAAGGTCGTAAAGCTTTGTGACCGCTTCTTCAATTCTGACATTTTTAAGATCAAGATCTCTTACTGCATAAGCTTCCTTTAGTTCTTCGATAATTTCATCGACCGCAAGCTCGCCTTCAACAAATTTTGTGTCCTCTTTGACTTTTTCCATAAATTCTTCAGTAACACTCACCGAGATATTAAAGTTAGTCAATGAAAATTCATCTATTTTATGGACAGCAAAACGCAAAATATCCGGATGGGTGTAATGGAGAATTCCCATGTTGGCACCGCGACGGACACCACCCTGACGGATTTGTGAGGTAACATCATTGTAAGCTTGTAAAAAAGCAACAGGACCAGTGGATTTGCCTTTGGAAGTGCCAATTACATCATCCTTTGGCCGAAGATGAGAGAAAGAAAAACCCGTTCCCCCACCCATTTTGTGGATCATGGCCATATCGCGCATGGTTTTGAGAATCGATTCCATATCGTCTTCGATTGGTAGGACGAAACAGGCAGAAAGCGATTGGCCGATTTTACCGCTATTAACTAGAGTCGGTGTATTGGGAATAAATTTTTGAGAAGCCATCAGTTTGTAAAATTCACGAACGCAAGGTAGATGGTTTTTTGAACTGTGACCTGCCTTGCCGGCAGGCAGGTAAAGTCGATCAGCGGCCGCAATATAATAGGCTACACGCCAAAAAAGTTCTTTTGCTGATTCTTTTGGTTCACCGCTTTCGTCTCGAAAGGCATAACGAGTCTTGGCGATATAGCTGGCATTTTCCGAAAGGGTCGGCTCAAAAAGATTTTTGGGGGGCGGAGGAATTTTTCTGCCTATCTTTCGTACGTCTTCCCTGGTTGTTTTTTTCTTTGATTTAGCCTTGCTAATCATTTATTTCTTAAAACTGATAATTTTGACAGTTCTTTTTCAAAATCAGAAAGATCCGCAAATTGCCTGTAAACAGATGCAAAGCGAATATAAGCTATTTCATCTAATTTTTTCAGTCTTTTAATAACTAACTCGCCGATTTTTTTGCTTGGTATCTCCTTTGAGCCATTTTTTCTTAAATTGGCTTCAATCTCATCAATAATTTTTTCTATTTCATCTGCCGAGACCGGTCTTTTTTCGCATGATTTAATAATTCCGCTTCTTAGTTTTGCTCTATCAAAAATTTCTCTTTTGCCGTCTTTTTTAATGACTAAAAGATCGAGCATCTCAACTCGTTCAAAAGTTGTAAATCTGCGGTCACATTTCTGACACTGGCGTCTTCGACGTGTCGTTTTACCACCAGGTCCTTCTCTTTTATCGACTACACGACTAAATTCGTGTGCACAAAACGGACAAATCACACTACTTTCCTTAAAAATCCGCCAGCTGGCGGAATACTGCCCTTATGTCCTGAAAATACTTACTTTTGAGGGCGTAGACTAGATTGATATTTCACAAAATCCCCAAAAGCACAAGATATTGTGGTCTAATTTAAGATTAGACACAAAATCTAGTACTTGTCAAGACCCTAAAACAGGTATTTTGGATGAGCAAGCAAACAATTATAAACCGAAGAAAACCCAAATGTCAACTGTGGAATTTATGAAGAATCTCCTGAGATTCAGCAGACATTTTAGCCGGATTCCAAGGAGGATCAAAAGTGAGCTCAACCGAAACATCGGAAACCCCTTTGACTAATTTAAGTTTTTCCGAGATGTCTTTGATGAAGTAGGACTGGAGCGAACAGCCAGGTGTAGTCAGGGTCATTAGGATGTTTACTCTGGAGTCTTCGATCATAATACTATAAATCAAACCCAAATCTATAATATTTATTCCAAGTTCGGGGTCCAGGCACTCCCTCAACTTTTTCATTATTTCTTCTTGAGAAACCATATCGTTATCATTACTCTACTATGCGGGTCAAAACAAGTCAATTTTTACATGAGTCCAAACCTTCCATTGACTTGTTGATAATAGTGATCTATTCTAGCATTTGGGAATAATATTCCAAGAAAGATAAGGGGGTGATTAGTTGTGGATCAAAAGAAACTGGTAAATTTCTTAAGTTTTTGGGTAGCCAATACTGTAATTCTTCTTTTAGCTTCTGCTATTTTGGGGAGCAATGTAGTTTTAGGCAATGATAAGATTTCAAAACCGGTGGCAGCAATTATTGCTGGTCTTATTCTAACAGCCTTAATTTTTATTATTCCTCCTATCATCGAAAAGAGCGGATATAAGATTAAAAACGAAAATATTTGGCCAGCGATTTTCTTTGTCGGCAATATAATTGTAATTTGGATAATTAAAAGAATAGCAGTTATTTCTGGGGTGGGTATTTCAAATATACTTTGGGTTTTAATCTTAGGAGTTATTGTCACGTTAGTTGAATTAGTCATTACAAGGGCTACGGGAGCGATGAAGTTGAGGGTTCTATCTAAGAAGTAAATTTTATTTCAGAAGAGTTTCAACTGATTTAAAAAGTCTTTCGGCCGCGAGTTTGTGAACTAGTTCATTGGGGTACGAATCAAAGGACCCAGCTATTAGATCCTTACCATTTTTGTCTTTTACATCAGCTAGTAAATCAATCGTTTCTACACCATTCTCTCTAAAGACATTATCCATAATGTTGTGAATGTTCGCTGCAGGATAATTTGGTCCTATGAAATAAACAAATGGAAAGATGATAACGATTACTTTTTTATTGTCATTTTTTAGATTCTTAATAAAATTGGCTAATTCTTCTTTGTGCTGGCTGAGACGCTCTTGATCTTGATAACAAGCCATATCCGTAGTCCTTAAATCCAAGAAGACTTTTCGATATTTTGAATTGATTCTCCAATAAAGAAAATCAAAAAAATAGGATCTGTCGGAGAGAAATTCGGCAATTTTATCTTTCTTGCTTCCGTTGACAATAATCGGGGTTCCAGTACTATTTCCCTGTGACTGAATATCGTTCAAAAAATATTCCCAAATAATGATATCGAAGTTCAAATCCTTAACCTTTTCATATACTTGTATCTCTCCCTCTGTATCATAACCGGGAGTTCCGAGATTATAGACTTCTACATTGTAGCCCGCACTTTTCAGATTTTTTTCCAAAATATTAGAAAATCGATCTTCAACATTTTCTATATCTCCGCCGAAAGCAATAGAATCGCCAAGGACTCCAATTCTTGTTACACCTTCTTTTTTAACTGGGTTAAAATCGCGATCTCTGAAGAAATAACTATTATAAACTACATGACGCTCATGCCATTTTTGGTTGACTTTTAAAAAACCGAGGCCATCAGATTGATCATATTGATAACGAAAATAGGCTTCGAAAAACGAGTAGGTTAAAATGATGATTAAAAAAATAAAAATAATGGAAAGATAAATTTTTTTCTTGTGTTCGGAAATTTTTGATCGAAAGACCTTATAGAAAGCTGATAAACAAATAAGACAAACAATACTTATTAGCACTAAATAAAAAAAGAAGTCTTTCAGAAAATAGGAAAGATGCGCCCAGAGTTTAAAAGTCATTTTTCTATATTAGGGAGATTTGTGGACTTTGACAATCCCCAAATTTGATTGAAGTTTAAATTTGTTCAAGTATAAATTATTTACTCAGTAGCCATGATACTGTCAATTTCAATATAATTCACTTATGACTAAATTAGACAAAAAAAATTTGCGCGGCATCTATTCTAAAAAACGTTTGGAGATGTCAAACTCTGATTTTCTAAAAAAAAGTGAACAAATTTGTAAAAAAGTTCTTGCTCTTCCGCAAATAAGCACTAAGAAAAACTTTTCAACATATCTGCCGACAAATAATGAAGTTGATACCAAAATACTCATCGACGATTTGATCGCACAAGCCAAAACTGTCCTTGTACCCTGTTACTTTAAAAGGAGCAAAGATTATCATTTTTCTAAATTTACAAATTGGCATCAGTTGGAAAAAGGTCCTTTCGGAATTCTTCAACCAAAAAATCCAAAGATTGTTGATTCTTCAGGGATCGAAATTGCGATACTTCCTGGACTAGCATTTTCAAAAGATGGAGTACGACTTGGTTATGGGAAGGGAGTTTTTGATAAGTTGTTATCAATAACAAATGCTTTAAAGATCAGTTTGGCTTATGATTTCCAAATTATTGATGAAATTCCTCGGGAAGAACATGATCTATTGATGGATTTGATAGTGACGGAGAAGACAATTTATAAAATGAAAAGGTAAAGTTTCTACTGGCAGGTTTTTCCTAGCAAAGGTTTAAAAAGTAAAACATCCAAAATATTAACTGAGCCATTAGTATCGAGATCATACCTTCTATCATAAGGAGCCGGGGGGAGCTTTGCTTTATATAAAAGCACATCTAAGATAGTGACGGCTTTATTTTTGTCCAGGTCCGGCGGCCAAGCATCATCTGATGAATTGTCCGGACAGGCATCGAGGGGATCGGTACCGATGAAAATCTCTTTCCCATCAGTAAAACCATCGCCATCACTATCTAAGGCAAGTTCTGGGTTGGGAAAACAAGGATCAGTGCCAACGACCATCTCGGCGTAGTTATTCAGTTCGTCATCATCTAGATTGGCAGTAGCATCAGGCACCAGCGGGTTTAGGCAATAATGGGCTTGCTCGTACACATCAGGCATACCGTCATTATCACTGTCAAGATCAGCGAAAGCATAGACTTTCCCGTCTGACGAACCAATATAGACCTTACCGCCAGCTACGGCTGGAGAAGAATACACGTAGTCGCCCGTTTGGTAACTCCAAACGAAAGTGCCAGTGGCGGCATCAAGAGCGTAGACTTTCCCGTCTGGCGAACCAATATAGACCTTACCGCCAGCTACGGCTGGAGAAGAATACGCAATAACGCCCGTTTGGTAACTCCAAATTAAACCGCCAGTGGAGGCGTCTAGGGCATAAAAATAACCATCTCTTGAACCGATGTAGACCTTGCCGTTGGCTACAGCTGGGGAAGACCACGCCACCTGACTGCCCGTTTGGTAGCTCCAAATGAACTCACCAGTGGTAGCATCCAAGGCGTAGACTTTATAGTCCGTTGACCCTATGTAGACCTTGCCGCCAGCTACGGCTGGAGAGGAATAGACGGCGTTGCCCGTTTGGTAGGTCCACAATACACCGTTTGTGTTTGGTGCGGTTGAGGTGGAGTAACCGGTGTGGTTTAGGTCGTGGTGGAACATCGGCCACTCATCTAAACCTTGGGCTTGAGAGGAAGAGCTTTGGGAAAACAAAAAGAGACCGCCGAAGATAAAGGCTAATACAGAAGCTAAAATAAACTTTAATTTATTCGATTTTCCAAAACTTAAGACTTTACTCATTTTTTATATTTAGGTTTGGCGTCCTGATTTTAGCACCAGCTTTCTAAAAGTCAAGAAAGGGCGGTTAATTGCTGCAGGTTTTTCCCAACAAAGGTTTGTAGAGAAGAATATCTATAATACTAACTTGACCATCAGTATTAAGGTCATATCTTTTATTATAGGGTCCATTAAGTTTTGGTTTGTAGAGTAGAACATCTAAAATACTGACAGTCCCGTCATTATTTATATCAGGTGGCCAGGCATTTAATCCACATTTTAGGGCTGGATTAGTACCGATATAGCGCTCGGCAGTATCACTGAATCCATCATTATCATCATCTTGGTCTTGATAATTAGGCAAGCCGTCATTATCCGCGTCCTCACAAACTGGAAAAGTTGTAACTGCGCTATCGAAATAGGCAGTGATTTTGTCAAGATCTGCCTGATTTATATTCCCGTCACCAGTTACATCGGCCCTCCTTTTTTGTTCATCAGTAAAGGAGGTTTGCCCGGCGATATATTGAGAAATTAGATCTAAATCGCCTTGGGTAATTTTGCTATCATTGTTGACATCACCAAAAGAATTGCATGGGCACGGTGGCGGCGGTGAGCAGTGAGGAATTGAAGCGTAGATTGGGCCAACCCAATCTAGAGTACCTGCATGAGCCGAGTAATGGGTTTTAACTCTCCATCCCCAGGTTTCGCCGCTTTGGAGAGTCGGTCCTACTCCCGCTCCAATAGTAATAAAAGGTGACTGGGGAAGTTCATTAGCAGCATACCACCAATTAGAATTATCAGGATCTTTATACTCTATTTCGTAATACTGAAGATCTGCGTATTGATCCTGGGGATGGTAGGCTGGAGCTGGAGGCCAAGAAAGGTCAGCTACTGGAAAACCATCTTCAGCACAATGATAAGAAACAGTAAATTGACTTGATCCGGCAACCGTATAATTAGAGTAAGCTTTATTGTCGTTTTCATAAAATTCTGTGATTTGATTTAACCGATCACCAATTGCCGCCACTTTGTAAGTGCCGGGGGCAAAAGGAACCGTGAAGGTTACTTCAGTACTCCCGTTACAACCCGAGGCTTTACAATCGATTGTACCTTCCCAAGTCAAAGGATCACCGCTGCAGTTTCCATCATAATTAGCACAATTATTGAAGAAACCCAAATTCCAACCGCCGTAATAGTAGGGATAACCAGTATCAATATACCAATCGATTCTGGCTGTGACAGTTTCGCCTGGATAAAAAACATTGTTTAGGCCGTTTCCACCGCGCAGATAAATAACATTGGCCTCGTAATTGGGTTGATGCGGCGGAGGCGTTGGCGTCGGCGTTGGCGTCGGCGTTGGCGGAGCAGGACAACTAGTAGCTGGCGCATACCTTTGAGAAACCTGCAATTGCTGGGAATTATCCCAGGCTTCAAGAAAAAATCCAACTTGGTTTGCGCTAATTGAACTAAATTCTGAACGATAGTCCAAACTTGTTTGGGTGATAACAGCAAAAACCTCATAAGGTCCGCCGGTTGATTCTCCTACTTTGTAAAAACTTGCTCCTTCAATTGAACCCCAGGCAAGCCAGAAGTGCACTTTACCTTGATCACAGGTTGTGGCTATACTAAGATTTAGATTTCCACCCCCACAGTCTGTAGCAGGAGCGTAGACATTCCCCGAATAAACAAAGCCGCCTCCACTAAGGTCAGCTCGTAATCCCCAAAAGACCATATTTGCAGGAATAGAAGGCTGATCAAGATCGGTATAGTCATAGCTGGTCGTATTGGCAGGAAGAGTAATTGTTTTTATCGTCCAATAAGCTAAAGTGTACCCAGTCTCGTTAGGAAGATCATTCCACTCAAGGTGATAATGAACCTTTCGATTATCACAAGAAGTTGTCACCCTTAGAGTAGTTGAAGGCGGGGTAACAATTGGCGCATCAATGCTTTGTTCATTGGAAACACTGTAAGAATTGTCCGAAAATCTGGCTCTCACACGGTAGGTCAGATGTTTACCTTCTTGAGAAGAAGGAAGAGTATCAGAATAACTGGTGGTGTCAGCGGAAAGTTCCTTAAAGTCAGAAAAGATTCCTCCCTCGATAGATTTTTGGAGATGGAAGGCTGATTCACGAGAAGTATCCGTCCAGTTGAGGTTGACTATGACACTGCCAGAAGAGGTAGTAAGTCCGTTGAGATGAGATGGTAACGAGCTACCATTTAAAGCCGCTGAGTTGCTGTAGTTATTACTAAAAACATAAACACGATATGGAGATGCTGCACTAGAGTGACTAAAGTCTGAATTGCCTGCTGTATCAAGTGCGCCCGCGATCAGGCCATTGTTTATTCCTGAAGCTCCAGAGTCAAAAAACCAAGTCCATGTGTGCTCACAAATGTCTTGACCACACACCTGGTAAAACCATTTTTGTTGGTAAAAATCATAGAGATAAATTCCCGACAAGGTTACATATGGCCCAGATACCCCTGACTCTGCTTTAACAGTCACATAAAATGTTTGTCCTACGTTCACACTTTGAATATGTTGATAACGATTGGTCCAGTCTGTACTGACGTACATAGATACTGACGGTGGACAACTACCACTAACTAATTTACAGAAATTGAGCCGGCCCCAACCATAAACCTGGTCATAGCCAGGTGGTCCAAGATCGTCTACGCCTCCAATTATCAGATGGCCTCTTATCAGATTAAGATAATTTGGATCACTTGGGTTTGGTGAAATACTGCTACTTAAATAAGTAGCTAAAGCAGCAGCAACTGCAGGAGTAGCCAAAGAAGTGCCTGAATCTGCGCCATATCCTCCACTTCGAACAGGTGAATAAATATCTTTCTCCGGAGCAGTCAGAGTATAGCCGTTATCATCGGACTGGGAATCCGGTTGGTGACAGCCACTGGAAAAACTGTCATCCATGTTGGTACCACCGACAGAAATTACACCCGGATGGGCAGCCGGATATCCCATAGAACAATCGCCAGTATCACGATTATTGTCAACTCCCGCAACAACTACAACATGCTGAGAAAGGGCTTCGTCAACAGCATCCCTTATATAATGACCGCTATCAGAACCGTTAATGCTTAAGCTTATCACGTCAGCTTTTGGTACATCATCACAACCATATGGAGAGGGATAAGGATTAACTGCGTAGTTAATTCCCTCTGCCACTTCTAGAACTCCGAAGCCGCCGCTACCATCAGGATTGATGTGTGCTTCTACGCCTACTTTGATTGCTACGATCTTCGGATTCCAAGCAACTCCAGCCACACCTTTCCCATTATTGGTAACTGCTGCCGCAATTCCGGCTATTCGCGTTCCATGACTCGAATTAACGTCGTTATCCATCGGATCACATTGGTCACCATCTGTAGTAAAGTTCCTCCCTAGAATTACCTTACCTTGTAAATCTTCATGGTTATAATTTACCCCAGTATCAATAACAGCTATATATTTTTCGCCTGAACCTTTTGTTACACTCCAGGCTTCTGGTGCTTTGATTTTTTCTAAACCATATTGACTATCGTTAACAAAGTATGAATCATTCGGCTCTTCTCTGGGAATGGTTATTCCCTTTAAAACATCATTATGTCCAACGCGTTCAACCCTTGGGTCGCTTGAGAGTTCTTCCATGACTTTTTCTCTTTGATTAGAATCAACTCTGACTAAATGAGCCTTTGAATAATATGAAACCATCTTTGTTGTCAAATCTTTTTCAGATAAAACTTGCGCTTTCTCTTCGTCTGCTACTGAGTCCTTAAATTGAACTATCAGCTCATCGCTAAAAAATTTTCCACTGGGATCAATATTTTCACTTATCAATTTTTCTCCCGTTGCAATGTATGTACCTTGTATCTCTTTCCATGGAGCCGCAAGAGCTTTTTGTTCATTCTCAGCTGTTTGGTCAGTAACTTGTGCACTTTCTGAGGCTTCTGAGGCGCTGCCGGTTGCTTCCTCTGTCTGGCTTTTAATTTCTGATGTTAAAAATAATAAAGTAGAAAAAGAAAGAAGTAATAAGGCTACAAAAATTCTTAGAGGAAACCCTTTTAGCTTTTTGTTAAAAAATTTAGACATAGACTTATTCTCCATTTGTCCCCTCTGAAATATCGCTTCTGGAAGCCTTTACAATCTCAGTAGTATTAGAGCTAAGCTGTGCCAAGATAACTTCTCTTTCTTCGGGATTGACTCCTAGCGTAAACGTATTGGGTCCCCCAGAATATGCCCAGACTGCACCGTTTATCTCGGCTACAATTTCGGCAATTCTCTCTTCTGGAAGCCCGAGTTGAAACGTTACTAGAAGCTCATCTATGTAAAATGTTCTCTCCGGATTAGGGTTTTTATGAAGTTTGTCTTCAACTTTAAAATCTCTACCGGGTATACCCGGATAAAAGTCATGCCATTCTCGGGTAGGAGTTGCTGCTGGACTTTCTGGGGTGGTTGAGGCGGCTGATGGAGTTTTAGTTACATCTGCAGTTGGATTTGGAGTTGGGGTTTCTGTGGGTGTTCGGATTGGAGTAACTAGTTGAGATTCCCGAGTTGGAGAATTTATTGCTGCTGAAGTTGCGGTGGGAACAGTGGTTGATGCATTGTCTTCTTCATTACAAGCTCCAGCAAATACTCCCAATGCGGCAGTAAAAGCTAAAACAGCAACAACTCTCGGTATTGGCAACCGACCTTTCAGTTTTGCATTTGTCGGTTCAGACGATTCGACCTGCAAAAACTGCGGGGTATTAGTAGCCTGTTCGATCGGTCCAGCGGGCATGGAATGATCCCGCTCGTTCATGACGCTGGTGTTATACTCCTATGGGATAGATTTGTCAATAAGAAAGATAAAATTGGCTTATTTTACGATAATGGCGTTGGGGAGACTTCGACCAGGGCCGGCTTTATAACGACCGTTTTCATAAAGCGCAACAGATCCGCCGCCATCAAGATTTAAGGCATCGGTGGCGCCTAGAGATATAAAAATTCCTGCAAGGTCTTTCATATTTGCCCGCCTGGACATAGTTTAAGTGTAGCAAGAGTGTTACTTCTTTTTGAGCTTTTGGAGTTCTTTATTGAGGCGATCTAAATCAACCAAAATCTTCTCAATGTCTCTATAAATCGACTGGGTTGTTTTAAATTCTTCGTTGGCCCTAAGTTCCGAATGTTGTCCCTGAATATTCTGGCCAACCATAATAAGTGGCATTAAAAGAAGCTGGATAATATTTCCTAAAAATAATAGGAAAGCAAATGGAAATGGATCAAAGGGTTTTTTGGTTAAAGACTGCCAAAGCATCCACCCAGCCATAAGGATGACAAACAAATAAACTGAGTACATGGTGCCAATAGCTGTGGTGATAATCAGTGCGATTTTGTTTTGGAAGGTTAAACCTTGCTTATGCTTAACATTAACATTTTCTGGTTGGTGTCTTTTCTGAAGATAATCTTTTAAAACCTGCGCCATTTCCTGCTATTTTAACAAAATTTTATCAATTTAAATATATCATTTACTTTATATAGAGTATCTGAGATGATAAAATTTGTGAGTATTGCCGGGTCGGCTAATGGTAGGCCAATCGGCTCTGGACCGATTAATCTTGGTTCGAATCCAAGCCCGGCAGCAAGCACGGGCACCCCTAGGTGACCGTGATCTGTCGAATAGCCTGATGGGGCTTGCAAAACGCCTTATTTTTTATCAAAACTCTCGAACCGTCTTGAGGCTAGGGAATTACCACATTTTTTGCCAGAAAAACCATTGGAAAGTGAAGCTAGAGTTACAGATTTCTTTTTCCGTGGGAACATGGATTCGAACCATTTAGACTCATAGAACAACATACAAGCGGAACCGTAACCCTCTACATTAACTTGATATAATTACTTGATGCTTAATGATCAAGTCTTTCAAAAAAGAATAGGATATTTAGGAGATCTAAAGTCGCTTTTATGCAGAGTTTGTACCGATTATCAAATTGGAAGCTACCTTACACACTCAATTATCTCAATGGGATATGAAGATCTTAACTTAATTGTTGAAACAAGCCATAATAAGTTTTTGGTTAAGATTTTTGCCGAATTTAGAGACAATAAAGATTGCCAAAGAATAATAGACATCGTTATGGCTGCCAGACATGTGGGAGTTGATCAGCCTGAAATTTACTCACTTAATAACGATAAGTTTTTTTATAAAACAGATATAAGCGGGATACCTATTAGACTATGCGTGATGCAATATATAAATGGTAAAACATTTTTTGAATTGCAATCTAAACCCAGCGGAAAAGAGGCAAAAGTGATTATTGAGAATGCAGCAAAAATTAACAGTATTTATCTAAAGCCAAGTTTTGTATACGACAGTTGGGCAATTGTTAACCTTTTAAAGGAGTACAGTCAAAAGAAACAATATCTAAAAGAGGATGAAAAAGTGATTATGGATAAGCTTGTAGAAGAGTTTTCATCTTTATCAATTCAAGACCTACCTCATTGTTTCGTTCATGGCGACCTGATTAAAACAAATATAATGCGTGATGATAATACCGACCATCTTTACATAATTGATTATTCTGTTGCAAATTATTATCCACGTATTCAAGAGCTTGCTGTGTTGTTATGCGACTTTTTATTTGATAAAGACAATTTATTCGATTTCAGTAAAGTATATGACTTCACTATTAACGAATATCAAAAATACGATAAATTAGATGAGATTGAGTTAAAAAATTTGCCATTATTTGTAAAACTGGCTCATTCTATGCATGTTCTTTGTGCGACTTACGAGAAAAAAGTAAAAAATAATCAGACGAAGGAAAATGACTACTTTCTTAACCTAGGAAGAGTTGGACTTTCATATACTAGTAGGCATTGGAAATATTAGTTAAAGATATTGCAGCCGTGCTGGATCGCGAAGCTAGAGAGAGAATCGCGGTTCGGCAGCTCTCTCGAGCACCCTAGGGTGACCGAGTTCTCTAGAATATCCTGATGGGGCTTGCAAAACGCCTCGTCAGGCTATTCAAACATTCGGACCGCAAAAAGCCCCCAAACATACCCGATTTATTGTCCAAATTAACGCCTGTTTATTGGGATATAAACGAAGATTAAAAAGATGTAATGTGCTAAATATATATTAAATAAAGACCGATCATCATTAAGAAAATTGCCATAGCTTTAACAACCAAAACACCCTTGCCAAGTTCTTCTTTAAGTATTTTAGG